>ENA-OPUE01001959-OPUE01001959.1-human-gut-metagenome-genome-assembly--contig:-NODE-1959-length-11054-cov-2.652696_pt1 | contig 11054 bp, 5 predicted proteins | sample MGYA00241466_ERZ501924 | MGnify/ENA primary metagenome ERZ501924 (study PRJEB25962, sample SAMEA2042223) | human gut metagenome | biome: human gut; feature: human-associated habitat; material: faeces...
TTCAGACGGTTGTTACGGTTGATGATACGGCGGTACAGGTCATTCAGGTCGGATGTTGCAAAACGTCCTCCGTCCAGCTGTACCATAGGACGCAGATCCGGCGGAATAACCGGGATTACGTCCAGGATCATATCGGAAGGCTTGTTTGCGGAATGCAGGAACGAGTCGACAACTTTCAGGCGCTTAATAGCCTTGGTGCGCTTCTGACCCTTGCCCGTGGCAACGGTTTCAGTAAGCTCTTCGGCGGTAGCAGCAAGGTCGATACTGTCGAGCAGGTCGCGGATGGCCTCTGCGCCCATGCCGCCCTTGAAGTAGTCAGAATAGTTCAGGCGCATCTCGCGATACAGGGCTTCGTCGGACACGAGCTGCTTGGGCTCGATCTTCAGGAAAGCCTCCAGAGCCTCAGAACGCAGGGTCTTGCGCTCGTTGAACTCCTCGTAGATGTCAGCGATTTCCTCTTCGACTTCCTCGGGCGTCATACGCTCGTCTTCGTCGATGTCATCAACAAACTCGTCCTCTTCGGGAACGTAGTCGACGGACAGACGGCGCGTAGCCTCGATGAGGCGATCGCGCTCTGCGTCCAATTCTTCCAAGTCTGCAGAAAGTTCGTCGCGCAGCTCTTCTACGTCCTCTTCGCGAGCTTCCTTGTCAACAAACGTGATGATGGAAGATGCAAAGTAAAGAACCTTCTCGAGCTCCTTCGGCGGAATGTCGAGCAGATAGCCCAGACGCGAAGGAGAGCCCTTGAAGTACCAAATATGGCTTACCGGAGCAGCGAGCTCGATGTGGCCCATGCGCTCACGACGAACCTTGGAACGCGTAACCTCAACACCGCAGCGTTCGCAGACGATGCCCTTGAAGCGAATGCGCTTGTACTTACCGCAGGCGCACTCCCAGTCCTTCGTGGGGCCAAAGATCTTTTCGCAGAACAAGCCGTCCTTTTCGGGCTTGAGCGTACGATAGTTGATGGTTTCGGGCTTCTTAACTTCGCCACGAGACCAACCACGGATATCTTCAGCGCTTGCAAGAGAGATGCGGATGGCGTCGAAATTGTTAACGTCAAATTCGCTCATTTAGTTCTCCTCTCCCTTACCGATAAGGTCGTCAGTGTCGTTTTTCTCGCCCATCAGATTGCCAAGCTCGGCAGTGATGGAACCCAACAGGTCGTCGCTGTCCTTTTCGGACTTTTCTTCAACGGGAAGTGCGGCGCCCAAAAGCTCATCCTCATCGGGGTCGTGGGTGACATCGATGGTCTGATGCTGGTGGCCCTCAAGCTCTACGTTGAGGCACAGCGAGCGCATTTCCTTGATGAGAACCTTGAAGGACTCAGGTACCTCAGGAGCAGGAATGCTTTCGCCCTTAACGATAGCCTCGTAGGATTTAACACGGCCGGAGGTATCGTCGGACTTGATGGTCAGGATCTCCTGCAGGACGTTGGAAGCACCGTAGGAGTACAGTGCCCAAACTTCCATCTCGCCGAAGCGCTGGCCGCCGAACTGGGCCTTGCCGCCGAGAGGCTGCTGGGTGATCAAGCTGTAAGGACCGGTCGAGCGAGCATGGATCTTGTCGTCGACCATGTGGCCCAACTTAAGGATGTAGGTCTGACCGCAGGTAATGGGCTCGCGGAAACGCTCGCCGGTACGGCCGTCGTACAGCCAAGTCTTACCAGTACGGGAAAGCTGCGGAACGAATTCGTCACGAGCCATATCGCCGTACTTGGCATGGTTGATGTTGATGAGGTTGCGGTTGGCAGCTTCGATGGCGTTGGAAATCTCTTCCTCGGTTGCACCGTCGAATACCGGCGTTGCAACGAACTGCGGACCGGCAACGGGTTCGGTGGACTCAGGATCGTCAGACCAACCCCACTTAGCAGCCCAACCAAGATGGTTCTCGAGCAGCTGACCAACGTTCATACGGGAAGGAACACCCAAGGGGTTCAGCATAACGTCGATCGGGGTGCCGTCGGCCAAGTAAGGCATATCCTCTACCGGCAGAACGCGGGAGATAACACCCTTGTTACCATGACGACCGGAGAGCTTATCGCCCTGCTGGATCTTACGCTTCTGAGCAACGAATACGCGAACGAGTTCGTTTACGCCAGGAGCAAGTTCGTCGCCGTTTGCGCGGGAAGAACGAACCACGTTGATTACGCGGCCACCGGAGCCATGAGGAACCTTGAGGGACGTGTCGCGAACCTCACGAGCCTTCTCACCGAAGATGGCACGGAGCAGACGCTCTTCAGCGGTGAGCTCGGTTTCGCCCTTCGGGGTAACCTTGCCAACCAGAACGTCGCCAGGGAATACTTCAGCACCAACGCGGATGATGCCGTCGCTATCGAGGTCGGAAACCATATCATCAGAGATATTGGGGACTTCGCGAGTGATTTCCTCGGGTCCGAGCTTGGTGTCACGAGCATCGATTTCGTACTCGGAAATGTGGATGGACGTAAGCAGGTCTTCAGCAACAACGCGCTCGGACACGATGATAGCGTCCTCGTAGTTGTAGCCTTCCCAAGGCATGTAAGCGACCATCAGGTTCTGACCAAGCGAAAGCTCAGCGCCGTCGCAAGAAGGACCATCGGCCAGAACATCGCCCGCATATACCTTGTCGCCCTTGCGAACGATAGGTTTGTGGTTCATGCAGCCAGACTGGTTGGAGCGCTGAAACTTAGGGATGAGGTACTCGTCGTATTCGCCGTCTTCGCGTTCGATGATGATGGTCTGACCGTCAACGTAGTCGACAACGCCAGCGTTCTGGGCTACCAGAACCTCACCAGAGTCAACCGCGATGCGGTGCTCGATACCAGTACCAACCAGCGGTGCGCTAGGACGAAGCAGCGGCACTGCCTGACGCTGCATGTTGGAGCCCATCAGTGCGCGGTTAGCGTCGTCGTGCTCAAGGAACGGAATCAGCGACGTTGCAACAGAAGTCATCTGACGAGGCGAAACGTCCATATAGTCTACGCGGTCGACAGTAACTTCTTCAGGCTCGCCGAATACGCCCTTGGAGTCGCGGGTACGGCACAGCAGACGCTCTGAAGGAACGAACGTTCCATTCTCGTCGGTGTGGCCGAATACGCGCGTTTCAGGGTCGAACTGCTCGTTAGCCTGGGCGATGGTGTGCTTTTCTTCTTCATCGGCGGTGAGGTAGTCAACGATGTCGGTTACCTTGCCGTCTTCAACGCGACGATACGGAGCCTCGATGAAACCGTAGTCGTTCACGCGGGCATACGTTGCCAACGAGCCGATAAGACCGATGTTAGGACCTTCAGGGGTCTCAATCGGGCACATGCGGCTGTAGTGGGAGTTATGAACGTCTCGAACTTCGAAGCCCGCGCGCTCACGAGACAGACCGCCAGGGCCCAGTGCGGACAGACGGCGCTTATGCGTAACGCCTGCAGCAATGTTGGACTGGTCCATGAACTGGGACAGCTGGGAAGAACCGAAGAACTCCTTGATGGCTGCAACGATGGGGCGGATGTTAACCAGGGACTGCGGCGTGATGTCGTCAGGCTCCTGCATGCTCATGCGCTCGCGTACAACACGCTCCATACGGGAAAGGCCGATACGGAACTGGTTCTGAATCAATTCGCCAACCGTGCGGATACGACGGTTGCCGAAGTGGTCGATGTCGTCTACCTGAACGCCTTCGGCGCCATCATGGAGACCCACGATGTAGCGCATGGTTGCGATGATGTCTTCCTGCGTAAGCGTGGAGGCGTCGTTTTCAGGGTCAAACTCAAGCTTCTTATTGATTTTGTAACGGCCAACCTTTGCCAGGTCGTAGCGTTGGGGGTTGAAGAACAGGCCGTCAAGCAGCGTACGAGCAGAGTCGATCGTAGGGGGCTCGCCCGGACGGAAGCGACGGTACAGCTCGATAAGAGACTCTTCCTTGGTGGTGGCAGGATCGCGGTCGAGGGTGCGGATCACCATCTCGGAATCGCCGAGGATATCGATGATCTCTTCACGAGTTTCGGCAATACCGAGCGCACGCAGAAGAAGCGTAGCAGGCTGCTTACGCTTACGGTCGATGCGTACGGAAAGGATATCGCGCTTGTCGGTTTCGAACTCGAGCCATGCACCGCGAGAAGGAATGATCTTCGCGTTGTAGATGGTCTTGTCGGATGTTTTGTCGCGCTCGGCAGAGAAGTACACGCCAGGGCTGCGGACCAACTGAGATACAACAACACGCTCGGTGCCGTTGATGATGAAGGTGCCGCGGGGCGTCATCAGCGGGAAGTCGCCCATAAAGACGTCCTGCTCTTTGATCTCGCCTGTTTCGCGATTGATGAAGCGGATTTCAGCAAAGAGCGGTGCCTGGTAGGACACGTCACGTTCCTTGCATTCATCTACGCTATACTTGGGCTCACCAAATTCATGCTTGCCGAATTCAACACACATATCTTTGGTGTTGGATTCGATGGGGCTGATGTCTGCGAAAGCATTCGTCAGACCATCATCCATGAACTTCTTGAAGCTTTCCGTTTGGATTGCGATCAGATTCGGCACGTCCATGACGGCTGGGATCTTCGCGAAGCTCCGGCGAGTCCTATAACGGCTGGTGGAATCGGGGTTATTAGACTGAACCACGAGTCATTTCCTCCTTCGTTGCAACCGGTTGTTTTGCAAAAAGACACAATTTAATAAAATACTTCGCGGTACCTGCGCCGTCAAGGAAAATTTTCTTCAAGTGTGTTTTACCTATGAAGTTTTGGAAACTTTTTGCAATTTGCCCATTTTGGCAGCGAACCCGAAAAACTGCCTCCACCGCACCCCGCACTTCCCTATGACGTCACAGCAGGCGCACTCCACAGCGCCGAATCCGCGCCATCCCATGGCATAGCGCCGCGTTCGTTCCAAGCACCACACCTGCATCACCCCACAGCGCCGCGCCCACGCCTCTCCACACCATTGCACCCGTGCCGCTCCATGGCGCCGTGCGCGTATCGACCCAGGGCGCCGTACCTGCGCCACACCATGCTGCCAAGCCCCACGCCGCTCACAGTACCGCGCCAGGTCCGCCTCGCCCCCCCCCTCGGCACCGCTCCAGAGCTGCCGGAAGTCCGGAAACAAAAAAGTGATCAAAATTGCAATTTTTTTGCGATTGGCAATTGCCGCCGAGTCCCAAATCACGGATCGAGCCCCGAAAATGAAGCAAAACGACCGCTCAGTGTCTCATTTCCACTTTACGGGAGACGAGAAAGAGCCGCTAATCGCAAAAAAGTTGCAAAAGCGCCAGGATTTTTGTTTTCGTAAGGCGAATTACCGCAACAGGAGCAGATTCCGTAATGAGCCAATCGCCAAACGGGGGCAAATCCCGCGATGAACTAATCGCCGCGACGAGGCGAACCCCCATGAATGATGCACGTACCTAGCGACGGCAGCCCAGGTTGCGGGGAGGGATATCGCAGTAAGAAAGCCAGAGGGCACAGCCCCTGCACCACAATAAAAAAGGATCGCTCGAAAGCGATCCTTTTTTATTATCAGACTGAACCGAACTTACTGAAAGTCGTAAAGATCCTTGGTGGCAACCTTGAAGTCCTCGTATACCTCAGCAGCAATAGCGTCGTCCATTACGAGCTCGAATGCAGCGGGCTGACCATCTTCGTCAAACTCGGTAACCTCAAGAATGGTTACCTCGCCCGATCCACCAGCTTCCTCTCCATCGCCGACAGCGTAGAAGAAACCGTAGCGACGATCGTTGTGAATGATAAGGCCCAGGAATTCGAGATTGACCTTGTCGCCCGACTCGTCTTCAAAGGTAAAAACAGTGCCCTCTTCAACCGGGGGTGCGAAATTGGGTGCGCTTCCTTCTCTCATTATTTCTTCCTCCTGTAACGGATAGGCTCGGAATTGCCGGCCTTCTTGGCTTTCTTCTGTTTAGAACTTTCGTTCTTGTTGGCTTCCTTATCTACCACAGTCTCCTCGACGGAATCAACTGTAGCAACAGGCTGCGCTGCTTCCATCGCGCCAGCGGCAAGAAGCGGCGTGGAGGCAAACGAGAAGCGGGTGATATCGGTGCCGTACTTTTTCACCAGCTTGGCATTCTTAGGCTCGCGAGACTTCCACATCGCAAAGAGCGGCGTTGCAACTGCAATAGAGGAATATGAACCTGCAATCAGACCAACCGACATGGCGAAGGCGAAGTCTTTCAGCGTTTCGCCACCGAACAGCAACATGCCCAGAACAGGAACGAACGAAGTGAGCGTGGTATTGATCGAGCGAATGAATACCTGGTTCAGCGAGTGGTTTGCCATAGACATGAAGGTGCACTTTACATCGGACTCCTTCATGTTGTCGTTGATGCGGTGGAACACCACAACCGTGTCGTACAGCGAGTAACCCAAAATGGTAAGCAGGGCCGCTACCGTGTTAGGCGTAACCTCGCGGCCAACCAACGCGTAAACGCCAACCACGATAATCAAGTCGTGGAGCAACGCAACAACCGCCATCAGGCCCATCTTGTATTCGAAGCGAACCGCGATGTAGGCGATGATTAAAAGCAGCGAAACAACGAATGCGATGAGGGAAGATTGGATCACGCTCTGGCCCCAGTCGGGTCCAACCGTGTTTACCTCATAGCTATCGGTGCTCAAGTTGAGCGTGTCGACCACTTTCGCTGCCGTGGTTGCAGCAGATTCGGCAGACGTAGTGGTGGTGCGAACCAAGAAACCATCGGAGCCATCGGAATTGGTGGTCTGAACAACGGCGTCAGGCTCGCCCGCCTCGGTGAAGGCCGCACGCATATCTTCGATGGAGGTGTCGCCCGTATTGTGGAATGCAATAGACGTACCGCCCACAAACTCGATACCGAACTGAAGACCGCGAACACCTACAACCGCAAACGACAAGACAACAAGTGCAGCCGAAATGCAAAGGAACACTTTGCGCACGCCCATGAAGTTGATGTCGCGCTTGATAAAGCGACCCTTCAACTCATCGAGCGTCTTGTGGGCAATAGACTTCTTTTCCTCCATTGCCTCAGCGGAAGGATGGGCAACCGTGCCCGTCTGTTCGCCACGAAGCTCAGCATAAACCGGCGCTGCTTCCTGGCAGTCGCGCACGCCCCAGAAACCAGGATGCTTGGTGATAACGTGTGGAGCAAGAAGGCGGATGAGCGGAGCCTTCAGCAACAGCATCATAACGATGTCGCACGCAATGCCCAGCGCCAACGTAAGGCCGAAGCCCTTAACGCTTGCAGAAGCCAAGAAGAACAGGGTAAGGGCCGAAACCAGCGAAACCAGGTCGGCGTCGATAGAGGTTTCGATGCCATGACGAACACCCGTGATGGAGGCCGCACGAACGCTTCTGCCCATTCGGATTTCCTCGCGGAAACGCTCAAGTACCAGAATCGAGGAGTCGGCAGCCATACCGATGGTAAGGACGATACCTGCAATGCCCGCCAGAGAAAGAGAGAACAGGCCGAACGCCGAAAGCGTAGCCAAAAGGCCAAGGTAGAGCACGGCGAACACGGCCATTGCAGCAGCAGTGAGCAAGCCCAAACCGTGATAGAAGAACAGCAGGTACAGCATAACCAAGGCAAGACCCAAAATGGCAACGATCAAACCGCTGTTGAGGGCATCCTGACCAAGCGTAGGACCTACCACCTGGCTCTGCTCGTAGTGGAAGCTTACCGGCAATGAACCGCTTTCGAGAACCGTCTGGAGAGACTGCGCCTCTTCAAGCGTGTAATTACCCGTGATAGAAACCTGGCCACCCGTAATTTCCGACTGAACCGCCGGAGCGGACTGGATTTGACCGTCCAGGATAATGACGATCTGACCATTGGTAGGAGCAAGATCGCGCGTTGCATCGGCAAACGCCTGAGTGCCAGCAGAATCGAGCGAGATGTTGACCGCGTAGTACTGGCTGGTTTCAGATGCCTTGTCTACCGTAACGCGCGTGATGTTTTCACCCGTGATGAGGGGCGTATAGGTACCCGGATCAACGCTGCGATACGTTGTCTTACCCGTCTTGAAGGAATTGCCGAAATCGTCGGTAACCGAACTCTGCTGCATATAGGTGCCGTTCTTGATGGCAGCCTGATCGTCAGCTTCGGTGAAGGAATCAGCGCGAGCAAATTCCAACTTGCCCGTTTTGCCGATGGTAGCAAGGGCTGTTTCGGGATCGGAAAGACCCGGGATCTGGACCAGGATTTGATCGTTGCCCTGAACCTGAACCGTTGCCTCAGATGCGCCCAAGGCATTAACGCGCGATTCGATGATGGCGCGAGACTTCTCCATGTCTTCCTTGGTAACGTCTTCGCCATCGGTGCTCTGCGCGGAAAGGACCACGGAGAGGCCGCCCTGGATGTCAAGACCCTGATTGATCTTTTCGTTCGGGGGCGTGAACATGAACACCGAGCCGATTACCAGAATGGTTGCCGCAATAAGAAGCCATACGTTACGGCGGTTCTTGTTGCCACCCGTACGCTTGTTGCGCTCCTTCTGACGCTGGGAATTCTTCTTCTGGGCTTCCTTCGCGCGAGCCTTGCGGCGCTTTTCGCGCTCCTTGGCACGCTGCTTTTCTTCAGCCGTAAGCTTCTTCGCTTCCTTGGAAGATGCCGTGGCTTCTTTTTCCTCGTCCAATTCGTTTTCCTTGGGTTGGTCGACCATAGTAGTCCTTCTGATTATCCTCTGAACAGCGCGCGAGCGCGCATGTGCATATCGGAAACATGATAGCGGCACACACGTTAACCCGATGTTATTTCTTCAATTTCGCCACTTTACCGCACAAAAGCAACCGTCGAAAGGGCAAGCCCGATCATTGCGCAATCTTTTGCGAGTGAGCAAAAGCAGGCCCTCGGGCGCATGCGCCCAAAACGTGAAAATGGGGGCACTCCCCCATTTTCAAACCAGCTGCGTACCATTAATAGTCTTTTGCGGCAGGCGAGTTCATCCAATCCTGATAGAACTCCTCATAAGCACCGGCAAGTACCGCTTCTCGAGCGCTGTTCATCAAATGCAGCAAGAAATAAAGATTGTGAATACTCAGCAGCACGCTGCCCAGCATTTCATTCTGCTTAACCAGATGGCGAATATAAGAACGGCTATGCGTTTTGCAGGTGGGGCAGCTACATGCAGGGTCAAGCGGACCAAAATCGTGCTTGAACTTGGCATTGCGCATATTCATACGACCCTGAGAAGAAAACGCCGTACCCATGCGTGCCGTGCGCGTAGGCAGCACGCAATCGAACATGTCAACGCCTTCAACCTTGGCATCTTGCTTGTACTTCAACGTATGCTCAAGCGATGCCCAAAAGTCCATCGCTATGGTGCGCAGCTGGATTTCAACAGGCACATATTGTTTCCGGTCAAGGAAATAGACGGGCACCTTCACAATGATGTGAAGGCTACGGTATCCGTTTGGCTTGGGGTGCGTGATATAGTCCTTCACCTTTACGATCTGCAAATCGTCCTGCAGGGAAAGAACCTTCAGTAGGGCGCTCACATCGTCGATATAGGAAACAATTACGCGCATGCCCGCAATGTCGAGGATGTTTTCCTCCATGGATTTCAGCGTTACCGGCACACCGTAACGATACAGTTTGTCATACACGCTTTTGGGCGCCTTAATACGCGATTCAATGTGATGGATCGGGTTGCGACTTAAGCGATACTCCAGATCAGCATCAAGAATCTCGAAACGCGTGCGCATTTCGCGAATAGCAGCCTCGTATTTCTTGAATAGAGGCCTGCTTGCCTGCTCGAACAGCTGATACTGCTCCGTTGATTTGGCCAACTGCTTGTCAGGCGCCTTTTCGCTTGCCATGCTTTTAGACCCTTCGTTGTCGGAAACCGTTTTCGCTCCCATCTTAGCCAGCCATGGCAAGTCCGAACAGCACTCCACGAAAGATTCTCCGCACATGTCAATTATTGGGAAAGATCGTTGCAGGTTGGTAACGCTCCACAATTGACAGAACGCAAAAGCCTAAGCCGCTCTACCCCCTCCTGGGAATATAGGGACAGGTCCCATTTTCCCGGTTTGGCATAGCGCACAAAAAAAGCTCCGCTTGCATGATACTTAGCAAGCGGAGCTCTCTTCGCAAAGTGGGGAAATAGGACCTGTCCCTATATTCCCGGTTTGGCGTTACGCGTAGAAAAGAATGTCGTTATAGGTGGGAACGGGCCAATAATCGCGCTCTACCACACATTCAAGGGCATCGATCTCAGCACGAAGGGCATCCATAGCAGGAATTACCTCGTTGGCGTAAGCGTTAGCCTGCTCCTGCGGCGCCTCGATTGCCTCGGCTGCATTGTGAACCTTGATAAGCTCGCGCGTTGCCTTTGCGGCCTTATCGGCGCCGGCGATGATGACCTCAAGTACGCTTTCGGCCTCAGTCATATCTGCACCAGAGATAGCGGCCTTCACTGTAGTGATATTGCTTGCCAAATCGGCCATGTAGTCGGTGATGGCGGGCAGGTAGGCACGGCGAACCATGCGGATCATGGTGCGTGCCTCGATGTTCAGAAGCTTATTGTACTTGTCGAGCTTTACCTCGTAACGGCTACGTGCCTCAGGCTCGGTAAGAACGTTGAATTCGTTAAACAGATCGAGCGACTTCTGGTCTACGAAGCAGGGCAGAGCCTCTGCGGTGTTGCGATGGTTTGCAAGGCCGCGCTTCTCAGCTTCCTTCTCCCATTCCTCGGAATAGCCATTGCCGTTGAAGATGATGCGCTGGTGGTCAGTGAGCGTCTTCTTGATGTAAGCGATGGCCTTCTTTTCGAAGTCGGCACCTTCGGCACCTTCAAGCGCATCGGCGAAGCCCTTCAAGCTCTTTGCCATTGCGGTGTTCAGGATCATGTTGCAGTCGGAAAGGTTAACCGAAGAGCCAGGCATGCGGAATTCGAACTTGTTGCCCGTGAACGCGAAGGGGCTGGTGCGGTTGCGGTCGGTGTTGTCCTTCATAAACTTCGGAAGAACGGCAACGCCCAAGTCCATTGCGATAGCATCGGCGGAATGGTATTCGTCGCCAGAGATAAGGGCATCTACGATAGCGCCCAGCTCGCTGCCCAAGAAGATGGAGATGATAGCCGGGGGCGCCTCGTTTGCGCC
>ENA-OPUE01001962-OPUE01001962.1-human-gut-metagenome-genome-assembly--contig:-NODE-1962-length-11032-cov-2.659652_pt1 | contig 11032 bp, 8 predicted proteins | sample MGYA00241466_ERZ501924 | MGnify/ENA primary metagenome ERZ501924 (study PRJEB25962, sample SAMEA2042223) | human gut metagenome | biome: human gut; feature: human-associated habitat; material: faeces...
CGCGCCGGTCTCGGTCAGGCTGCCGGTGATATCCCCGGTGTCGCTGACAACGCCGAGACGGAACCTCGCCTCATAGCATTTGTCGTGCGCCGAGAGGTACTCGGACGCCTTGACCGCCCTGCCCACCAGCACGGCGAGCACGCCGGTCGCCAGCGGGTCGAGCGTGCCGGTGTGCCCGACCTGCCGGGTATCGTACAGACGGCGGACGCGGTTGACCACGTCGTGCGACGTCCAGCCCGCCGGTTTGTCGACGACGATAATGCCGCCGTCAAACGGTTCAATCTTACGCATCGTCCTCGGTCTTGGTGACCGCGATGGAAAGCTCCTCGAGCGCCTTGGGATCGGGCAGCGACGGGCACTTGGTCATCAGCTCGGACGCATTCTGCACCTTGGGGAATGCGATAACATCGCGGATGTCCTCCAGTCCGAGCGCGAGGGTGACAAGGCGGTCCAGACCGAACGCCATGCCGCCGTGCGGGGGCACGCCGTACTTGAAGGCTTCCAGCAGGAAGCCGAACTTGGCATTTGCCTCTTCCTCAGTCAGCCCGAGCGCGCGGAACATGCGGCTCTGGATCTCGGGATCGTGGATACGGATCGAACCGCCGCCGATTTCGGTGCCGTTAAGTACCATGTCGTAAGCTTTGGCATATACTTTACCGGGGTCAGTGGCAAGCAGAGGAATATCTTCTTCGCGCGGAGAGGTGAACGGATGGTGCATTGCAACATAGCGTTTTTCTTCTTCGCTGTATTCAAACATCGGGAAGTCAACAACCCAGGTGAAGGCAAGTTTGTTTTCGTCGATAAGGCCGCGGCGTTTTGCCATTTCGATACGCAGTGCGCCGAGAGCGGCTGCAACAACGGAAGGCTTGTCGGCAACAAAGAGCAGCAGGTCGCCCGGTTCTGCTTCAGCGGTTTTAAGAATGTTTGCAAGGTATTCTTCGCTGAAGAATTTGGCAATCGGGGATTTTACGCTGCCGTCCGGCTGAATCTGCATCCATGCAAGGCCTTTGGCGCCGTAAATAGCAACAAAATTAACCAGCCCGTCAAGCTCGCGGCGCGGAATACCGGCGTCGCCCTTAACGTTAATGGCTTTAACAATGCCGCCTTTATCAATAATATCGTTAAATACTTTAAATTCGCTGCCTTTAACGGCTTCGGTCATATTGATAAGTTCCATGCCGAAACGCAGGTCAGGCTTATCGCTGCCGTATTTGTCCATAGCTTCGTCCCAGGTCATGCGCTGGAAATTTTCCGGCAGTTCTACGCCAAGCGCGCCTTTGAATACGTGGCGGATTAAACCTTCGGTCATATCCATAATATCATCGGCGTCAACAAAGCTCATTTCAATATCAAGCTGGGTAAATTCCGGCTGGCGGTCGGCACGCAGGTCTTCATCGCGGAAGCAGCGTACAATCTGGAAGTAGCGTTCCATACCGGCTACCATCAAAAGCTGTTTGAAAATCTGCGGGGACTGCGGCAGAGCATAAAACTTGCCGGGGTTTACGCGGCTCGGTACGAGGTAATCGCGTGCGCCTTCCGGAGTGCTCTTGGTCAGCATCGGAGTTTCAATTTCGCAGAAATCATGATTGTCCATATAATCGCGCATCAGTTTGGTAACTTTGTGGCGCAGCATTAAATTGCGCTGCATTTCCGGACGGCGCAGGTCAAGGTAACGGTATTTAAGGCGCAGGTTTTCGTCAACGTCAATGCCGTCCTGAATGTAGAACGGAGGGGTTTTGGCTCTGTTTAAAACTTCCAGCTCTTTGGCTACAACTTCAACTTCGCCGGTGGCAAGGTTGGGGTTGATGGTTTCTTCGCTGCGCAGGCGTACAACGCCGTGCACTTTAATAACGTATTCGCTGCGGATAGCTTCTGCCTTGGCAAAATCTTCACCGGCGTGGTCGGGGTCAACCACTACCTGCACAATGCCGCTGCGGTCGCGCAGGTCAATAAAAATCAGTCCGCCGTGGTCGCGTCTTTTGGCAACCCAGCCGCAAAGCACAACTTCTTTTTCGTTGTCGGCTTTGGCAAGCGTGCCGCAATAATGATTGCGTTTCAAATTACTCATACTTTTGCACCTCTGTTTGTAAAATTGTTACTATTTCATCAACAGGAATTTCTGTTTGTGTACTGTTTGCCATATCCTTTAAGGTTACGGCACCGCGTTCCAGCTCGCCGTCGCCAAAAATAACGGCAAATTTGGCATTCAGGCGCCCGGCCTGCTTCATCTGCGCTTTCATGCTGCGCGCCATAAAGTCAAACTCGGTTTTAAGCCCCGCCTGCCTTAAGGCGATAGCGGTTTTAAAGGCCAGTTCAAAATTATCCTGATTGGGGCAGACGATAAAAGCGTCGATGCCGTCTTTATGCTCCGGCAAAAGGTTCTGGCTTTCAAGCGCCAGAAGGATGCGTTCCATGCCCATGGCAAAGCCGATGCCGGAAACATCCTGCCCGCCGATTTCCTTAACAAGGCCGTCATAGCGTCCGCCGCCGCATACAGCGCTCTGCGCGCCCAGCGGCACATACTGAATTTCAAACGCGGTTTTGGTGTAATAATCAAGCCCGCGCACCAGTGTGTTGTCCACTTCAAAATCAATGCCTGCGGCAGTTAAAAGTTTTTTTACGCCTTCAAAATGCTCGCGGCATTCTTCACACAGGCAGTCACCAAGGCTCGGCGCACCGGCTGCAAGTTCGTGGTCATGCGGTACTTTGCAGTCCAAAAGGCGCAGCGGGTTGCGCTCAAAACGCGATTTGCAGTCGTCGCACAATTCTTCCAGATGCGGGCGGAAATAATCCTGCAATTTGGCTCTGTGCTGCGGGCGGCATTTGGGGCAGCCCACGGAATTGATTTTCAAGTGCAAATCCTTTAAGCCCAGTTCCTTTAAAATGGTAACGGCAAGCAAAATTGCCTCGGCGTCAATCGCCGGTGTATCCACGCCCAGCGCTTCAATGCCGAACTGGTGGAACTGGCGGTAACGCCCTGCCTGCGGACGGTCGTAACGGAACATAGGCCCGATGTAATACAGCTTTGTCGGCGCAGGCTCTGCATAAAGCTTGTGTTCGCAGAAAGCGCGCACGGCAGACGCCGTATTTTCCGGGCGCAGTGTAATGCTGCGGTTGCCGCGGTCGGTAAAAGTATACATTTCTTTTTCAACAACATCGGTGGTATCGCCAATGCCGCGTTTAAACAGCTCGGTATGCTCAAATACCGGCGTTCTTATTTCTTTATAGCCATATTGCGCGCAAATACGGCGCATAACGGCTTCTACATACCGCCAGTTTTCAATTTCCTGCGGCAGTATATCTTTTGTGCCTCTTGGCGCAGTAGTAAGCAAGCTGATTCCTCCTCACTGCCTTCTGCGGCAAATCCATAAGTTTACATACTTAAATATTGTACCACAATTAAGGCGCATTATTCAACACCAACAGCAAAAACTTTGGCTTGCGGTGTAAAAATAAGGTTAAAAATAAAAATACGGCCCGTTAAGACCGTAATTTTATTTTCTGCGGCTTTCGTCAAACTGTGCGGGAGTTGCTTCTTCCAGTGCTTCGTCAGTGCTGTGCCACAGCTCTTTATACAAAACGCGGTACACAGCGGCAACCGGCACGGCAAACAACATGCCCAAAATGCCGTACAGCTTGGCGCCGATTAAAAGGCTTAAAATTAAAATTACCGGGTGCAAATCAATCTTTTTGCCGATAATGCGCGGCATTAAAACATTGGCGTCAAACTGGTAGAATACCAGATAAAACAGCGCCACATAAAATGCCGACTGCGGGCTTTGCGAATAAGCAATAAACACCGCAGGCACGGCGCCGATAAGCGGCCCTACAACCGGCACCATTTCCGCAAGAATGGCAAGCAGGCCAAAAACAAGCGGATAATGAATACCCAAAATCGTTGTGCCGACGGCTATGCAAAAGCCTGCAATAAGGCTCAGGCGTGCCAGCCCCTGAATGTAGCAGCTTAAGGTTATGCCTATTTCATCAATAATATGCGCTACACGCGGCTGCGCTTCATAGCTGAAAAAGTTAATCAGCATTGCGCGCAGGTCGCGCCAGTCTTTTAAAAAGTAAAAGGCCAGGAAAGGCACAACAATCAGGCCGACAAGGTTGGCAATAATGTCAAGCGTCGATTTTAACAGGTTGCGCAAAACCGCTGCCACAAAGCCCATCAGCCAGCTGGTAATATAATCGAAAAGGCTTTCTATATTATGCGGCAGGCGCGGGTAATTGGCAGGGTCTTCCAAAAGCCAGTCAAAAGTTGCGGCATCCATTTTGGTGGTATAGTCAGGTATTTTGCCTACAAGGGCGTTAATCTGCCCGAACAGCGGCAAAATAATAAAGGTTACGGCGCAGAAAACAATAACCCCGAAGGCCACAAACGCCATTAAAATTGTTACCACACGCGAAAGATGGATTGTGCCGCGCCCGAGCGTAATTTTGCCGAACAATTTGGTAACGGGGTGCAGCAAAAATGCCAGCCCCACCGCCAAAAGTATCGGCAGCAGAAAGTAAGGAAGACGTATATCTTATGCATTATGGTAATCCTGACTATTGTAGATTGAAAGGTGCGAAACTACCGGGGACAAACTTAGATTTGCTATTGTATTCATGGTATATAGACAGTGATGGACAAGATTGTGCTAAGCTATATTGGTCTGGCAGTTCGGAAGAGTACGCAAACGTCAGTCGTCCTGAGGAAATTCAGGATGATGAAACATGGGATATGGACCCATTTCTATTTACAGACACCGATGACACTTTTAATAACAACATGATCATTACATGGACTGATGCAAATAAGAAGTTTGACGGGACTGAGACGAAGGATGAGATTGCAGGTTCTATGAGAATATCGGTTAGGGCTTTAAAGTCATCAACCGTAGTATTTTCGGATAAGATTCTCACAGTTACAAAAGAATCAAGTGATGTCAGTGCTTATAATTCTCATGTAACTAAATTTGGAGACAAAATACTCATTACATGGGTTGTTTGTTCGGATGTAAAAAATGATGACGGCGCATATGGAATCGAGGGACTTTATTATGATCCGGATACGAACAAGTTTTCTTCAGACGATAACAAGACCGATGCCAAGGGAAATCTAATACCGATGGTTTTTGCAGAATCCTGCAATTATATTTCCACTCATACAGTGGCAGAACTCAATGGTTCGGTTGCAGTACTTTATGAAGAGGCTGTGGATGGGACACATGTATCGGATGTGATGTATGATCAGGTAAAACAGAGAGATAAGGTGTCTTTGTATTCTCCGGATGAGTTTAAGAATAACAAAGTTAAACTGGCTGTAAATAATGGAAAAAATGTAGATACAGTCAATCTGCCGGATACATATGGCTCTATTGTTGAGACGGATCTGCCAAAATTAGTTTACTACTGCAATGGAAAGATTAAGGAAATTGGCACCGATTCGGACAGCACATCCGGGTGGAAGATTGAGGAACTCGCAGATGTATCTAAAACAGGAGACGCAAGATATTCGATTCTTTCCAAGGACGGTTCCATGCAGTATATTACGGCGAGAGAGTACAGCCCGTTAAAAATAGATAAGTCAGAGATTACCCTCAATGGTATGAAATATACAAAATCCTCCAATGGAAAATGGATGGATGAGCAAAATAAGGAACAGGATATCAGGCAGGAAGATATTCGCTTGTATTATTACAACAATACAACAGGAAAAGCAGAAATACTGCCGCAAAAACTTTATGGTAAAGATGGCGTGTTTTTTATGGCACAGCCGTCTATATTCATTAATCATTCGGGAATGCTTGATGTTACGTGGTTTTATGCAAATGCAAATGAGAATATGAGTTTTGGACTTTATCATACAACTTATGAACAGCAGTCCGTACAAAAGGCGGATTACACAGCGGTAAATGAAGCAATTGATAAAGTAAATGCACTGAATAAGAATGATTATGAGGATTTTTCTGCTGTGACCGATGCGGTAAATGCTGTTGAGTATGACAAGGATTACACGGAACAGGAAACGGTGGAAGGTCATGCCAAAGCGATAGAAAAAGCCATCAAAGCGTTGAAATTGCGAAGTGCAGATTATACAGCGGTGGATGAAGCACTGGCCAAGGTAAAAGGTATGGATGCAGATTTATACCGGAACTTTTCGGATGTTACAGCAGCGGTAGATGCCGTTGACCGGGATAAGAACTTTAAGGAGCAGGCAGAGGTAGACGCGATGGCAGCAGCAATAGAAACAGCAATTCAGGCATTGACATATAAAGATGCAGATTACACGACAGTGGATGAGGCCATTGCCAAGGCAAAAGCTTTGGATGTGAATTTGTACAAGGACTTTACAGCGGTAAATGTTGCTATAGATGCAGTAGTGCGTGGTAAAAATATTAAGGAGCAGGCAGAGGTGGATGCGATGGCGAAGGCTATTGAGGATGCGGTTGCCGCTCTTGAGTTAAAATCCGCAAATACAAAGACGGAGACAAACAATACAAATCAGGGTGGTGCACAGTCTGAAACAAATAATGCAAGTGCGACGGATGCTCCATCTGTAAGCAACGCTTCCAATCCGGTAAATACACAGTCAGAAGCAAGTGATACCAGCGAAGAGGCTGAAGATACACTGTCTGAAACCAGTGATGAGAATGAGGAAAAAGGATCGTCAAGAACAGAAGATAAGAGTCCGGAGACTGGTGATGACAGCAATTTGAAACTGTGGATTACATTGTTTTTTCTCAGTGGTAGTGGCATTGTGTGTATGTTGCAGAAGAAGAGAACTACGAAAAATGAAAAAAATAAGAATAAACGAGAAAAAAAGAGCATAAGTTAGATATAGTGGCAAAATGCGGAAATATGGAAATGCATAAGGCATTGCATTTCTTTTGATTATTGCATATTATAGAGCCAATGGGTTAGCACTCATCAGATTGGAGTGCTAACAAGATATAAGAAATGGAGGAATCGAACATGAAATTAGTACCTTTAGGTGACAGAGTTGTATTGAAACAGTTAGACGCAGAAGAGACCACCAAATCCGGTATTGTACTGCCGGGGCAGGCACAGGAAAAACCACAGCAGGCAGAGATTATTGCTGTTGGACCGGGTGGTGTTGTAGATGGAAAAGAAGTAAAAATGGAAGTAAAAGTTGGCGATAAAGTGATTTACTCCAAATATGCCGGAACAGATGTAAAATTGGATGGCGAGGAGTATGTAATTGTTCGTCAGAGTGATATTTTGGCAATTGTAGAGTAAAGATTGATTTGATAGGAGGAATTTAATTATGGCTAAGGAAATTAAATTTGGCGTAGAAGCAAGATCTGCATTGGAAGCAGGTGTAAATAAACTGGCAGATACCGTTCGTGTAACACTTGGACCAAAAGGAAGAAATGTTGTTTTGGATAAATCTTTTGGTGCTCCGTTGATTACCAATGACGGTGTAACAATCGCAAAAGAAGTTGAATTAGAGGATGCCTTTGAAAACATGGGTGCCCAGTTAGTAAAAGAAGTAGCAACAAAAACAAATGATGTTGCCGGTGATGGTACAACAACAGCTACCGTTTTGGCGCAGGCTATGATTAATGAAGGAATGAAGAACTTAGCAGCCGGAGCAAATCCGATTATTCTCCGCAAGGGAATGAAAAAGGCAACAGAGACAGCCGTTGATTCCATTCGCAGCATGAGTTCTAAACTTTCCGGTAAAGAGCAGATTGCAAAAGTTGCAGCAATTTCCGCCGGTGATGAGCAGGTTGGTGAAATGGTTGCCGATGCAATGGAAAAAGTAACCGGTGACGGTGTTATTACAATTGAAGAATCCAAGACAATGAAGACAGAACTGGATATGGTAGAAGGTATGCAGTTTGACCGTGGTTATTTGTCTGCTTACATGGCTACAAACATGGATAAGATGGAAGCAGAACTGGATAATCCGTATATCTTGATTACTGATAAAAAGATTTCTAATATTCAGGAAATCCTTCCACTGCTTGAGCAGGTTGTTCAGGCAAGTGCAAGACTTTTGATTATTGCCGAGGATGTAGAGGGAGAAGCTCTCAGCACATTGGTAATCAATAAACTTCGCGGAACCTTTAATGTAGTTGCTGTAAAAGCTCCTGGTTATGGTGACAGAAGAAAAGAAATGCTCAAAGATATTGCAATCCTTACCGGCGGTCAGGTAATTTCCGAGGAACTTGGTTTGGATTTGAAAGAAACAACGATGGATCAGCTTGGTCGTGCAAAATCTGTAAAAGTTCAGAAAGAAAATACTATCATTGTTGATGGTGAAGGTGATAAAGCAGAAATCGAGGCAAGAATTGCACAGATTAAGAATCAGATTGAAGAGACAACATCTGACTTTGACCGTGAAAAACTTCAGGAAAGACTTGCTAAATTAGCAGGCGGTGTTGCCGTTGTACGTGTTGGTGCAGCAACTGAGACAGAAATGCAGGAAGCAAAACTTCGTATGGAAGATGCTCTGGCAGCTACCAAAGCAGCAGTAGAAGAAGGCATTGTAGCTGGTGGAGGTACAGCATATGTAAATATTATTCCAGCAGTTGAAAAAATTGCTAAGTCTTTAAATGGTGGAGAAAAATTAGGTGCTGAAATAGTATTAAAAGCATTAGAAGAACCAGTTAAACAAATTGCAAGAAATGCAGGATTAGAGCCAGCAGTTATTTTGGAAAATGTAAAGAAATCAGCAGTTGGATTTGGGTTTGATGCTGATAAGGAACAATATGTTGATATGAAAAAGGCTGGAATTGTTGACCCAACTAAAGTTACAAGAAGTGCATTACAAAATGATGGTTTCGTTAAGAAGATTTCTGAGTATATTACTAAAAAAGTCGGTGACAAGCTCACAGGAATGTACAAAACACAGAAAGAATCATATGAAAAATATTGGGATGACATCAATCCATTTATTAAATTCGGCTGCTTAAAGGATGAAAAATTTGCTGAGAAGATGAATGATTACATCATATTCAAGAACCTTGACGGCAAATATTTAACACTTAAGGAATGTCTCGAAGAGAATAAAGAGAAACATGAAAACACAGTATTCTATGTAACAGATGAAGTTGAACAGAGTCAGTATATTAACATGTTTAAGAACGAAGGAATTGATGCTGTAATTCTTACTCATAACATTGACCAGCCATTCATCACTAACATGGAATCTAAGAATGAGAATCTCAAGTTCAAGCGTATCGATGCAGATCTTTCAGACAGCTTTAAGGAAGAGACTTCTAAAGACGAGTTGAAGGACATGACTGAAAAGCTCTCTAAGACTTTCAAGGATGCTCTTGGCAAAGAGAATTTAACTGTTAATGTTGAGAAATTAAAGGATGCATCTATATCTTCAATGATTACTCTTTCAGAAGAAAGCAGACGTATGCAGGATATGATGAAGATGTATGGTATGGCAGGCATGGATCCTAATATGTTTGGTGCCGAAGGTCAGACTCTTGTACTTAATGCTAACAATGACCTTGTTAAATATGTTGCAGAACATACAGACGGCGAAAATACTAAGATTATATGCGAACAGCTCTATGACCTTGCTATGCTTAGTCATGCACCACTCTCTCCTGAACAGATGACTGGATTTATTGCAAGAAGCAATAAAATCATGGAATTACTTGCAAAATAACGCCATTTAAACTATCATTGTCTTATATAACAATAAGGAAATATATAACATGACTAATTTTAACTATGACAATTATGACGATGATACTAAAGCAAAATACGATGATGGAATAGAATTCTTAGATGATATTGACGATGATTTCTCTTATGATGACACAGATTATGATGACTATGATATTCCACGATACAGCGACGAGCCACCTGCTCCTGCACGCAAGGACCAAAAAGAAAGTATTGGACAGGAAATATTAAGCTATATTAAGATTCTTGCTGTTGCCATCATAGTTGCATTTCTATTCACAAGATTTATTATAGTTAATGCACAGGTTCCTTCTGGTTCAATGGAGAACACTATTCTTACAGGCGACAGACTTATTGGTTTCCGTCTGGCATATCTGTTTCACGAACCTGAACGTGGTGATATTGTAATATTTAAGTATCCTGACGATGAATCTCAGAACTTTGTTAAAAGAGTTATTGGAATTCCTGGAGATGTTATTAATATCAGGAATGGTTACGTTTATGTTAATGGAGAGATGCTTGAAGAGAATTATATCCGTGAGCCAATGAACAGTGATGGGGAAGACCTGACATATGTTGTACCTTCCGGTTCGTATTTTATGTTAGGCGATAATCGTAATAATTCCAAAGATTCCAGATACTGGATTAATACATTCGTATCTAAAGACAAGATAATTGCTAAAGTTTCTTTCAGATACTTCAATGTCAGGACGAAAAGGTTTTCTTTTTCTTTTATTAAATAATCCCCTGCATAATAGATAATATTCAGGGAACAATAATATGGCCGCTATGTTAATTGCAACATGGCGGTCATAATTGTTTTTTGAAAGGAGAAATATTATGGGTAATCTTAACTGTAATGCTGCATCTTGCATGCATAACTGTGACAACCAGTGCTGTCTTAATTCAATCTGTGTAGAAGGAAGCTCTGCATGCCAATGTGGTGAAACATGCTGCAGTGACTATGAACATCAGAAACCAGGTGCAACTAATATGTGCCATCTTCCTAAAGATTCTTTATCCATCTCATGTGAGGCAACCAACTGCATATATAACACTAATAAAAAATGTGATGCTGACCATGTAGACATATCAGGTATAAAAGCTGTAACAGAGGACGATACAGTCTGTACAACATTCCAGGCAAGGGGATAAGTCTAGAACTATTCTCATCGCTACTCGCGCGAGTAGCGCATATGCCAGACTAAAGTCTGGCATTGTCGCGGTGCTCCTCGAATATCCGCCCAATTTATAATTCATGCAAGCATGATTATAAATTCTGCAGCTATTCTCATCGCTACTCGCGCAAAAAGGGCTGTCATGCATATGCATGACAGCCCTTAATAATACATAATAATTATGCTCTTGATGTATA
>ENA-OPUE01001965-OPUE01001965.1-human-gut-metagenome-genome-assembly--contig:-NODE-1965-length-11020-cov-5.662745_pt1 | contig 11020 bp, 9 predicted proteins | sample MGYA00241466_ERZ501924 | MGnify/ENA primary metagenome ERZ501924 (study PRJEB25962, sample SAMEA2042223) | human gut metagenome | biome: human gut; feature: human-associated habitat; material: faeces...
GTGTGGCCGGTGATGCCGTCGTATCCCCTTTGGAACGGGATACATTGCTGTCAGAACGACTCGTTGCTGAACGGCATTCTGAAACGCGACTGGGGCTTTGACGGAGCAACCATCAGCGACTGGGGCGGTACGACGGACACCTGGCAGGCGGCTACCGGCGGACTGGACATCGAGATGGGAACCTTCACCGACGGGAAGTTGAAGGAGGCAGAGTTCGGTTACGACGACTATTACCTGGCGGACAAGTTCGAGAAGCTGATTGATGAAGGCAAGATACCGATGTCGGTGCTTGACGACAAGGCTACGCGAGTCCTGCGTACGATTTTCCGTACGTCGATGAATCGGCAGAAGGTCATTGGCTCATTGTGTTCCGAGGCGCATTATGATGCCTGTCTGCGGATTGGTGAGGAAGGTATCGTGTTGCTGAAAAATGCGGAGGCCATGCTGCCCTTGGATTTCAATCGGTATGAGCGTATCCTGGTGGTGGGCGAGAATGCCGTGCGTTCCCTGACGAAGGGAGGTGGTTCTTCGGAACTGAAGACCCTGCACGACTGGTCTCCGCTGGAGAGCCTGCAAAAACGGTTTGGAGCAAAGATTGATTATGCCCAAGGCTACAGTTCGGGTAGAGCCATGTATGATAAGGTAGACCCGGTGGACCCGGCGTTGAGCCGTCAGCTGAAGGCAGAGGCGCTGGAGAAGGCCCGTCAGGCAGACCTCATCCTCTTCATTGGCGGCATGAACAAGAACTGCCGGCAGGATTGTGAAAACTCCGACCGGGAGAACTACCACCTGTCTTTCGGACAAGATGAGCTGATTCAGGAACTGGCAGCCATTCAGAAGAACATCATTGTATGTACCTTTGGCGGCAATGCGTTTGCTACCCCTTGGATTGACGAGGTGAAAGGATTTGTCCATGCCTGGTACCTGGGTTCCATGGCAGGAGAAGCCCTGGTCCATGTGCTCGATGGTACGGTGAACCCCAGTGGCAAACTGCCCGTCACTTTTGCCAGACGTCTCGAAGACTATCCTTTTATGGAATATGGAGCGGAAGCCTATCCGGGCGTAAATAAGCAGGTCTACTACAAGGAAGGCATCTTCATGGGTTACCGTCACTTTGATACCCACAAGGTGAAACCGCAGTTCCCTTTCGGCTACGGATTGAGTTATACGACGTTTGAGTATGGCAAGCCACGCCTTTCCTCCAAGACCCTTTCGAATGGCAAGATTGTCCTGTCCGTGGACATTACCAATACAGGCAACCGTGCCGGGAAAGAGACGGTGCAGTTGTACATCGGACAGCGTAAACCCTCGGAAGTACGTCCTGCCAAAGAGCTGAAAGCCTTTGAGAAGGTCGAGTTGCAGCCCGGTGAGACGCGGACCGTCGAGTTCTCCATTGACCGGTCGATGCTGTCCTTCTTCTCGGCAAAGAGCCATGACTGGGTGGTAGAGCCCGGACGTTTCGATGCCTATGTCTGTGCTTCCTCAGCCGATGTACGCGGACAGGCGGACTTCCGGGTAGAGTGAGGTAACTTCCAAATCGCATCAGACTTCGGGTGTTCTGCGCTTGCAACCAGGCAGGACATCGAGTAGTCTGGTGCGATTTTGGGTTAAAGAGTCATTCGGAAAGCGAAAGACAGCGGAGAATTCAGGAGTGGCACGGACGTGAAGAAAGCGGAGGTCCTGTTCCGGCAGATGTTTTTCGGGCTGTCTTCCGAGCAAGCGTTCTTGAACGGTCTGAATGTGGATGAGCTGGGAAAAAACTTCCATTACATCTATTCGTTACTGAAGGTCTGATTTCATTTTATATTTTTAACCGCAATACTTCTGAACGGTCGTTCAGAAGTGAATGCTTTTATCTTATCTTTGTGCGCATGGAGCAAAACTCTGCGACATGGATAAGGCTCAGAAACAACAGGGTCGCATCGTTCTTTTCAAGGAAGAAAAGGATGGTGCAGCTTACGTCCGGATAGACTATTCGGACCATCCTTCTATTGTATTATTACTCTCCCAAGACGGTCAGGTAAAAATGGTGTACGTGCGGCATCCCAAACCCACAAGGGAATACACGCTACCGGAAGGCTATCTTTCGTTGGATGATTCATAGGGTGCAGCTATTAGAGATTAGGAAACACACCTGCCGGATGTCGGTTATCGAAATATCCTACACCTAAAGGTGCATTTATTAATACTTTAGCATTAATGTTCGACTTAAAAAAGTAAATATGAAGATAATAAATTGGACATTACTTTTTCTTGCAGCGTTTTTTTGTTGCTTTGATAGCGTGAAAGCAAATCCATTGCGGCAAGATACGATACGGGATGTAACCTATCAACTTTATCCGTTGGGGGTTGCCTGCCGTGACAATGATATGGCAACCATAAAACGGTTGCTGGCAGGAAAAGATGAACCTATGGCAATGGGTAACGATTTTTATGAGTTTGACATATTCTATACGGCGATTTACTTTGATAAAGAGGATGTACTGAAATATGCCCTTACCAGGTATAAGGACATTAATAACAGATTATATAGTGACGAATACGGGCTGACGCTCCTGACATACGCTTGTAAATTGTCTAACGTAAAGTTAGCCCGCATATTGCTGGAGCATGGCATTGATGTAAACGGTTACCAAAGTCCATACGATACATATAAAGTATATCCGATTATGGAAGCTATTGCCAATAATAACATTGAACTGGTGAAGTTGCTTTTAGAATATCATGCAGACCTTGATGTAAAAGATAGTAACGGCAACACCCCTCTTGCTTTAGCAAGGGAAATAGGTGCAAAAGAAGTAGAAGATTTGCTTTTGCAATGGATGAAATCCTCAGGAGAATAAACTGAGCCCTCGCTTGGGAGGCTTATTGTCTGTTACAAAAAAAACCTGAGTTTGAAAAACTCAGGCTCTTATCAGCGGAGAGACAGGCTCTCGAACTTATACTTTCACAGAATATCATAAAACTGCAAACGACTGATAATCAAGTGTAAATTACAATATAGAGTAAAAGTAAATGTTTCTAAATGTCTTTTGCTATCTCAATAATTGGGTGTATATTTGGGTGTAGAATTTCAAACGCACCCAATTATGAATATCAAGCGCAACATCATTTTTGCATTGGAGAGCCGGAAAAAGAACGGTGTGCCAATCGTAGAGAACGTACCCATCCGTATGCGTGTCATCTTTGCCAGCCAACGCATCGAGTTTACAACGGGCTACCGGATTGACGTAGCCAAATGGGATGCAGATAAGCAGCGGGTAAAGAACGGATGTACCAACAAGCTAAAGCAAAGTGCAGCCGAAATCAATACGGACTTGCTGAAATACTATGCCGAAATCCAGAATATTTTCAAGGAATTTGAGGTGCAGGAGGTCATGCCAACGACCCAACAGTTGAAGGAAGCTTTCAACATGAGAATGAAAGACACCAGCGAAGAACAGCCGGAAGAAGCCCCTGTCAGCTTTTGGGAGGTGTTCGATGAGTTTGTAAAAGAGTGCGGTAACCAGAATAACTGGACGGCATCCACCTATGAAAAATTTGCAGCAGTGAGGAACCACCTCAAAGAGTTCAAGGAGGATGCAACGTTCAACTATTTCAACGAGTTTGGATTGAACGAATACGTCAACTTCCTGCGTGACACCAAGGATATGAGAAACAGCACCATCGGCAAGCAAATGGGATTCCTCAAATGGTTCCTGCGCTGGAGCTTCAAGAAAGGACATCATCAGAACATTGCATACGATACGTTCAAACCGAAACTGAAAACCACCTCGAAAAAAGTAATCTTCCTGACTTGGGATGAACTGAACAAGCTGAAAGACTACCAGATACCCAAGGATAAGCAATACCTGGAACGTGTGCGTGATGTTTTCCTGTTCTGCTGCTTTACGAGTTTGCGGTATTCGGATGTTCGCAATCTGAAAAGAAGCGATGTGAAGTCCGACCACATCGAAATAACCACAGTCAAGACTGCCGACAGCCTGACGATTGAACTGAACAAATACAGCAAAGCCATACTGGACAAATACAAGGACATCCATTTCGAGAATTACATGGCTCTGCCCGTCATCAGCAACCAGAAGATGAACGATTACCTGAAAGAGCTGGGCGAACTGGCAGAAATCAACGAGCCTGTACGGGAAACCTACTACAAGGGAAATGAACGTATTGATGAAGTCACACCCAAATACGCTTTGCTCAGTACCCATGCAGGAAGAAGGACATTCATCTGCAATGCGCTGGCTCTCGGAATCCCGGCACAGGTGGTCATGAAATGGACGGGACACAGCGACTACAAAGCTATGAAACCCTACATTGACATAGCGGATGATATTAAGGCAAATGCCATGAACAAGTTTAATCAACTATAAAAGTATCAAACAGTTTCATAGATAGTTACCAATGACTATATTTGTAGAAATTATCATCACAATATGAGCAACAAGGAATCCAACATAGAGAAAACGAATTTTGATGCATTCATACAAGCGGTCGGTTCGGAAATAGAACAGGCACAAGTAAGGCTGATTGTTGCAGCCAATGCACAAATGCTGTTCCATTACTGGAAGATAGGCAATTACATCCTTTATCACCAGCAGCTGCACGGATGGGGAAGCAAAATCATCAAGCAGTTGGCAAAGGCTATCCGACTGCATTACCCTGAAAAGAAAGGCTATTCGGAACGTAACCTTACCTATATGTGCCAGTTTGCAAAAGCATATCCTTTAAGAGCGTTGCAAAGTTTCATAGAAACAGATGCAAGCCTGTCTGTCCCAACCATACAGAGTGTGACCAATGAAGTATTAAAACTGAATGACAAGCAATTTACGCAGGAACTTACTGCGCAAATGCAATCGATTGATTGTCAATCATTAGCAATTACGCAGGAAGTTCCTGCGCAATTTGAAGATGTGGGAAAAACCGTGTCTGCCATTTACAGGATGGGAATCAGGGAAATAGAAGAAGTTTTCTTGACCTCTCCTATAGCCAAAATAAACTGGACAAGCCAAATGACTATACTTGACAGTTCGCTACCTTTAGGTCTAAGCTACTGGTACATGAAGCAGTCTGTGGAAATGGGATGGAGCAGCAATGTATTGAAAATGCAAATTGACAGTGATTTGTATAGCCGACAAATCAGCAACAACAAGGTAAACAATTTCACGACCACACTTCCGGCTCCACAAAGCGACCTTGCCAATTACCTACTCAAAGACCCGTACATCTTTGATTTGGCAGGAGCCAAAGAAAAAGCAGACGAAAGGGATATTGAAGAACAGCTGGTGAAACACGTTACCCGCTACCTGTTGGAAATGGGCAACGGTTTTGCCTTCGTTGCCCGGCAGAAGCACTTCCAAGTCGGAAACAGCGATTTCTTTGCCGACCTGATTCTATATTCCATTCCGTTGCACGCATATATCGTGGTAGAATTAAAGGCTACCCCATTCAAACCGGAGTATGCAGGACAACTGAACTTCTACATCAATGTGGTGGATGATAAACTGAGGGGAGAGAATGACAACAAGACTATCGGGTTGTTGCTATGCAAGGGAAAAGACGAAGTTGTGGCACAATACGCATTGACAGGCTATGACCAGCCCATCGGCATCAGCGATTACCAATTGAGCAAAGCGATTCCCGAGAAACTGAAATCAGCGTTGCCCAGCGTGGAAGAAGTGGAAGAAGAACTGGCCTCTTTCCTTGACAAAGACAATAACACTCAAAAATAGTTGCGTCCATGAAAGATGTAATTACAACGCTGATTCCCCGATACGGAGAATTGAACAGAATATATAAAGACTGGTTTGATAATAAAGGTTTCTCTTTTGAAAAGCAGAAATTCATTACCAAGTTCTATCTGGACTACAATGATGTAACGGTTCTTGAAACAGCCATTCTTGAACTGGTGTTTCATCTTCCACAGGAGCAATACACACTGATTCTGAATAGCCTGAAAAAGGAAGTATGCGAAAACATAAGTTATTACAAGAAAGGATGTATGCCGGATGAACAGACCGTTTACAATATCTGCTTCCGAGTTTCAGAAATCTATAAAGAAGCCATAGAAGAACAGCAATACAAGACGACCAAGCTCCATGCTCCGCTAAACGAAGCATACCACCGATACGATTCCATAGGTTATCGGGAACACACTGCAGAGGATGAAAAGCGTGCGGAAATGGAATATGAACGGTGCAAAGATGAATACGAGGAGAAAAAAAACAAGCTGACCGAACTCTACGATCTGCAAAAACAGACCAGAGAGAAAGCCCTGCAATATGCAAAAAGCCGTTTCAATGAAATCTATCGGCTGGGCTGCCACCTCAAAGAGACATTGGCGAAATATGTATTTGATGAAACAAACGAGCCGGAAGAGCCAGCCGAACAAGAACCAAATGCCCCCAACATACAGGAAGAAGTGCTGGGAACGAAACAGACTGAGTATTTCAATATGGAACTGCTTTCGCTCATTCATGTAACCTGCGTGGGAGAACAGTTCGAGAATATTTCCGAACATGATTTCTATACCTGCATGAACCTGCTACCAAGCGACACCAAACCCCAAATCAGACCGAGAGAAAAAATACGTACCTGCTATCTGATATTCCTGATGAGCGAAAAACTGCCCAAACAGGACAGGGAGAATTGGAAGAGGAATATCCTGAAAATATTGGATATTGAGGAAAGCTACTACAAGTCAAAGTACAAAGAGCCTGTTTCCGATTTCCCCAGTGACAGCAACCGGAAATTTGCCAAAGAAATGGATGGTATATTCCGATAATCTGTGATATGCCCTGACATTTTACGAAACAACCACTTTTACCACTCAAATTAAATTTTTGAGTGGTATTTTTATTATCTGATATTCAGATAAATAACAAGATATTCCATTTATATCAACCACATCCTTACCACTTACAACCCTACCTAATTTTGCATCGTTCGAGAACAGAGATAACAGCCAGTGCGCAGGGCTGATTGTTAAACGACTAAATAGATTGAACGATGAAAAATCTTCAAGAATTATTATCAAAACCCGTCTGGCAGATGACAGGTGAAGAGTTCATATTCCTAAGTAAGCACGCTTCCCGTCAAACGGAAACGCAGCCACAGCCCATTACAGACACAGAAAGAAAATATGTGTACGGAATACTGGGCATAGCCAAACTGTTCGGGTGCAGCCTACCCACCGCCAACCGTATCAAGAAAAGCGGAAAGATTGACAAGGCAATCACTCAGATAGGACGTAAGATTATCGTGGATGTTGAGCTTGCCCTTGAACTGGCTGGAAAGAAAACAGGAGGACGGAAATAACGGGAGGCATGGCTATGGACTATATGAAAGAGACTAAGGAAATATCGGCTGAAGAAGCCATAATCCTTTGGCAAGCCTCACGTTTGAGCCTGTCGAAAAGTTATGAGAAAGCACCTGAAATCCTTAAAGTACATGATTCTGTCATTGGGACATTGGGTAATTTCAGCGCATCCATCGGCAAAGCCAAAAGTAAAAAAACGTTCAATGTATCGGCTATCGTAGCCGCTGCATTGAAGAACGGCACAGTGCTGCGGTATGTGGCTGAACTGCCTGAAGATAAGCGGAAAGTGCTTTATGTTGATACAGAGCAAAGCCCTTACCATTGTCTGAAAGTCATGACGCGCATTTTGCGAATGGCTGGTTTGCCAGATGATAGGGACAATGAGAATCTTGAATTTCTTGCCTTAAGAAAATACACGCCTGAGCAGCGTATCAGGATTGTGGAACAGGCTATTTACAATACACCCGAAATCGGTCTTGTAATTATAGACGGCATACGGGATATGGTGTATGACATCAACAGCCCCAGTGAATCAACACGCATCATATCCAAGCTGATGCAGTGGACGGACGACAGGCAGATACATATCCATACGATACTGCATCAGAACAAAGGGGATGAGAACGCAAGAGGGCACATTGGTACGGAGTTGAACAACAAGGCGGAAACCGTATTGCAGGTAGAAAAGGACAAGGGCAACGGTGACATCAGCCATGTTTCAGCCATTCACATCCGGGCAATGGACTTTGAGCCTTTCGCATTCCGTATCAACGACAAAGCCCTTCCCGAACTCATTGAGGGATACAAACCTGAAACAAAGAAGCCGGGAAGACCCGAAGAAGAGAAGTTCGACCCTTACAGGCATATCACCGAGCAGCAGCACCGTATCGCATTGGAAGCCGTTTTCGGGCTGAAAGAGGAATACGGCTACAAGGAACTGGAAGATGCCTTAATCAAGACCTATATGTCAGTGGGTGTAAAGCTGAACCATAAAAAGGCGGTATCGCTCATCACCATGCTCCGCAACAAACGGATGATAGTGCAGGAGACAGGCAGAAAATACACATTCATGCCTGACTTCCACTATTAGCCCATTTCCCTGCAATCACTTCACTTTATTCTCGGGGTGTATATATTAGGAATATAGTGAAGTGCTTGGGGAATGGGACTAAATCACTTCACTTTATTACCGTATCCTATATATACGAGAATTTAGTGAAGTGATTATAGACCGTACTTCCTAAAAAGGTACGGGCAAAAAGAAAAATAAACCAATTCACCAACTACTAAAACAATCATTTTATGGATATACAGACAGCCAAGCAAATCAGAATAGCGGATTATCTGCATAGTTTAGGATATTCTCCCGTCAAGCAACAAGGTGTCAATCTGTGGTATAAATCACCGTTAAGGGAAGAAGCCGAAGCCTCGTTCAAGGTAAATACCGAACGTGAACAATGGTATGACTTCGGTTTGGGTAAAGGTGGTGGTATCATAGAACTGGCTGCACACCTGTACGCTACCGACCATGTACCTTACATCTTGAAACGGATAGCAGAGCAGACACCGCACGTGCGCCCGGTATCTTTCTCTTTTGGAAAGCAAAACTCTTCCGAGCCGAGCTTCCAACAGTTGGAGATTGTTCCGCTGTCATCTACTGCCCTGCTTGCCTACTTACAAGGTAGAGGAATTAACATAAAACTGGCGAAAAGAGAATGTAGTGAAGCACGTTTCACTCACAACGGCAAGCGGTACTTTGCCATCGCCTTTCCCAATGGTTCGTGTGGATATGAAATCCGCAACCGCTATTTCAAGGGCTGCATCGCCCCAAAGGAAATCTCCCACATCAGGCAGTCGGGAAAAGCGAGGAATACCTGTTATGTGTTCGAGGGATTTATGGACTACCTCTCCTTTTTGACATTGAGACAAGAGAGCTGCCCAAATTATCCGGAATTGGACGGGCAGGACTACATTGTATTGAACTCCGTATCGAATGTAAACAAGGCTCTCTATCCGTTGGGCAATTACGAACGCATCCACTGCTTTTTCGACAACGACCATGCAGGACTGGAAGCACTCCGGCAAATCCGCATGGAATACGGCAGAGAGCGGTACATCCGGGACGCTTCGCAGATTTACAGAGGATGCAAGGACTTGAACGAATACTTACAGAAACAGATTGAAAGAAAAAGGCAGCTCCAGTCCGCCAAAGGGGTGCGCAGCCAATCACCGGAAAAGAAGAACGGCTTCCAGTTATAGCCCACTATAACTACACGCTTCGCTTTCGTAGTTGTGGGCTCTCCCGAGGGGATTAGGGCTTTGCCCTAATAACCCACTCAGGGCGTTTCTCCCCTGAGAACCCCGAGCAAAGAGTGACCCTCTCTTTGCAATCTCCGCTTATGGGTTACCCCTAAGAACCCCTCTGCGAAAGCGAGCAAAGTAAATCAATTGTAAACAAAGGAAAGAAGCTATGGCAACAAAATCAAGCATACATATCAAGCCTTGCAACATCGCATCGAGCGAGGCACACAACCGAAGGACTGCCGAGTATATGCGTAATATCGGGGAGTCCAGAATCTATGTCGTTCCCGAACTTTCCACCGACAACGAACAGTGGATAAATCCCGACTTCGGCACTCCCGAACTGCGAACTCATTATGACAATATCAAGCAAATGGTCAAGGAAAAGACCGGACGTGCCATGCAGGAAAAGGAAAGGGAACGCAAGGGAAAGAATGGAAAGATTATCAAGGTGGCGGGATGCTCACCCATCCGTGAAGGAGTATTGCTTATCAGACCGGACACCACACTGGCTGATGTACGCAAATTCGGTGAAGAGTGCCAAAGACGCTGGGGCATCACTCCGCTACAGATTTTCCTGCATAAAGACGAAGGGCATTGGCTGAACGGTCAGCCGGAAGCAGAAGACAAGGAGAGCTTCCAAGTCGGTAACAGATGGTTCAAACCAAATTATCATGCTCATGTCGTATTCGACTGGATGAACCATGAAACTGGAAAGAGCCGAAAGCTCAATGACGAGGATATGGCAACCATGCAGACCCTTGCTTCCGATATTCTCCTGATGGAACGTGGACAGGCAAAAGCTGTCACAGGTAAAGAGCATCTGGAACGAAATGATTTCATCATTGAGAAGCAGAAAGCCGAACTGCAACGTATAGAGGAAACCAAGCGACACAAGGAACAACAAGTAAGCCTTGCCGAACAGGAACTCAAACAGGTAAAAGCAGAGATACGCACGGACAAACTAAAGAAAACAGCCACCAATGCTGCTACCGCCATAGCAAGCGGTGTAGGTTCTCTTTTCGGAAGCGGTAAGCTGAAAGAACTGGAACATCACATCGAGCAGCTACATCAGGAAATTACCAAACGGGACAAAGCTACTGATGAATTAAAAATTCAGATACAACAAATACAGGAACAGCATAGCAGACAAATTCGTAATCTTCAAAGAATACATAATCAAGAACTTGAAGCCAAAGACAAGGAAATATCACGATTGAGCACCTTGCTTGAAAAAGCCCACAAATGGTTTCCCATGTTCAAAGAGATGTTGAGAATGGAAAAATTATGCGCTGTTATCGGGTTTACCAAAGACATGATAGAAAACCTCTTGACAAAGAAAGAATCCATACAATGTAGTGGCAAAATTTATTCCGAAGAACACAGGTGGAAATTTGACAT
>ENA-OPUE01001971-OPUE01001971.1-human-gut-metagenome-genome-assembly--contig:-NODE-1971-length-10987-cov-4.880077_pt1 | contig 10987 bp, 9 predicted proteins | sample MGYA00241466_ERZ501924 | MGnify/ENA primary metagenome ERZ501924 (study PRJEB25962, sample SAMEA2042223) | human gut metagenome | biome: human gut; feature: human-associated habitat; material: faeces...
CCCCCAGCCACTCCCCATCCGAGGGTGACGATGCAGAAAATGTCGAGCACGATGTTGAGGATGGTGGAGAAAAGCAGAAACCAGAACGGGGTTTTGCTGTCGCCGAGCGCGCGGATTATGCTTGAGAGCAGATTGTAGTAGAACGTTGCCGGCACGCCGATAAACGTGATCAGCAGATACCAATAGGCGTCGCTAAAGATGTTTTCGGGAGTGCTCATCCATCGAAGGATGGCCGCGCACAGCAGGCTCGTCACCACGGCTATCGACACCGACAGCCATGCCGTCAGTTTCAGACTGCTGTAGACGTAGCGGCGCATTGACTCATAGTCGCGCGCTCCGAATTTCTGTGCCACCGGAATGCCGAATCCGCAGCAACAGCCGTTGCAGAAGCCAAGAATCAGAAAGATCACCGAACTGCTGGCGCCGACTGCTGCCAATGGGCTTATGCCCAAGAATTTGCCCACAATAGCCGCATCAATCAGCGAATATGTCTGCTGCAGCAGGTTGCCGAGCAGCAAGGGCATAGTGAATTTGAAAATGAGCGGCATCGTGGCACCGCTTGTCATTTCATTGCATTTTGCCATACTTATACCTACAAACCTAAAACTGGATGCAAAATTACTCAGAAATTTTCTATGGTTTTCTAAATGAAGTGCAATAAGTGCAAAAAAATGGGCGCATCTTAGCGGATGCACCCATTATGCTTATAAACGAGTCGGTTTAGTCGTAGATAAACGCCACGTTGTCGACGTATAGATTCTGACCGACAGTGCCCTCATAAGCCGTGCCGCAGCCGGCAGAGAACATCATGATGATGTGGGTTGGAGTTGCCAGCGGGCTGTCCCAACCAACCTCATGGATAGGCACGATTTTGCCCTTGCTGTTGCGCGCATAGTATGGACGGCTGCTGTCGACAAGGTTCATGTAGCTTTTATAGTAAGGCTGTCCGACGATGTTTCCGTAGTAGATGCGCAGGCGGTGTCCGTTGACCCATCCGGTGCTTCTCGTGTAGCGTTCGCGACCTGTTCCCACGCGCTTTGCGTAGATGTTGCCGTTGGCGTCTTCCCATCGGCGTTGCAGCAACACGAATACCTCGCATGCATTCTGCTTTTTGAGAACTTTCTTCTTTCCGAAACCGCTTGAATATATCATCTGGGCATTGGCAGGAATCTCCACTTTGTAGTCGTAGGTCAGATATTTAGGGCGTTTTGTGAACCTTACGTTCATGTCCAGTTTGCTGTATGGATTTTTGGTGCTGCTCACCGGCTCCACCATTGTGCCGAAGTAGATGCTTCCCGAAACCAATACGTCCATATTCACCACACCGAGTGCCTTCACCTTCTCCATGATTGTTGAAAGCTTCACGCATTTGTTTCCAGCAGCGCGCTGCGCTGGGAACACGGCGTTGCTGCCCTTCACCACGCCAGCCACTTTGGCATACACGTTTGACGTAGCCCAAGGCGAGCCTCCGAGGTTTCTGTAAGCCTTGTTGCCGTGGATTGTCTGTGTCGGGCCGATTTCGTATAATGTCTTGGATTTTCCGCCGATGATTGCGGACTCTTTGATGGTTCTTGTGACCCAATGCTCAAAGTCGCCGAATGCGACCTTCTCTCTAGTCTCGGCGAGCAGTCCGCTTGTGGTTACGAGCAAGCCTACCGCCAATAAAAATATTCTCTTCATTGTTGATAAATAAATTTTCGGGGTCAAAATTAGTCATTTCCACTGAATTGTGAAAGCAGATGGGCAAAGAGTGTCGTGCCGAAGCCGAAACAGACACGTTTTTTGAACCAATAAGCCATTATTTTACCATAATTAAAAATAAAAGAGACCAATTGTTGGCTGTGTATTGATTTAATTGATATATTTGCGAACTATTTAATCACTTATAAACAACTGACCTATTATTCTATGAGAAAATCAGCATTTTCAAAGATTATGCTCCCTTTGCTGGCGCTGTTGTTGCTCTGCGCGCCCAAGGCAAAGGCGGAGGGCGAATATGCCTGGCCTGCAAATTACGACGGCGTGATGCTGCAGGGCTTTTATTGGGACTCTTACAAGGATTCTAAATGGACTGTGCTTAAGGCAAATGCCGCTGAACTGTCGTCTTATTTCAATTTGATCTGGGTGCCTAACGCAGGCAAATCGTCGGCAAATCCGTCGATGGGCTACGACCCTGTCTACTGGTTCAGCAACTTTAACTCTTCGTTTGGCAACGAGGCGGAGCTGCGCTCGATGATTTCCACATTCAAGCAGTTCGGCACCGACATTATCGAAGACGTGGTGGTCAACCACCGCAACGGCGCTACCAACTGGTATGACTTCCCTGCAGAGACTTACAATGGAAAAACTTACAAACTCGGTCTTGACGCCATTTGCAAGAACGACGAGCTTGCCAACCAGACTGGTATGCCGCAGCCTACCGGCGCATACGACACCGGCGACAACTTTGACGGCTGCCGCGACCTTGACCACACAAATCCTGCAGTGCAGGAGGCGGTGAAGGCTTATCTCGACTTTCTGAAGAACGACCTCGGCTTCACGGGTTGGCGCTATGACATGGTGAAGGGCTACGGCGCTGAGTATACCAAAATCTACAACGAATCGGCAAAAGCATCATATAGCGTGGGTGAGTACTGGGACAACTACGACAAGACAACATCGTGGATTGACCGTACGGGCCGCACATCGGCAGCCTTCGACTTTGAGTTCAAGTGGGCGCTCAACGCCGCTTTCCCGGGAATGAACTTCTCAAAACTCGTGTGGAAGCGCAACGGCTTGCTCAAACAGCCCGCCGGAATTATCCACATGGACACTTACCAGCGTTATGCTGTCACTTTCGTCGACAACCACGACACTTACAAGGAGTCGGACAAAATGTTTACCGGCGACGTTGAGGCTGCCAATGCCTTTATGCTCTGCTCACCAGGAACTCCGTGCGTGTTCTACAAGCACTGGCTCGACAAAAAGGACGCCATCAAGAAACTCATCGCCATCCGCAAGTCGGTCGGCTTGACAAACCAATGCACTGTCAATGTGCTTGAGACAACCAATAACCGCTATGTGGCTGAGGTGACAGGCAATAACGGCAAGCTGCTCATCAAGATTGGACGTGGCTCTTATGACCCTTCGGCGAAAGGCTACTCTACATCGGACAAGGTGGCTGGCAACGCACTCTACTCCATCTGGACAAAGGTGGCTATCAAGAATCTTGAAAGCCAGGTGGCTCAACTGTCATTCTCGCCCGACGGCGGCACTTATGTCGGCGGCGTCAAGGTGACAATGGACGTGGCAAACGCAAAGGATTTCAACAATCCTGAGGTTGTCTACACTACCGACGGCTCGATCCCTTCGCTCACCAACGGCACACATGCGGCTCCTGGCACAACACTTGACATCTCTACCAACACCAAACTCAAGGCAGTGGTGGTGGCCGACGGCAAAGTCGTGTCGGGCGTCAAGGAGGCAAACTATATCACATCGATAGAGCCTGTTGAAATCTACGTTGAGAAACCGGAGTCGTGGAATAGCATCAACATCTACGCGTGGGTTTCAGAGCAGATAACCAGCGCTTGGCCAGGCGATGCTATGACTGAGACAGCAACCGTTGACGGCAAGACAATGTATTACCACAATTTCGGAACACAGTATCCTGAAATCAGCATAATCTTCAACAACGGCACAGCGCAGACTGCCGACATCAGCGAAGTGGGCTACGGCAAGCACTATTTCCGTCTTAACAGCGACACTGGCAAAAGCATCTCGGTGACTGAGTTCAAGCCACAGAGCAGCGTTGCGTCAGTGACCGGCGGTGAGCTGGTAGTTTATCCCAACCCTGCCACCGACGTGATAAATGTGAAAGCAGACAAGGGTGTAGCGTCGGTTGAGGTTTACACACTCAGCGGCGCGAAAGTGGCAGAGAGCGACACCGACGCGGTGAGCGTTGCCTCTCTCCAGAACGGAATGTATATCTACTCAGCTACATTTGCCGACGGCACGAAAGTCAGAGGCAAGTTCCTGAAAAAGTAATTTATAATTGCTTCTATAAGCTACACCAAAGGGCTGACACTTCTTGCGAGGTGTCAGCCCTTTGTGTCTTTGTTTCCGGGAAAATGGAATAAGTGTATTTTTTAGGGTGTTGAAAATGGAATAAGTGTAGTTTTTTCTTGTTTTTTAAATGGAATAAGTGTACTTTTACACCGTGTTTAAAATGGAATAAGTGTTATGCTGCGTAGAAAAATACAAAAAGAGATACACGATTACTATCGTTCAGGATCAAATAAAGTGTTGCTGCTTGATGGAGCAAGACAGATAGGAAAATCTTTCATTATCAGATATGAAGGACAGAAATTCTTCAAAAATTATATTGAGATTAATTTTCTGGAAGACAAAAATGGTGACAAATTATTTGAAGGAGTCTCTAACTCAAAAGATTTTTATCTCAGACTAAGTGCTTATGCAGGAGACAAAATGGGTTCAAAAGAAAATACGCTTGTCTTTCTTGATGAGATACAAGCGTATCCTGAACTTCTCACTCTGCTTAAGTTCTTGAAAGACGAGGACCGCTTTACATATATCGCAAGCGGTTCGCTTCTCGGCGTAACTCTTAACAAGACACTTTCAAAGCCGGGCGGGCGTATTATCAAAAAGAAAATGCATCCGCTTGATTTCGAAGAGTTTTTGTGGGCAAATGGCGTCGGTGAAGAAACAATAGCCTACGCGCGGGAGCAATTTGCCAAAGAGAAGTCGATAGAAGAAGCCATCCACAATAAATTTATCGACTTATTCAAGAAGTATCTTCTTATCGGGGGGCTGCCCGATGCTGTAAATACTTTTATTGAAACAAGCAATATTGTTGCCGTTCGTGCCGTTCACGATGAAATTTATGAATTATACAAAGGCGACGCCTCTCAATATGACAATGAAAACTCATTAAAAATAAAGCGAATTTATGAGATGATTCCATCTAATATGGAAAACAAAAAGAAGCGACTTTGTTATAGTGAGATAGAGAACAAAAAAGGAAAAAGAAGTGCTGACTACGAGGCAGAATTAGAGTACCTGATAAGTTCCGGAATATCATTGGAGGTTCTTGCCGTTTCAAATCCAAAATTTCCTCTTAAAGAGTCGGTTCAAAAAACATTGATAAAGTTATACTTGAACGATGTCGGACTTCTGACAAACATCTTATATCGCTATAATGTCAAAGCTGTAATCGGAGCGGAAAGCAATGTTAATCTTGGCGCTGTATACGAAACGGTAATTGCCCAAGAGTTAAGCGCGCACGGCTACTCTTTGCGTTATTACGACAATAAAACAAAAGGTGAAGTCGATTTTCTCGTAGATGACTATGACGCGCTCAGCGCAATGCCAATCGAAGTGAAGTCAGGAAAAGACTTCAGGCAGCACCGGGCGTTAGACAAGTTTGTTGAAAATGAGGATTATCACATCAAAAAAGCAATACTATTCTCAAACGACAGCAAGGTGGAACGAAGCGGAAAGGTGGTCTACATGCCGATATACTACGCAATGTTCCTAAAACCAAGCAATCCCGACAACTTTATCATACCATAAATTGCTGTAACTTTCCGAAAATGAATGTTCGTTGTGCATTTCGCAAAACAAATACAACAAAAGCATTTTCGGCACTGCACAATAAAACTACGAGGGAAGGTTGATTATTTTGTCCGATAAAACTTTTATAAGCGACATAAATTAGGGCTAACTTGTGAGGTGTCAGCCCTAATTTATGTCTTTGTTTCTGGAAAAAATGGAATAAGTGTATTTTTTGAGGGTGTCGAAAATGGAATAAGTGTAGTTTTTTGAGCTAAGGCGGACTTGAAATTCGCAGATTTTCAATGTGATTCCCGCAAGAAATTTCAAAACGGTGAGAAAAACGTCGATGTGAAGCAAAAAATAGATCAGCAATTTAAAGATTGGAAATCTGCCGGGCATGTGGGAATGTGGATAAAAAAAGGTAGTCAGCGAAGCTAACTACCTTCTGTTGTGTGGTCCCACTTGGGCTTGAACCAAGGACCCCCTGATTATGAGTCAGATGCTCTAACCAACTGAGCTATAGGACCTGCTGCGGCTTTATTGCCTGAAGCGAGTGCAAAGATACATCTAAGTTGCGGAAATTGCAAATGTATGGTGCTGTTTTTTTTGCCGAAAATCTTGTTTAGGTCTTATTTTCGCTGTAATTTCGCCACACTATGGAAGATTCTATTAAAATCAATAAAGTGTTGATTCGCAATCTTCAAATGGAGGATTACGAACAGCTGTCGCAGTCGTTCACGCGCGTATACGCCGACGGCAGCGATGTGTTTTGGACCCGTGGACAGATACAGAAATTGATCGACATTTTTCCGGAGGGTCAGATTGTAACGGTTGTCGACGACAAAATTGTGGGCTGCGCCCTGTCGCTGATTGTCGACTACAACCTTGTTAAAAACGACCACACTTACGCACAGGTGACGGGCAACGAGACATTCAGTACCCACAATCCCAACGGCAATATTCTCTATGGCATAGAGGTGTTTATCCATCCGCAATACCGCGGACTGCGCCTCGCCCGCCGTATGTATGAATACCGCAAGGACTTGTGCGAGTCGCTGAATCTGAAAGCCATTATGTTTGGCGGACGCATACCGAACTATCATAAGTATGCCGACAAGTTGCGCCCGAAGGAATATATCACGAAGGTGCGTCAGAAAGAGATTTTCGACCCTGTGCTGACGTTCCAGCTGAGCAACGATTTCCACGTGCGCAAGGTGATGCGCAACTATCTGCCCAACGACGAGGAGTCGAAACACTATGCCTGCCTGTTGCAATGGGACAATATCTACTATCAGGCGCCGTCGCAGGATGTGGTGAGCAAGAAGACCACCGTGCGCGTGGGGCTGGTGCAATGGCAGATGCGCTCATACCGCACTATCGACGACCTTTTCGAACAGGTGGAGTTTTTCGTCGACGCGGTGTCGGGCTATCAAAGCGACTTTGTGTTGTTTCCTGAATACTTCAACGCTCCGCTGATGGCGCGGTTCAACGACGACAGCGAGGCGGAGGCAATCCGCGGACTGGCGCAGTACACCACCGAAATCCGCGACCGCTTCGTGAAACTTGCCATCAGCTACAACATCAACATCATCACCGGCTCGATGCCTCAGGTGAAAGAAGACGGACGCCTGTACAACGTGGGCTTCCTGTGCCGCCGCGACGGCTCGTATGAGTCGTATGAGAAGATTCATGTCACCCCCGACGAGATAAAGAGCTGGGGCTTGTGTGGAGGCAGCAAGATTCAGACGTTTGAAACCGACTGCGCGCGCATCGGCATCCTGATTTGCTACGACGTCGAGTTCCCCGAGCTGTCGCGTCTGATGGCCGACGAGGGAATGCAGATTCTCTTTGTGCCATTTCTCACCGACACTCAGAACGCATATTCACGCGTAAAGGTATGCGCACATGCGCGAGCCATCGAAAACGAGTGCTACGTAGTGATTGCCGGCAGCGTGGGCAACCTTCCGAGAGTCCACAATATGGATATCCAGTATGCACAGTCGGGCGTGTTCACGCCTTGCGACTTTGAATTCCCCACCGACGGCACACGTGCAGAGGCTACGCCAAACACCGAGATGATTCTTGTCAGTGACGTAGACCTCGACCGGCTCAACCACCTCCACACCTACGGAAGCGTGAAGAATCTCAGAGACCGCCGCAACGACCTCTACGAAGTGAGGTTGAAGAAATAGCGTAGGCTACACATTACAAGCCGGAGGCGCATCACCCAACAAGCGATGCGCCTCCGGCATTTCTTTATTCAAAAATCACGTCAGTCTTCCTCGGGGAAGAGCGATTTGCCATAGTTGCTCATAAATTCGCGCACCTCATGGATAGGCAGCGCCACTCTGATGTCGCCGGCAGCATAGCATGCAACGTCATACGGGTTGTAGAAGAACGTGATCAACGCCCCTTCAATGTAGAAGTTGCTCACAGTAGGCACCTTGTCGACAAGTAGACTTCCGGCATACTCCGGCTTCAGCTGAAGCTCGCGCATGATTGCAGTCTTCAACCCCTGCACGTCGGCAAACACGCGTCCCACGGTCAGCACCTGACCCTTCTCCACGTCGTAGTTGACATAGGTTGTCGCATAGTTGCCGTGAGCTCCGCCGAGGAATGCGTAGGAATACACGCTGTAGGTCACAAGACGCTTGCCTATGCTCGTAGGCGTAACCGTAAGTTGGGCGCTGTGGCGGTGCACAGTCTCCGACAGCTCCGGCAGTTTGTCAACGTTTTTTTGTGTGATGCCCTTTTCTCCCTCAAAGCCAAGAGGTTCCGCAAGCATCGCCTCCAGCGATTCTTTGAGCGTGGCGCGCTTGTTTGTGCCGAAGGCTATCGAGAGGATGCTGTCCTGCAGCTCTTTCGGCTCCTTGCCTCCAAGCGTTTCAGGCCAGCATACAGAAACCGTTGTCTCTGTAAACACTTTTGCGTCCTTGCCATAAAAGTTCAGACTGTCGGGCAACGACAATTGCTTCTTGGCAACAACTTCTTCCGTGCGAAACATGCTTACGTTTTTGTCTGCTTCCGCATCTTTATTTCCTGTCTTTCCGCAGCCGGCAAGTGTCAATGCCACTGCTGCCGCCAATAATACTTTCTTCATATTTTTGATTGTTTTTGTTGATTCGTACCGAGAAGTTACTAAAAGAGTGTAAACCACTGGAAATGAGCGTAGGTTGATTGCTCATCATGGTAATAGGTTACGAATTAGCAAGTTATCTACTGCATTATTCTTCTGCGCGTTGCGTAACCTTCAAAGAACTCTTCGTATGCAAAGGTAGCAATTTTGTTGGGACTTTTGATGTTATCTGTCTGATTTTTCACTCTTATTTTCCGTAAAAGCGATTACATGTGTCGGCGCACCATCGTACAAAACAGGTTTTGAACGAACGTGTGCCGACTATTGCATAAGCGGTGAGAAAAGGGTTCTGCCTCACGCCTAAACAACAGTTTAGACAGATGAGGCAAGGCCCATTTCTTTTATGCTTATGCCAAAGAGGTGCTTTTATGGCTTTTTCAGATGATTTTTCATTGTGAGATTGTCGTGGATGCCATGAAGGTGAAGCGCGAAGAGAAAGCCTACAAGAAGATACCCGTCATTACCGACTTTACGGACGGGGACGGCAACGACCGCATGAAGGAAACGGTTCAGGCGAATTACAGGCGCATCAAGGAGGAAGTGAAGCAGATTGTTCAAGAGGAAATGGAACGTATCGCAAATGATGAAAACTTGAAACACCTGTTGCAGCAGAAGGGGTAATTAGGCATAAACCGGAAACGGTTGATTATTGAATATCAACTGTTTTTGGTTGATTTTGAAAAATCAACCGTTTTCGGTTAATTATTGAGAGAATAATCGTACCTTTGCAGGTGATTAAAACATTCTATGAATATGGATAAGATCAAAGGAGTTATAACAGGAGATATAATAGATTCTTCTGCCATACAGATAGAATATCGGGACTTCTTACTGAAGTCCATACAAAAGATTGCCGAAGAACTGAATGTAATTGAACCTCTAAAAATAGAGTTTTTTAGAGGGGATAGTTTCCAGATGGTTATCAATAACCCGGAAAACGCAATGCAAATCGCAATACTGTTGCGTGCCGGATTAAAAAGCCATACACCAAAGGGGTGCGAAAAACCGTGGGATGCCCGTCTTTCTTTGGGAGTGGGAACCATATCATACCATGCAGACAATGTTGTACTTTCTGACGGAGAGGCGTTCCAATACTCGGGAAGAGAACTTGACGAGATGGGCAAACGGCGGCTCATCGTCAAAACAAGATGGTCGGACGTGAATGACGAATTACTGGTAAGTACGGCATTTGCGGATGACGTTATTTCCTCGTGGAGCGTATCACAATCGCAAGCCGCTTATCATGCATTGCTATGTAATACGGCTCAAAAAGATATTGCTAAGAAACTTCATAAGTCTGCACAGAATATAAGCAAACTATTGAGCGCGGCGAAAGTGAATCTTGTTCAGATGTATCTTGACCGGTATCATAATTTGATTTCAAACTTATTAAAATAATGATTATGGCCATATTGCTAAGACTTTTATTTGCCCATATCCTTTCCGATTTTGTCTTTCAGAATGATAAAATATGCGAAGGCAAACAAGAAAAGACCTCAAAGAAGTATGTTTATCAACTATTACATAGTCTCATTCATGCTTTAATAGCATATCTTTTTGTTGCAGACTGGAGCAACTGGATTATTCCATTGGTTATTTTTGTGTCACACACACTGATGGATTACATAAAGGTTGAATATATGAAGAAGGATGTCGCATCGTTCACCATAGACCAGCTTGTGCATATTGCCGTTATTGTAATCTTATGGCTATCGCTGTTTGACCATTGCGGAGATTTTTGTCAAGAGCTTTTCAAAACCGAATGGAACAATATAAATATCTGGGCTGTTGTCACCGCCTACTTTTTGATACTAAAACCGACTTCTGTGTTTTTGAACCTCTTCATAAAAAGATGGACACCTTCGGCTACAGCGGAAAAGAGCCTGCCAAATGCCGGAAAATGGATTGGTTATTTTGAGCGCATACTGATATTGACTTTCATACTGACCGGAACGACTGAAGGTATAGGCTTTTTACTGGCGGCCAAATCTATTTTCCGTTTTGGAGAATTGAGCAAGGCGCAGGAGATAAAAACTACGGAGTATGTACTGATAGGTACTCTTGCAAGTTTTACAATCGCGATAATGATAGGACTTACGGTATTGCAGATTATAAAATAGAAGCAATATATTATTTATAAGCGAGCAAACACGTTTTTTTGTTTCATTCATCCCGAAATAAATTGTTTTTCAGCAATTTCTTGCTACCTTTGCGGTTCATTATCAACAAATAAATCATATATGACCTAAAATCCGCAAGCAATCTCAATGGCAATCTCAATTGCAGTAAAGAGCTTGA
>ENA-OPUE01001972-OPUE01001972.1-human-gut-metagenome-genome-assembly--contig:-NODE-1972-length-10981-cov-2.234944_pt1 | contig 10981 bp, 10 predicted proteins | sample MGYA00241466_ERZ501924 | MGnify/ENA primary metagenome ERZ501924 (study PRJEB25962, sample SAMEA2042223) | human gut metagenome | biome: human gut; feature: human-associated habitat; material: faeces...
CCATTATTCAAAAGAAGAACGGGAAGCCATCCGCGGGATGCTGCATAAGAAAAATCAAGGTTCAGAGTCGATAAAAATATCTGATGAGCCGGAACTTCAAAAAGAACTGCAGCTTGCGGACTGGGTTCAGCATATTTATATAAAAGTCATCTATGCAGATGAAATGCGGGGACTGAAAACCGTGAAATGTATTTCAAAGGAACTGTTGTCATCTATTCCGATTAAGGAAAATATTGAAAAAACATTAAATAAAGAAATTGTTCAAAGATATTACAAGAATCAGACAATAGATTGCCCTATTTTATAAGGAGAAGGTTGCCATATGAATTTTTTAAGAAATCATGTATACACAAACATTAATACGGACTGTTTTCTCTACCATCATTATAATATTTATTTTGAAAAAAGCGGAGAGCAGGTGATCAGGGCATATGAAGCGGATAAAGGGGAGAAGAGAAAACATATCGTTTCCACGATTGGGGAGTTCTATGAGCGTGAAATTCTGATAAACAGCAATCCGCTGAACTATGATACTTGTCAGGCAATCAGCATAATCACGGGAGAAAAACGGGAAGTTCCTGTTGAGTGCCTGGTTTTTAAAAATCAATTTGTGGATTCCTGTGGGATGGCATCCCATTATTCATCAGAGGAAGTGATCTGGAAAGCCTATAAGGAATTCTTTGAGCGTCAGTCTTTTATTTCAAGTGTGCTCTATGAACTTCCTGCGGTCAGACTGGATATTTCCGGGGAGAAAGAGTTATGTGAATTTGATATATATTTGAAAAATTATCTGGATTATATCAAATACTACAATATTTCGTTAAGTGCAGGGCTTGCGGTTGTGTTGTGCATTGGATATGGCAAAGACAGAAAAGCGGCGGGGCTCGGTACGAGCCGAAATCTGATAAAAGCAACAGGCAAAGCACAACGGGAAATGCTGCAGTATTTTGCGACAGCAACATCCAAAAACAGTAAGATTGATCAGACGGTGGATGCGGAGCAAAGAGATCCTTACCATCAGAATTTTGAGGAGTTGTCAGTAGAAGAATTTTTATGGTTCTATGATTATCTGTATCAGTCAGAGCAAAGAAAGGTTGTGGCAGAAAAAGAAAAGCAGTCGGCAGAAAAGAAAAAGATTATTCGTGAGAATTATGAAAATTGGGGAATGGAACCTTATGTGGTGATGTTTGAAGGCAGGGAAAATACCGGAATAAAAGTAGTAAAAATACTGGATTTTCAATGGTTTCCACATATGAGACCACAACTGTATGAAAAAGGTCTGATAGAACGTATCGGAAGTAAATATGGATGGGATGCCAAAAGGGATATCCAATGGCTTCCATTTGCATAAGAAGGGAGAAGGAATATGTTAAACAGTATTCTGGCATATGTAACATTTAATATCAAAGCACTTTTAAAAAACAAGATTTCTTTTGTCTGGTCCATTGCTTTACCACTGGTAATGTTCTGGATAGACAAAGATGCGATCTCAAGTGAAATAGAATTGATCTACTGGTGGGTGTATATGGTCCTATGTTCCTATATCTATGGGATTGGCCTGTATGCACTGGAATTAAGGGAATCGGGAAGCCTTAGGACGATCTTTTCGATACAGCGTTCCTCCTGGAGTTTTTTCTTAGGGAATCTGTTGACACAGATATTGTTCTGCATTATCAGTATCGGAATATTTGATATTGTTGTAATAATTGCAAAAGGATTTAACGCATATTCTTTTTTACAGTATCTATACGATCCTGGTGTGTATACCGTTTGCATTCCTGAGTTATGTGGTTACACTGCTGCCCAGTGTTCATGCCGATACGATACGGACGATTTTTTCTGTTGTGATATTTGGAATGTTTATGCTGCTAAGCACGGATCTCGCGATCAACAGGTACAATCCAATGTTTTATATCTCGCAAATGCTGATGCAGAAAACCATGAACAATCTGATCCTGTATAGTATTGTGTCGCTGGTATCCATAGCACTTGGCATGTTAGGGATCATAAAATTTGAACCGGGTTCCAATGAAAGGAGGTGAGAAGCAGGATGTGTGCGGAAAATATTTTTGTCGATGAACTATCCATAGAACCGTGTCACAAGACCATGACAATGACTTTTCAGAAGGGATTGAATTATTTGAAGGGGCAGAATGGTTCGGGAAAAACCATGCTGTTAGACTATGTGGCAGGGATCAGAAATGACCAGAAACAACGGATATCGGGGAATGAGAATATCGTTTATATTAACCAAAACATCTTTTTTGCAGATCGTTTAACAGGAACGGATTTTGTAAAATTTGTATATCGGCTGGACAATAAAAGCAGGGAAAGAGAAAAGTTTTTTGAGTTTACGGAAAGATTTGACATAGATAAAAAAGTTGATGTAAAGACATTGATGGAAAAACAGTGGGGGCTGTTGTCAGGTGGTGAGAGGAAATACCTGTATTCCATGGTATTGCTGTCGTTAGACAGGGAATGGTACATTTTAGATGAGCCGTTCGCCTATTTAGACACCGAGAAAAAGGAGATTTTGTGGAAAGTCATAGAAGCATTTGCATCAGAAGGAAAGGGCGTTATATTGACATCACATGAGGAGGATAGTAGAATAAACGGAAGTGACATCCATGTCATAAATTTGGATTAAGTTGACAGGAGAAATACCGTGAAGGTAGAAATCAGACTTACACAGGATGCATATGAGCCGTATGCGGTGATCTACACGAATGAGATTACCGATGAAGTGCGTGAGACAGCGGATTCCATTCATGCATCCAACAGGATCGTAATTGCAAATGAAGATGAGAGAAGCATTGTTCTTTCTGCAAGGGATATCTATATGATCCGCATAGAAGATGCAGCCGTATGGATTCATTGTAAAGAAAAAAAATACAGTGCGAAAAAGCGGTTGTGCGATATTGAAAAAGCACTGGGCGAAGGCTTTATGCGGATTTCTAAAACAACGCTGGTAAATCTCAAATATATTGCATATGTAGAACCGTATTTTAACGGAACGATGCTATTGGTAATGAAAAACGGCAGTAAGGACAGTATTTCAAGAAAGTACCTTCCAAAATTCAAAGAATATTTAGGATTATAAATCATGAAAAGAATCATAGAACTTTCCATAAAAGGTGTCGGTCTGGCACTGGCACTCTTCGCTGTATTCGGTTTGGTAGCGGATGTGGCAAACCAGGGAGTGTTTACATTAAAAAATTACAATTATACCAAAATGGTCATTGGGGCAGTCATCGTGGGACTTGGTTTTTCCGTTCCGGGAATCGTATATGAAACAACCGATTTTTCCTATGCGGTAAAAATTCTGATCCATATGGGAACGGGATGTGTCATCTTTTTGATTACCGGATATGCCGTAGGATGGTTCTCGTTAGCAGGAGGGATAAGACAGTGCATGCCTCCAATCTTAGCAAGCCTTGGAACATCGGTATTGCTCTGGGTCGTATTCATGCTTCGGGACAGGAGAACGGCAGAAAGGATCAATGAAAGGATCAGGGAGCTCGAAGATGAGGATGAAGTTCATGTGACAAAAGAAGCATAGTGGATGCGGTAAAAGCAGCTTTGGAAATTTCCGAAGCTGCTTTTGTCCACCCTAATCCTCACCGACACCCAGTAACTTCTTCACGGCATTCTGCATCTCTTCGTGTTGCCGGTATTTTTGGATCAATTCATGCTCTTCTTTAGAGAGGAAGAGCTCTTCTGACGGCGGCTGATAGCCGAAAGTCTCTAAAATATTATCAATCTTATAAATTTTACAAAGGACTAACAGCGTATCCGCATCCGGCTGGGTCTGTCCGCTTTCCCATCCGTAAATGGTCTTTGTGGCAAATGGAAGATTTTGTTCCTCTAATTTAAAGACCACATCTTCCACCGAGTAGTGGTTTTGTTTTCTATATTCTTTTAAAACTTTTGCAATATTTGGGTTTTTCATGTTTTCACCTCTTTCGTTATCATATAGTACCCTATATTTTGCGTCAATAAAGTCTGAAAAATTCTTTGAAATCAAGGAAATACCGTATTGATATTCCTTTATAAAAAGAATATAATGGAGTTCTAAGTGGGGGAATTCTCTTCTTCAAAGAAAACAGGAGGATCGTATATGAGGAATGAAGCGACATTATGGCTTGCAAAGTACATGGAAGATCATGGAATTTCTACAGAAAAAATAAGCAGGGAACTTCATATACCAAAGAAAAAGCTGATTCCGGGAACAAAAGAAAGTCTGGACGCAGACGAATTTTTAGCACTTTGTTCTTATCTTCAAATTAACCCCCAAACTATACCGATCAGACAGGGAGAAAAATGATTACATATATATGCCGCAATAAGGACATTAAGACAGGAGAAGATTTACCCTGCACCAATACCGTATGTAAGACAAGCATCTGTCCATCCTGTGGTCAGAGAGCAGATGCCGGCTCACAGATATACTGGTGCAAAAGCTGCAAAACCCCTATATATGAGGAAGTCTGCCCTATCTGTAATAAGAAAGGAAAGAAGCTGGCAACGGATCTGCGTCCGGTCTTTCCGGAAGAGAGGCTGCTGTTAGAGCTCATTTTGGGGACACCCTATGCATTTTTAGAGAAGTCTGTGTGGAATGGTTCAGGAAATCACTATTATGTAGATGGGAAGAGAATTCCTTTTTCCGTAAAGGATTTAAAACAACTGAATATTGATAAAGTGCGGGAAGAATATCAGAAATATCAGGAAAAAAATACAGACCGGTATTTTAAAGAACAGATGGAGATATTCTTACAGGCAAACAGAGAGCGTTATGAGGCACTGGTGGAAGAGGCAGATGAGTATATCCGCAGAGTGGCAGTAGATTATAACTTTATGGAAATGTTTGTTTCGTTCAGCGGTGGAAAAGACTCTACCGTTGTTTCTGATCTGGTCATGCGGGCACTCGGAAACCCGAAAGTGCTCCACATTTTTGGTGATACGACACTGGAATTTCCATTTACCTATGAATATGTAAAACGTTTTAAGCAGGAGCATCCGCAGACACCGGTTATTACCGCTTGCAACAAAGAGAAGGATTTTGAGGAACTCTGTCGTATGATCGGGCCGCCAAGCCGTGTGATGCGCTGGTGCTGTACGGTCTTTAAGACCGGAAGCATCCAAAAGACCATCAAGTCCCTGTTTCGCAATAAAAAAGAAATCCTGACTTTTTACGGCATCCGAAGAAGTGAGTCGGCAAGCAGGAGCAAGTATGACAGGGATTCGGACAGTCCGAAGATCACAAAACAGAGGATCATATCACCGATCATTGACTGGATGGATTTTGACATCTGGCTTTATCTTCTGACTACGGGAATCGACTTTAACCGGGCATACCGGCTGGGTTATGCGAGAGTGGGCTGCTGGTGCTGTCCGAATAACAGTGGGTGGTCGGAGTTTTTATCAAAAATCCATATGAAGGAGCAGAGTACGCATTTTCGGGAGATGCTTTTGGAGTTTGCAAGGGAAATTGGAAAAGAAGATGCAGAGGTATATGTGGATGAAGGATATTGGAAGGCAAGACAGGGAGGGAACGGAGTTGCCTATGCACAGAAATCCGTCATTGCATTCGAGCCATGTGCGACGCAGGAAAATACCTATAATTATGAGCTGCAAAAGCCGATAGAAACAGAACTTTATGAATTGTTCCGTCCGTTTGGCTATCTGAATTATGAGCTTGGAAATGAAAGACTTGGAGAAGTCTATATATTAGGAAAGAACGGAGTACCGCAGTTGAAGCTTCAGGGTAGGATAGGAACGAAGAAGCTGAAGGTTACCCTATTGGATCAGAAGATTACGGAAGATAAGATAAAGTGTCAGATTACCAAATACCAGATGTGTATGGGATGTCTTGCATGTGAGAGCGTATGCAGGCATGATGCGATTTCCATAAAAGAAGACGACGATGGGAACATCCATTATCAGATTTTGGATGAAAAATGTGTAAGGTGCAGGGAATGTGTCAGTCATTTTTCTGCAGGATGTTATATGAGAAAGGTACTGGCAATTAAAAGAAATTAACAGGTGAAGAAACCATGACAAAGATAAAATACCGTTTTAAAGGGCATGAAAGCTTTATTTTGCGGGAGGGCTGGCTCAATAAAGGCATGAGGGAAGTGAGAAATGATCCGTTTGTTTTTTCGCAGAACTATGGAGCAGATGTGCTCGGGGTGGGTCCGAACATGGCAAAGGCGATCCGCTATTGGATGCGAACCTGCGGGTTATTAGACGAGCGGGGAAAACAGGGTGTATTCCTTTCAAAGCTCGGAGAGCAGATCTGGGAATATGACAAATATTTAGAGGAAACATTTTCCCTGTGGATCATTCACTGCAATATCGTAAAAAATCGTGGGCAGGCAACCGCGTGGAATCTTTTTTTTAATGAATATGATGAAATGGAGTTTACCAAAGACGAACTGGTGAAAGAGCTGATAAACAAAGCAGGAAATCTGGACGGACTTGAAAAATTTTCGGAAAAATCCGTAGAAGCAGACGGAGAGGCACTGCTTCGTATGTATGTAAGAAAGCCGGAGCGGGGAAGTGATCCGGAGGAAAAGAACATCAGCCCGTTTGGCATCTTTGAACTGGTAAAACAAAAGGGCAGTCTTTACTGGAAAAGCCAGCCGCCGCTGCATCTGCTTCCGGCAGAGATCGTCGGGTATCTTTTGAAAGACTGCACGTCCAAAGAAGGAGCTGTCAGTATCGATGATCTTCTGACAGGAAAGGATTCGCCGGGCAGGATCCTGAATTTGAAGAGGACCGGTCTGGTAGAAAAACTTGAAGAGTTAGAACAAAAAAATTATATACAAATGAACCGGACAGCAGGCTTGGACATGGTATATCTGAACCAGTCTGTAACAGGAGAAGAAATTGTTAAAAAATACTTCCGACCATAGAGAAGAGGGGGAGAACAGACAGATGAAAAATTTCGTAAATGTAGACACAAGATTTCAAAAATCAATCAATCTTACTTTAGATACAGGGGATATGGCATTGGTAAACCGTTATATACCGACACGTTCCTCCGTATCTATATTAAAACAGTATCTGACAAATATCGTGCGGGGACAGGGAGAACATGCAACGATATTGATCGGTCCTTATGGAAAAGGAAAATCACATCTTTTACTGGTGTTGCTGGCATTACTGTGTAAAAGCAAAGACGAGACAGCAGAAATACAGAAAAAAATCATAGAAGCCGACAATTCAACAAAGTTGCTTTTTATGGAGCTTGCCGAAGTGGGAAGACCGTTTTTGCCGGTGATCGTCTCTTCTTTTCAGGGAGATTTAAACGAATCATTTATTTTTGCATTACAGGAGGCATTAAAAAAGACCGGTATCAGAGATCTGCCGCTTCCGAGTGAGTACAGTGAAGCCGTCCGTACGATGGAGAGTTGGAAGGAATCCTATCCCGACACCTATCAGCGGTTTGAAAAAATGTTAGAAGAGAGAGGATGTACCGCCTCTTTATTTAAGGAACGTTTAAAAAAACAAAAAGAAGCTGCACTCTTAGAATTCAAAGAATTTTACCCGGTACTGACATCTGGAAGTGTTTTCAATCCAATGGTGCAAAAAGAAGCACTTCGGGTCTATGAAGAGGTCAACCGTGTGCTTTGTGCAAAGTACGGATATGCCGGCATTTATATCATCTTTGATGAATTCAGTAAGTATATAGAAGGACATGAAGCAAAGAATTTTGCAAAGGATATGAAGATTTTGCAGGATATGTGCGAATTGGCAGACAGCCGGAAAGAAGAGCAGATGTATCTGACCTTTGTGGCGCATAAGAGTATCCATGAGTATGTCAAAAGTATTGATTCGGAAATGATCCATGCATTCCGTGGGGTAGAAGGGCGGCTGAAAGAGATCCGGTTTGTAGTTTCTTCCCAGAATAATTATGAACTGATTGAGCATGCACTGCATAAGAAAGAGGGATTTTATACCTCGGAAATACAGGAAAGGGCAGAAGAGTCTTATCAGCTTGCCTGTTTTTCACATCTTTTTGAAAAAGAGGATTTTAATCAGATCGTGGCAAAAGGCTGCTATCCGCTGACTCCGGTATGTGCATATGCACTGCTGAATATCAGTGAAAAAATCGGACAGAACGAAAGAACGGTTTTTACATTTTTAGCGGGAAACGAACCGGGCAGTCTGAACCGCATTATGGAGGGCAGGAACAGAGAAAATCTGATCGGTGTAGAATATGTCTATGATTATTTCAAAAATCTGTTTCGGGAGACTGTGGATGAGACCTATATCCATAACGAATGGTTAAAAGCAGAGTATGCTTTAACGGAAGCGGATACGGAGATTGAAAAAAGGATCATTAAGGCAATGGCGATCATCCGTATGATACGCCGCCCGGAAGAGTTAGCGGTACTGAATAAGCCGATCTGTCTAGCGTTGAATATCGAAAAAGAAGAGTGTGACAAGGCAATGCGTGAGCTGATGAAAAAAGAAGTGATCTTTTTCCGCTCAAGTCTTGGTACCTATGCATTTAAGAACAATATCGGTATTAACATTGAAGAGGCGATTGAAAAAGAAATCCGGCGGCTGCGTCATAGCATCAATACCTGTAAATTGTTAAACGAGATTTCCGAACTGACCTATGCCGTTCCAAAACAGTACAATCAGGACCGGGCAATGACAAGATATTTCCGGTATGAATTCATTGAATATGAAGATTTCCTTTCCATTGGCAGTGCAAAGGTCTTTTTCGAGCACCGTTTTTCCGATGGATATATCTTAGCGATCGTGACAGCAGACAAGGTAGAAAAGGAAAAAGTGCTGCGTCATCTGCGGGAATTAGGAGATGAACGTATTATCGTATTACTGCCGAAAGAAGAGTTTGTATCGGAGTGGGCGCTTTTGCGTCTTGCAGCAGTCAGAAGCCTTGCACAGGATGAGCATTTTATTGAAGAAAATAAAGCACTCCGTCAGGAATTAGACCTCTATGAGGAAGATATCCGATATGAAGTGAACGAGAGATTAAAAAGGGATTTTATGCCGGAAAACGGAGGCTGTTATGTGCTTCATACAAGCAGAAAAGAGCCGCATATCAGAACCGGAATGGAATTTAACCGGTATTTAAGCCAGATCTGTGAAGACTACTATTCGTTAGCACCGAGGATCAACCATGAGCTTTTGAATATCCAGAATGTGCAGGGGCAGTACTTAAAGGCGAGAAATGACGTAGTAAGGGCTATCTTAGATGGAAAAGATTTAGAAGAATATGAGCGGGGCAGCAGTCCTCAGGCAATGGTATATCGTGCAGCATTTCTTCGGACAGGTCTTGCCGGAGAAGAGTTTCCGTTAGACGGAGGATGCCGGAAAATCATGGAGGAGATTGAGGACTTTTTTGTGAAAGCAAGCGGAAAGCGGGCATCCTTTCAGATTCTCTATGAGCGTTTGCAGGGAAAAGATTACGGGGTAAGAAAAGGCGTACTTCCGCTGTTTTTAGCATGGAAGTTCTATCTGCTGGAAGGTATGCCGGTGCTGTACCTTGGAAATAAAGAACTGCTGATCACGGTAGAGGTACTGAATAACATCAATCAGTTCCCGGAAAGCTATGACCTTTATATAGAAAAGAAAGATATGGAAAAAGAGCTCTATTTACAGGAAATGGAGAAAATCTTTTGTGACGCACAGACGGAAAAAATCATACGCTCTAACCGCCTTTCCGTCATTATGGAGAATATGCAGAAATGGTATCGTTCCCTGCCGCAGTATACAAGGGTCAGTGAGCGTTATCCGCAGGAACTGCTCGATGCCGTCAGAAATTTCAGAAGATTGTTAAAGCAGACCGAGTTAAATCCGAGAGAGTTCCTGTTTGAACAGCTTCCGAATGCCATGAATGCTTCAAAGGACCGGATGACAGGATGTTTGGTACAAGAAATGAAGCAGAGTATGGATGCTCATTTTGAAAATTCGATAGAAGATACGGCAAAAGAAATGAAAAAGATTTTTGGTGCAAAAGAGAGTGACAGTCTCAAAGCCTGCTTACTGGATTGGTACAGCGGACAGAAAAACCGTTCCAAGCGTTATGTATTAAACAAAAAGATTAAGAACTTTATGGAATATGTGGGAGAACTGAACACGAATGATGAGCGGGAGATTATTGCTGTACTTTCCAAGCGCTTAGAGGATATCTATATCGAGGACTGGAATGACAGATTACAGGAAAAATTTCTGCGTGACATTACAAAGATACGCCAAAAGACAGAGGCGGCAAAGGAAGATGCCGGTTTAGAGAACGGACAAAAAGAGATTTTCCTAAAGACGGCGGATGGAGCGGAAATCCACAAATATTATGATGCGGATGTAAAAGACAGCACCAGTGAATTTTTGAAAAATATGATCGAAGAGGCACTGGATAACTTTGGAGACAGCTTAGAGACAAATCAGAAAGTGGCTGTTTTAGCGGAGACGTTAGAAAAACTATTACAGTAGAGGAAACATCATGGAAGAATACATTTATCTGGACAATGCCGCAACCACTTTTCCAAAACCGGAGGCGGTTTATCAGGCGTTGGACCGGGCAAACCGAAATGCAGCAGTCAATGCCGGACGTGGCAGTTATGCATTGGCAGAACAGGCAAAACAGTTGATCGAAGATACCAGGGAGTTACTTCTGACACTCACAAAGGCAAAAACGGCAGCAGAGGTAGTGTTTACACCCTCTGCTACCTTTGCATGCAACCAGATTTTTGGAGGTCTTCCATGGAAAAGAGAAGATATTGTCTATGTCTCACCCTATGAGCATAACGCGGTCATGCGTACCCTGCATTTTTTACAGAAACGCTATGGCTTTGCGATAGAGGAATTGTCGGTAGATGCAGGGACCTTAGAGCTTGATTTAGAAAAAATCCGTTATCAGTTTATCCAAAATCCGCCCACGGTTCTTGCCATGACACATGTCAGCAATGTCACAGGATATATTCTTCCGGTTGAAGAAGTGGCAGGG
>ENA-OPUE01001977-OPUE01001977.1-human-gut-metagenome-genome-assembly--contig:-NODE-1977-length-10969-cov-2.229338_pt1 | contig 10969 bp, 9 predicted proteins | sample MGYA00241466_ERZ501924 | MGnify/ENA primary metagenome ERZ501924 (study PRJEB25962, sample SAMEA2042223) | human gut metagenome | biome: human gut; feature: human-associated habitat; material: faeces...
AAATAAAAATATTCAGTTTGACGTCACTTTTCAGGTAGGTTTTTAACAGGCTGAAATAGAGGGTTTTATATTTCAACGGTTTTCCTCCTTGTTTTCTTGTTTTCGCCTGTGACCTTTTCCGGCTTTTCTCTTACTTTGTCGAAGGCTGAGGGAAGGTAGAAAGTGGGTTTCATAGTAACGATGTTTCTCCTATTCGTTAAATTTTATCGGTATCTTAGCGAATACCTATAGCTAACTTATTGCAAAATTATTGCAAACTTTATTTTTATTATACAAAAACAATTTTGCCGAATCAAGCATTAAAAGCAATAATATTATAAGTCTGCTGAGATTTTGGAGGTTGCTAACAAAAATTCTCAGTAAATATATGAAATATAAACAAAGATAATACAGATTTAACTATCGGCAGGAAAGCAGATTGAAAAAATTCAATTCAAAAGTTTGCGGTTTTGTGAAATTCGATTATGTATGATAGCGAGGGTTAAAAATGCACAAAAAAATCGAATTTATTTTGTGAAATTAGACGAAAGTGTCAGTTCTTAGCAAAACATCTTGCAAATCACAGCCGATTTCGCTATAATAGAACTATATAAAGAACGGCATCTAAAGACAGAAAAAGTTATGAGTACCGTAGCTTTATAATTTGTGTGTGGAAAGAGTATAAAAGGAGAGAATAGTATGGCAGTTACACTTAACGACAAGTACCTTAAGGGCGTTGTAAACGCCGATGAGCTTAAGGGTATGGAGCCTATGGTAAAGGTCGCTCACGAGATGATCGAAAACAAGAACGGCTTAGGAAACGACTTTTTAGGCTGGGTAGATCTTCCCGTAAACTATGACAAGGAAGAGTTTGAGAGAATCAAGAAGGCTGCGGCTAAGATAAAGGCTGACAGCGAGGTGCTTATTGTTATCGGTATCGGCGGTTCTTACCTCGGAGCAAGAGCGGCTATCGAGCTTTTAAGAAGCACGCTTTACAACTCGCTCGCTAAGGATACGCCCAAGATATTCTTCGCAGGAAACAGCATAAGCCCTACATATCTTAATGAGGTTATAGAGCTTGTTAAGGACAAGGACTTCTCTGTAAACATTATATCAAAGTCCGGTACGACAACCGAGCCTGCACTCGCATTCAGAGTATTCAGAGAAATGCTCGAAGAAAAGTACGGCAAGGACGGCGCAAAGGGCAGAATTTACGCAACTACGGACAAGGCAAAGGGAACACTCAAGGAGCTTGCAGACGCTGAGGGTTATGAAACATTCGTTATCCCCGATGATGTCGGCGGACGTTTCTCGGTACTTACAGCGGTAGGTCTTCTTCCCATCGCCTGTGCAGGCTGTGACATCGACGCTCTTATGGCAGGTGCCGCAAAGGCAAGAGAGGACTTCTCCGTATGCGATATTGAAAAGAACGATTGCTACAAGTACGCCGCACTGCGTAACGTACTTCGTAACAAGGGCTACAAGGTAGAAATGCTGGTAGCTTACGAAAACTCATTTGCTATGATGAACGAATGGTTCAAGCAGCTGTTTGGTGAGAGCGAGGGCAAGGACGGAAAGGGTCTGTTCCCGGCATCCGCTACATTCTCGACAGACCTTCCCTCACTCGGTCAGTTCATTCAGGACGGCTCTAACATTTTGTTTGAAACAGTAGTTCATATCGCAAAGGCTCAGAAGGATTTCTTCTTAAAGAATGACGCAACAAACGGCGACGGACTGAACTTCCTGTCGAATCAGAATATGTCGGTCGTTAACCAGAAGGCTTATGAGGGTACTATAATCGCTCATACAGAGGGCGGCACACCCAATATGGTGCTTGAAATGCCCGAAGTAAACGAGAGCGAGCTTGGTTATCTCATTTACTTCTTCGAGAAGGCTTGCGCAGTATCAGGCTATCTGCTCGGTGTAAATCCGTTCAACCAGCCCGGTGTTGAGAGCTACAAGAAGAATATGTTCGCACTTCTCGGTAAGCCCGGCTATGAGGACGCTAAGGCGGCACTCGAAGCCAAGATAGGCTAAGGATAATAAATCGTGATGTATGGCTGTAATCGGCCGAAGCGAAAGCAGTCAGACAGACGGTTTTTATTATATTAAACGGCGACTCTGCCGTAAAAATACGGAGGACTTTACAATGATTAAACTTATCGCAGGTAAAAAGGGAACAGGTAAGACTAAGTTACTTATAAACGCTATCCACGAAGCTGAGCAGGCAAGCAACGGCAACGTTGTTGCTATCCAGATCGGTTCTTCCCTCAACATAGACATCTATCACAAGGTACGTCTTGTAAATATCGAGGACTACAACATTGATAACTACGATGCAATGTACGGCTTCATCGCAGGTATGCTCGCATCTGACTATGACTGCACAGACATCTTTGTTGACGGTATTCTCAAGATCTGCGGCAGAGATATGGAAAAGGTCGGTGCTATGTTCGATAAGGTAGCGGCTGTAAGCGGCGAGAACACACACGTTACATTCACTATATCTGCAGAGGTAGCTGACCTCACAGAAAATATTAAAAAATATCTCAAATAAGTGTTGACAAATTTTGATTTTTGTAGTATAATATCACTCGTGTTAGCTTAGACGATGATAAATCGGCTTAATTTTGAGATAATGAACATCAGAGGGGGGTGCTAAAATGGCAGTTCCAAAGAGAAAAGTATCTAAGGCAAGACGTGACAAGAGACGTTCACAGGTATGGAAGCTATCTGCACCTGCATTCTCACGTTGCCCTCAGTGCGGTGAGTTAAAGCTCCCTCACAGAGTATGCGGCAATTGTGGTTATTACAAGGGCAAGGAAGTTATCGCAAGTAAAGAGGCGTAATGCTTGTTCGCGCAAACATTGTGGCAGTATGTCAGAAATGACCTACTGCCTTTTTGTTTATCCGATACGGAGGAAATATGTCTGAAAGGTTGAAAAGGTTCTTTTCCCACGGTGGCACTATAGCTTTTATTACAGGATTTTTTCTGTATATTGCGGTTGTGCTGCCGATTCTTATAAATGATAAAGGGATTTTCACTATCGTGGGGGATTACAGCTCTCAGTCGATACCGTTTGCGTATCATATAAGGGATTGTTTGCTGTCGGGAAACGTATGCTGGGATTGGTCAAGCGGACTTGGCTCGCAGTTTCTCGGGGATTATGCTTACTATAATCTGTTCAGCCCGTTTTCGCTGATTTATCTTATAGTGCCGAGAGATGCTATTATATACGCAATGCCGTTTGTTACCGCTGTTAAATACGGCACGGGAAGCTGTCTTGCGTATTTTTACGCTTCGAGATTTCTGAAAAACAAGCATTATGCGGTTATCGCAGGCGTGATATATATGTTCTCGTCATTCAGCGGATATAATGTGATATTCCATTTTTCTGATGTGATTGCGCTTTTTCCTTTATTGCTCATTGCCGTTGAGGAGCTGTGCGTCAATAAAAGAAGGTGCGTGTTTGCACTGACCGTCTGCTTTATGGCTCTGCTGAATTACTATTTCTTTGCAGGTCAGGCTGTGTTCTGCGTGATCTACTTCTTTGTCAGATTCTTTGACAGGAGGTTTGTCAATACGCTCAAGAAGCTGTTATCGGTTGCATTCGAGGCGGTTACCGGATTTGCAATGTCGGCGGGGTTTATGCTGCCTGTGCTTTTTTACCTGTCGGCAAGCTCGAAGGCTACCGGAATGATCTCGCTGTCTGATATGCTGATATACAGTGACGGATTTAATTATCTGAAGCTGATACAGAGCGCTTTTATGGTTCCCGATCATTTTTTCTTTACGTCACTGTTCCCTTCGGTTGATAATGTTTATCCTTTCGGAAATCTGAGTGCGTCTGTAGCGTTCTATATTCCGCTGTTTTCAATGGCAGGCGTTATTTCTTTTGCGTGGGCAAGAAAAAAGTCGTGGCAGACGATTATTATGATAATCTGCGGAGTTATGGCGTTTGTGCCTGTATTAAACCAGCTTTTTTCGGCTCTGAACAGTGCGTATTATGTACGGTGGCTGTATATGCCGATGCTTATCGCTTGTGTGATGTCGTTATCCGCTCTTGAGGAAAAGGTCAGCTTCAAGCCGGGCATCATAACCTGCACGGCTGTTGTTGCGGCTATGATGATATATCAGGCGGTAGTTGACACGGACGGGCTTATTGTAAGGGCGTCGCACAGGACGAATTTCAGCGTATATCAGACTATGCTTCATTTTGCAGTTACCGTGCTGTCGCTTGTGCTTCTGATCGTTATTGTGAAATCAAAGCGTGACAAGGATTTTATACCGAAGCTGTATATATTTTCTCTGATCTGTGCTTATATGTGCTATGGGGTTATGGTGCAATATCTTTATTCAAGCATACCGAGTGTAGAGGCGACAACGGCGGCATTTGCCTTCGGAGAGAAATTGCCGGAGGAATGCAGGGAGGGCAGTCCCAGAATAGCGCTGTCTGCGACAAATGCTAATCTTATATGGGGTGCGGATTCGCCGTCGCATCTGAACAGTCTGCACGATGAAGGGTTTACACAGTTCCTTGACGACAGCTCGCTCGGCTTTGAAAGCGGAGTATACGAGAGGATAACTTTTGATTACAAGGAGATTTGCGACCTTATTTCAGTAAAGTATTTTGCAGGACTTGGCGAAACAGGCGACAAATATGACGGCTTCAGAAAAGTCGGAACAATGGGAGAATATGCGATATACGAAAATTCGGATTATATACCGATGGGTTTTGTTTATGACAGTATGATTTCCCGTGACGCTTTTTTGAGTATAGAAGACAAGAAGCTGAAGCATCTCACTTATCTAAAGGCTCTTATAGTAAGCGATACGGCCGGCTTTTCCGATATTCTTACAGATATAAGCAATACGGCAGGAGAAGAAATTACGGATGACGAATATAAAAGGCTGATTGAGGACAGAAGGCGGAGTGCGGCTTCCTCCTGTGAAAAGACGAGCAACGGACTTACAGCGCAAATCGAGCTTGAAAAAGAGAATGTTGTGTTTTTCAGCGTTTCGTACAACGAAGGCTGGAGCGCTTATGTGGACGGCGAAAAAACGGATGTGTACAATGTGAATAACGGCTGTGTCGGGGTACGGGTACACGAGGGCAGGCACGAAATAAGGCTGTGCTATACTGTGAAAGGATTCAACGAGGGCATTGCGATAACCGCCGTGTCTTCGGGAATACTTATATTATACGCCGCAGTATGCGGTATCAGGCGTAAAAACGGTAAGGCTGAGGTTTAAATGCCGCAGGCGAAAAAGATAATGAAAAACGGGTGCCGTATTGCAGTGTACGGTATCTGTTTTTATGCGGAAGACAGGACATTTTAATGTTGACGATTGCGTTATAAAAGTGTATAATATATATGTATGCTTAATTGAGAATTCGGAAAGAAAGGACTGATAATGTGTCTGTAAGGATAACCTCCGTAGACAAAGGTTCTCCTGCCGATAAGGCAAGGATAAAGGCGGGCGAAAGCCTTGTTTCAATAAACGGAAACGCTATACACGACATACTCGACTATCAGTTTTATGCTTCTGATAAAAAGCTCGTGATAGAGCTTGAGGACAAGACGGTAAAGGTAAGAAAGGGCGAGTATGACGACCTCGGACTTAATTTTGAGACCTATCTTATGGACTGCAAGCAGCACTGTAAGAATAACTGCGTGTTCTGCTTTATAAATCAGCTTCCGAAGGGTATGCGTGAAACGCTGTACTTCAAGGACGATGATTCACGTCTGAGCTTTTTGCAGGGCAACTATATTACCATGACCAATCTCAGCGACGAGGATGTTGCAAGAATTATAAAGATGAAGCTGCCGATGAATATTTCGGTGCATACGACTAATCCTGAGCTTCGTGTAAAGCTGACGAAAAATCCGAATGCAGGAAAGTGCCTTGATTATCTTTATAAAATGGCGGCGGCAGGGATCGAGATAAATACACAGATAGTGCTTTGTCCCGGACTTAATGACGGCAAGGAGCTTGAGAAAACGCTGACCGACCTTTGTATGCTTTACCCTGCGGTAAAGAGCGTAGCCTGCGTGCCTGTAGGTGTAACGAGATTCAGGGACAAGCTGCCTAAGCTGGAGCTTTTCAACGAAGAAACCGCAGGCAAGGCGATAGACACGCTGGAGTTTTTCGGCGATATGATGTTTGAAAAGTATCACGACAGGGTAGTGTATGCTTCGGACGAATTCTATCTTACGGCTAAGAGAAAAATGCCCGATTATGAGTTCTACGGCGATTTTGACCAGTTTGAAAACGGCGTGGGAATGTGTGCGAGTCTGCAAAAGGAGTTTATAGACGCACTTGCGGATAAGCGTGAATTCGGTGAAACGGACGATAAAGAGCGGCACGTTTCGGTGGCGACCGGGGTACTTGCCGCACCGCTGATAGAAACGCTCGGAAAAATGCTGAAAACGGATTTTCCGAATACCGTGGTTGACGTTTATACTATAAGAAACGACTTTTTCGGGGAAACTATTACCGTTGCCGGACTTATAACGGCAGGAGATATAATTGCACAGCTTACACCATATAAAGATAATCTTGGGGAAAGACTGCTTATAACAGAGAATATGCTGAAAACAAACAGCGATATTTTTCTTGACGATAAGACGGTAAGCGATGTTGAACAGGCACTCGGAATTGAGATAATGCCGGTTGCAACGGACGGATATGAGCTTCTTGACGCTATTTTAGGGGAAGGGGCGGATATATGAAACTGAAAAAAAGGATATTTTCGTTTCTGGCGGTGCTTGCCGTATCGGGTCTTGCGATACTGATGTGTACGGCTTGTATGTCGGCTGAGGAAAAAGAAAAGGCGAAAGAGGATATAAGGGAGGCAAAGCCCATTGCCGAGAAATATCTTGAAGATAATTTCGGAGGGGGTCAGGTAGTCAGCATTGAATTTATGCAGGCTAAGAAAAACCCCGGGCCTGTGCCGGACTTCAATAAATATGCAAGCGGTTTCTGCAAGGCTGACGTGCGTCTTGAGAACGGGACGGAATTTCAGCTGATAGTTGATACCGATAACAAGATATGCTATGATAACCTGAATGCCGATAAGGTAATAAACGAGGCTGTTCAAACGATTGTTTCGCTGACGGACGGCACAAAGCCGGATGATATTGAGGTCAATGTTGCGGTAAGAGGCTTACTCGGTGCTGTAGGAAGCGGCTATGAGGGCTTTTTGTCGAGAGATACCGACACGGCGGAAAAACTGCTGAACGGCGATTATTACTTCAATGTTGTACTGAAATACGGCAGTTCGGTAAACGGCGTTGATGTATCAAGACTAGAGAAAACACCGTACAAGGCAAGTATTACTGTAAGGCTGATACAGCTTTCACAATTTGCCGAAAGCGGCACTAAGACGGATCTTCTCGGTAGTTCCGACTGTAATCTTACGCTTGGTGACAGCCTGACATATCTGTATCTGAGAGAGAATTTATTTCTTGATAATTTCAGAATGAGCGATGATGAGAACTTCACACGCTTTCAGAAGGGCAATATGGTTACATATCTGCAAAATAAGGTCGATGATCTGATTCTTGCGTGGGATAGCAGTGTTGCCGATTTAAGCGTAAGCTCTGTTCCTGCGGAAAAGCAAATCAGCACCGAATATTACAGCGGTCAGAAATTTACGGCGTTGTGTGACACTGCGGCGAAGATTGATTATGTAATAAAGACAGAATCAAGATATTCCAAAGTGTACGCATTTACAACAGATGATTTCGGTGGCACACCGTATCTTGCAGGCAATGGCGGCGGAGAAGGAAAAGATGTTGCCGACTGTATGATGCTGATAAGCGGCACTGATTATCACAGCGCAGACTTTAATATAAAAGGCGCCGGCAGTATAACTGTCGGATTATATAAGAGATAAAAGGAAGGAATGAGTGAATGAACGGAATAGTAGCGGTAGTAGGACGTCCCAATGTTGGAAAATCAACACTCTTTAACCGTATTGTCGGCAAGAGAATGTCTATAGTAGACGATACACCGGGCGTTACCCGTGACAGAATATACGCAAAGGCGGAGTGGCTCGGCAAGGAGTTTATGCTTGTTGATACGGGAGGTATCGAGCCTGACAGCAAGGATGTGATACTCTCACAGATGAGAATGCAGGCACAGCTTGCCATAGACAAGGCAGATGTGATAATATTCGTGACCGATGTTACATCGGGAGTTACGGCTAATGACGCAGATGTAGCGGCTATGCTCCAGAAAAGCGGCAAGCCTGTTGTGCTGTGTGTAAACAAGTGTGACGGAATAGGCGAGGTTCCTCCTGAGTTCTATGAATTCTATAATCTCGGGCTGGGCGATCCTATTGCGGTATCGTCCGTACACGGTCACGGTACGGGAGATCTGCTTGACGCTGTGTTTGAAAATATGCCTGAGGAAAATCCTCAGCGTGAGTATTCAGAGGATGCTATCAAGGTTGCGGTTATCGGCAAGCCGAATGCGGGCAAATCTTCACTTGTAAACAAAATTGCGGGCGAGCAGAGAATGATAGTGTCGAATATCGCAGGTACTACCCGTGACGCTGTCGATACGGTCATTGAGCGTGACGGTCAGGAATATGTCCTTATTGACACGGCAGGAATCCGCCGCAAGTCCAAGGTAAACGAGCAGATAGAAAAGTACAGCGTGCTTCGTGCGTATATGGCTGTAGACAGAGCCGATGTATGCGTTATTATGATAGACGCTACGGAGGGCTTTACAGAGCAGGACAGCAAGGTTGCAGGATACGCTCACGAGCAGGGCAAGGCAAGCGTTATTGCTATAAACAAGTGGGACGCTGTTGAAAAAGACGGAAAGACGATGCAGGAATTCACAAAGAAGCTCGAGGTCGATTTTTCGTTTATGTCATACGCTCCGTTTGTGTTTATTTCGGCGCTTACAGGGCAGAGGGTGGATAAGCTGTTTGAACAGATAAAGTACACCTATTCGCAGAATATAAGACGTATCTCGACAGGTACTCTCAACGATATGCTGGGATATGCTACCGCAAGAGTACAGCCGCCGTCAGACAAGGGCAAGCGGCTTAAGCTGTATTATATGACGCAGGCATCGGCAAAGCCGCCGACGTTTGTAATTTTCTGCAACGATAAGGAGCTTTTCCATTATTCCTATCAGAGATATATAGAGAATCAGATAAGAGAAAGTTTCGGTCTTGACGGAACACCTATAAAAATAATAGCAAGAGAACGAGGAGAATAACGGATAATGATATATCTGTGTTATGCAATAATGATAATAGTGCCGTATCTGCTGTGCGGAATCAACACTGCTATCATCGTCACAAAAATTAAAACGGGGGAAGATATAAGAACGCTCGGAAGCGGAAACGCAGGTCTTACGAATACTCTCAGAACGCAGGGAAAGATTGCGGCACTTTTTGTACTGCTCGGAGATGTGCTTAAAGGCACACTGTCGATACTTATAGTCAGATTTTCGTTCTTGTGGCTTACGGGAACAGATACGGCAAATCCCGACAATATGATGACCTATGTAGGCTTTGCGGCGGCGGTTGCGGCTATAATCGGACACGTTTTCCCGATATATTTCGGTTTCAAGGGCGGAAAAGGCATACTGGTTTCTGTGGCTGTGCTTATGACGGTCGAGTGGATACCTGCGTGCATACTGCTCGGAATATTCATCATAGTCGTTGCGCTGACACGATATGTTTCGCTTGGTTCGTGCATAGCGGCGGTATGCTATCCTGTGACGATACTTGTATACAGCCTGATAACAGGAGATCCTTGCGTATGGATAAATGTGATATTATCGGCGCTTATCGCTGTGCTGATACTGTTTATGCACAGGGGAAACCTTGTAAGACTTAAAAATCACACTGAAAAGAAGCTCGGGCAGAAGGCCTGACAGAAAGAAGGTTTACAGATGGCTAAGATCACAATATTAGGTTGCGGTTTCGGTACGGCTCTTGCTATTATGTGGGACAAGTACGGACATAATGTGACTGCATGGTCAAAATATCAAGAAGAAATAGACGCAATAATGAACGACGGCGAGCATAAGCGACTCCTGCCCGGAGTGATTGTACCGCCGACAATTAGGCTGACAACGGATATAAACTGTGTGAGCGACTGTGATATACTTGTGTTTGCCATACCGTCAAAGTTTGTCCGTGAGGTTGCACAGAAGGTCAAGAGCTATGTAAAAAAGGATACCATAGTTGTAAATGTCGGCAAGGGATTTGAAGAAAATACCGACAAGCGTCTGTCGCAGGTGCTTAAGGAGGAACTTCCCGACAACCGCATAGCAGTGCTTACGGGTCCTTCACACGCAGAAGAAATAGGCAGAAACGTTCCTACGACTATAGTTGTTTCTTCTGAAGATGAGGATTGTATGATGTATCTGCAGGAAACCTTGCAGAACGATCGTTTCAGAATATACAGGAACAGTGACCTTGTCGGCTGTGAGCTTGGCGGAGCATTAAAAAACCCCATCGCCCTCTGCTGTGGAATAGTAGAAGGTATGGGGCTTGGCGACAACACTATTGCCGCACTTATGACAAGAGGACTTGCCGAAATCACACGTCTTGGCGTGGCTATGGGCGGCAAGAGGGAAACGTTTGACGGATTGTCGGGCGTAGGCGATCTTATCGTTACCTGCACAAGTATGCACAGCCGCAACAGACGCGCCGGTTACCTGATGGGACAGGGCTACACCATGCAGCAGGCTATGGATGAGGTGCAGATGGTTGTGGAAGGTGTTTATTCCGCAAAGGCTGCCAAAGCACTGGCTGAGAAATACGATGTGGAAATGCCGATCATTATGGAAGTAAATAAGCTTCTGTTCGAAAACAAACCTGCATCTGAAGCTGTGAAGGATCTGATGCAGAGAGAGAAGCAGGGAGAGATTTCCTGGGAATGAACGGTTCCTTATGACGAAGCAGTTTATAGTAGGAAAATATAGAAAAGCTGGAAACTTTTTTAGATTGAGGTGCTC
>ENA-OPUE01001983-OPUE01001983.1-human-gut-metagenome-genome-assembly--contig:-NODE-1983-length-10948-cov-2.785459_pt1 | contig 10948 bp, 10 predicted proteins | sample MGYA00241466_ERZ501924 | MGnify/ENA primary metagenome ERZ501924 (study PRJEB25962, sample SAMEA2042223) | human gut metagenome | biome: human gut; feature: human-associated habitat; material: faeces...
TTTGAATTTGCAACCAAGTTCAATATTCCGATCATCCAGGTTATCGCAAAAGACGGAAAAGAAATTGAGAATATGACAGAAGCTTACACAGAAGCAAACGGAACGATGATCAATTCCGGTGATTGGAATGGTATGGAATCTTCTGTATTGAAGAAAGAAGCACCGGAGATGATCGAGAAGATGGGATATGGTAAGAAGACCGTGAATTACAAACTGCGTGACTGGGTATTCTCCCGTCAGCGTTATTGGGGCGAGCCGATTCCAATCGTACATTGTCCGGATTGTGGTGCAGTGCCTGTACCGGAGGATCAGTTACCGGTATTACTGCCGGATGTAGAGAAGTATGAGCCGACAGGAACCGGAGAATCTCCTCTTGCAGCAATTGATTCCTGGGTAAATACAACATGTCCATGTTGTGGTAAGCCGGCAAAACGTGAGACGAATACAATGCCACAGTGGGCAGGATCTTCCTGGTATTTCTTACGTTATGTAGATAATAAGAATGACAAAGAATTAGTGAACCGTGAGAAGGCAGACAAGTATCTTCCGGTTGATATGTATATCGGTGGTGTAGAGCATGCGGTACTTCATTTATTGTATTCCCGTTTCTATACCAAGTTCTTACATGATATTGGCGTGGTTGATTTTGATGAACCATTTACCAAGTTGTTTAATCAGGGTATGATCTGTGGACGTGACCGTGAGACCGGTGCAGCAACCAAGATGAGTAAGTCACTCGGTAACATTGTATCTCCGGATGATATGGTAAGAGATTACGGTTGTGATGCACTTAGAATGTATGAGTTGTTCATTGGACCACCGGAGTTAGATTCTATCTGGGATGACAGGGGAATTGATGGTGTATATCGTTTCTTAACCCGTTTCTATACGATGGTAACAAAGAATATTGAGAATCCGGGCAAAGAGACACCAGAGCTGATCAAACTTCGTCATAAGATGGTATATGATATTACAACCCGTTTGGAGAGCTTTTCGTTGAATACAGTTGTTTCCGGCTTTATGGAGTATAACAATAAGCTGGTAGATCTTACCAAGAAGGGTGGCGTAGATACCGAGACATTGAAGACGGTTGTCCGTCTGATCGCACCTTTTGCACCACATATGGGTGAAGAGTTATGGCAGCAGTTAGGTGGAACAGATACGGTATTTGCTTCCGGATGGCCAACTTATGAAGAAGATGCATTGAAGGATAATGAGGTAACCATTCCGGTACAGATCAATGGTAAGACAAAGGCAACGATCGATATTTCAGTGGACGATGCAAAGGATGCGGTTATTGCAAAGGGTAAAGAGGCAATTGCAGACAAGTTAGAAGGACTGAATGTGATCAAAGAGATCTATGTTCCGGGTAAGATTGTCAATATCGTTGCCAAATAATTAAGAGACTGACATGGAGCTGTCACTTTTGGAAGATACTAAGAAGGTGACAGCCCATTTTGTGTATACAATGAGCCAAGTGCAGATTCGTGCTTGCACGAAAATCTGCATTTGGCGAATGTACATCATCGAGTCGATAGACGAGATGGTGTGAGGAGTAGACGGAATAGTGTATGGAGTAGATTGAGGAGTAGAAAATGGCAGATTTAAGGAAAGAGATTGAAAAGAGAAGAACATTTGCGATCATTTCCCATCCGGATGCCGGTAAGACTACTTTGACAGAGAAGTTTCTCTTGTTTGGTGGCGCGATCAATACGGCAGGTTCGGTAGGGAAAAGCAAATTCAAAATATGCGGTATCAGACTGGATGGATATTGAGAAGGAGAGAGGTATTTCTGTTACATCCTCTGTTATGCAGTTTCAGTATGATGGATATTGTATTAACATTCTGGATACTCCGGGACATCAGGATTTCTCGGAGGACACCTATCGTACATTGATGGCTGCGGATTCAGCCGTCATGGTAATTGATGCGGCAAAGGGTGTAGAGCCACAGACGATCAAGCTGTTTAAGGTATGTGTCATGCGTCATATTCCGATCTTTACATTTATCAATAAAATGGATCATTTTGCAAAGGATTCGTTTGAGTTGTTAGATGATATCGAAACGGTACTTGGTATTCAGACATGTCCGATCAACTGGCCGATCGGTTCGGGACATGATTTTAAGGGTGTCTATGATCGTGAGACCAGAATGGTTTCCAAATTTCAGGCGGTATCTACCGGCGGAGCGAAAAAAGCAGAAGAAACCGATTATTCGATTGATGACGAATCGTTAAAGGCAGATATCGGGGATGTATTGTATAACCAGTTGATGGAAGAAGTTGAGCTGTTAGATGGTGCAAGTGAAGAATTTGACCAGGAGCGCGTGAACCGTGGAGAACTGACGCCGGTATTTTTTGGTTCTGCTTTGAATACATTTGGTATTGAGACATTTTTGAATCATTTCTTACAGATGACATCTTCACCACTGCCGAGAATGTCAAATGAGGGTTTGATCGATCCGATGGATGAGGCGTTTTCTGCATTTGTGTTTAAGATTCAGGCGAATATGAATAAGGCACACCGCGATCGTATTGCATTTATGCGTATCTGTTCCGGCAAGTTTGATGCCAATAAAGATGTATATCATGTACAAAGTAAGCGTAAACTAAAATTATCCCAGCCGCAGCAGTTGATGGCACAGGAGCGTAAGATTGTAGAAGAAGCATATGCGGGAGATGTGATCGGCGTATTTGATCCGGGAATTTTCTCAATTGGTGATACGATCTGTCAGCCGGGCAAGAAGTTTGAGTATGAAGGAATTCCGACTTTTGCACCGGAGCATTTCTGTCGTGTCGTACAGTTGAATACGATGAAGAGAAAGCAGTTTGTACAGGGTGTAACACAGATTGCACAGGAAGGTGCAATTCAGATCTTTCAGGAATATACGGCTGGTATGTCCGAGATCATTGTCGGTGTGGTCGGTGTTTTGCAATTTGAGGTATTAAAATACCGTCTGGAAAATGAATATGGTTGCGAGATCAAACTAGAGCCATTACCATATAACTTTATTCGCTGGATCAAAGATCCTTCCACAGATGTCAATTCGTTAAAGCGTGCCAATGAAGTCAAAAAGGTAAAAGATATGAAAGGCAATCCGTTATTGTTATTCACGAATCAGTGGACGATCAACACGGTTCTGGAACATAATGAAGGCTTGGAATTATTGGAATTCCGCAAGAATTAAGAATTGCCAATTATTGAAAGTGTAAGTGCATAAGATTTATCACATACTAAAGCTACAGCAGGAATGCTGTAGCTTTATGCATATACGATGAGCAGGTACAGATTCGTGCCTGCATGTTAGGAGGAAATCTTATGGGACTTGTGACCGGAGATAATTACAATCCTGCACTTGCACCGGCGCTTATGGACTTTAAGTTGTTGTTTGAACGATCGGAGGAAGCATATGTGGACCAGTTATTACAGGGAAAAGATGACGTCGATAAAATGGATATTTTAGCACGGATGCAGCAGTTTTCCTGTCGGGAAGAACTGGAACGGTACGTTGAACAGGCAGGTGTTGAGGCATAGCAGGGAAATACCGTCATTTCTTGTTGTTGATATATGACAAGGGAATGACGGTATTTTATGTGCAGGAAGAGAAAGATTAGCGGTGAAACAGCCCCATTAACAGATCTACTTTTTGCTGATCGGAAGGCGACATGGATTGCTTTAATATCTGGATCAGCAGAGAAGATTCTTCCTTGGAAAAATTGAGATTGCGTTTGGATAATTCTTTGTTGATGGTCATGACTTTGGAAAGCATGGTTTCCGGTGACATAGTTTCCTGATTAGAGACCAGCTCTTGTATGATCTGTTTTTTTACCGGATGCAGTTTTTGAAATTCCGGGGTGGAAAAGAAATCTTTTTGATTCATGTAATGGCTCCTTTCATAATACAATCAGTTGAATCATTAAGCAGATGAACTATCCGGTGGAGATTCATCAAAACGGGCTGCCTGTTCCATATCATATTCAGACAGGATCTGCTGTAAACGGTCATCAAAAGAGGTGTCGGAAGCAGATGGATTCTGTGGTGGCGTATTCTGAAAAATAGAAGTAAGATCCGGAGAAACCGGATTTCCCATAAACGAGGAGAAGAGATCTGCGTTGTTGTCCGTTCCCATATTTTGAGCATACGCCATCATCATCTTGAGCATTTCGGGAGACATTCCGGTGAAAGAGGAAATCATGTCAATCGGATCTTTTGAGGAATTATGTAAACCAATCTTGGACAGATAATCAAGGGAGTGAAAGGCATGGATGATCAGACGGATTTCATTCGCCTTAATGAGTAGAGCAAGGGGGAGCTTCATCGGATAATCAACAAATGGAATCAAAGCCTCTAACATGGACATGTTGTTATTATTTGTGATGGAATTTAACGGATGTCTTGGGTTCTGTTCCATTTCATGATCCCTGCTCTTTTCTATTCAGTATATGCGTCTGGTTGACGATTATGAAACATTTTCGTATAATTTAAATAATAAACCGGATTGGGGAAAATGGATGAATATAGATGATTTTTACAATGGTAATGAGTGGAAAGCATATGAGTATTTTGGTGCCCATATTGAAGAAGATGGCGTGCAGTTTCGTGTATATGCACCAAAAGCAAAAAAGGTTACGGTGATCGGAGAGTTTAATTACTGGCATGATACCGAATTATCCTGTCATGGACGAGGCGGTATATTTGAAGGAAAGATTGGGGAAGCAAAGGCGGGGCAGATGTATAAGTACCGTATCTATCATTATGATGGCAGTGTAACGGATAAGGCAGATCCGTATGGATTTGGAATGGAATTAAGACCTTGTTCGGCCTCGATCATCCGGGATCGTAATGCGTATGTTTTTTCGGATGAAGAATGGATGAAGAATACGGACAAAGGTTATGACCAACCAATGAACATCTATGAGATGCATTTTGGATCATGGAAAGCAACCAAGGATGGCTGCTGGTATCGGTATGAGGAGATGGCAGAAGAACTGATACCATATCTCAAAGAAATGGGATATACCCATGTGGAATTGCTGCCGTTAGCGGAACATCCGATGGATGAATCCTGGGGATATCAATGTACCGGATTCTTTGCACCGACATCGCGGTACGGAACATGTGATGGTTTGAAACAGTTTGTGGATACCTGTCATCAGGCAGGGATCGGTGTGATCTTAGACTTTGTAATGGTGCATTTTGCGGTGGATGATTATGGGCTTTGTGAGTTTGACGGAACGCCGCTTTATGAGCTGCCGGCAAGTGATGTAACAAAGAGTGAATGGGGATCTTACAATTTCATTCATGCCAAAGGGGAAGTGGCAAGTTTCCTGAAATCCTGTGCTGATTACTGGCTTACCGATTATCATTTTGATGGCCTGCGGTTTGATGCAATTTCCAATATCATTTATTGGCGGGGACGGCAGGAATGTGGAGTAAATGACCGTGCGCTGCAGTTTGTGCAGAGTCTGAATGACGGTCTGCATGAGAGGCATCCGCATGTGGTGCTGTATGCAGAAGATTCTACGAGCTTTCTGAAGGTGACGGCTCCGGTACAGTATGGTGGTCTGGGGTTTGATTACAAATGGGATCTTGGATTCATGAATGATACATTGCGATTCTTTGCGTATTCTCCGCAGGAACGCCGGGAACATTATCAGGATCTGCTGTTTTCCATGCATTATTTTTACAATGAGTTGTATCTGTTGGAGTTCTCACATGATGAGGTGGTTCACGGCAAGAAGACGATCGTGGATAAGATGTACGGAGAGTATGAAGAGAAGTTTGCACAGTGTCGTACACTATTCTTATATATGTTTACACATCCGGGTAAGAAATTGAACTTCATGGGAAATGAAATCGGACAGTTCCGGGAATGGGCAGAATATCGTCCGCAGGATTTTGATATATTGGCATCTTATCCAATGCATCAGATGTTTACAAGATATATGAAGGATCTCAATCATATTTATCTGTCGCATCCGGCATTATATGAAGGGGAATATAATTCGGACTGTTATCAGTGTGTGATCGGTGATAGAGCATGGGATCTGGTCTATGCATATACAAGGCATGCAGGTGGAGAACAGATATTAACTGTGTTTAATTTTGGTGATGTTCCATACAGAAATTATCTGATGAAACTTTCCGGCAATCATGAATTGGTGGAATTAGTGAATACAGATGCTGTAATTTATGGGGGAGATACAAAGAGTGGACGAAGAATCCCGGTACGAAACGGACAGTGTATGATGGATCTGCCGGCGTATTCCGGTTGTCTGTTCCGGGTAGAATAAGAGATGTGCATTCGTGTACCGGGAAATGAAACCGGTTGAGATTGGAGGAGATATGACAGATTGGATTATTGAAACGGATTTACGGATACTGAATAGTGTACAGAATACATTTCGCTGTGGATTTCTGGATTGGTTTTTTCCCCAATTTACAAGTTTGGGCGAGAAGGGCTGGATCTATATTGCGATCGCGTTGATCCTGCTTGCCATTCCGGCATACCGGAAATGGGGAGCATCGCTTGCAACGGCATTGATGTTTGGATTGATATTTGGAAATATGATGATCAAGAATATAGTAGGACGTACAAGACCTTATGACCTGGTCGGACATTTTGAATTGCTGGTGGATCCGCTTGGTGATTATTCGTTTCCTTCCGGGCATACGATGGCGGCATTTGAATTCTTCGTTGTGGTCTGTATGATGCCGGTGAAGAGGAGATATAAGGTGATTGCCGGAGTGTGTGCAGCCTTAATGGCATTTTCGAGACTGTATCTGTATGTACATTTCCCATCGGATGTATTGGCAGGGGCATTGCTTGGAAGTCTGTTTGGATTCTTAGGAGTGAGAATTGTGCAAAGGGTCTGTAGAAAATAGAGAATAGAGATATATAACAAGAACCTCAGCTTATGCTGAGGTTCTTAACATTTTTCCAATTATTGCTGATATGTTGCAAGGAAATCACGAAGTCTTCCGATTGCGACTTTCAGATCATCTAACTGTGGCAGATATACAATACGGAAGTGATCCGGCTCCTGCCAGTTGAAACCGCTGCCCTGTACAACCAGTACATGTTTCTGACGCAAGAAGTCTAATGCGAATTGTACATCATTCGTAATATTGAATTTGTTCACATCTAATTTTGGAAAGATGTAAAATGCAGCATCCGGTTTAACGGCACTGACACCCGGAATATCATTTAATGCCTTATAAATATATTCACGCTGTTCGTAGATTCTTCCGCCCGGTAACAACAATTCGTCTGCACTTTGTATTCCGCCGAGTGCTGTCTGGATAATGGACTGAGCCGGAACATTTGCACACAGACGCATGGAGGATAACATGTTAAGTCCCTCTATGTAACCTTTGCAATTTGATTTGTCACCGCTTAAGCTCATCCAGCCACTCCGGTATCCGGCAATGCGGTGAGACTTGGATAGACCGTTGAAAGTAATACACATCAGATCCGGTGCGAGAGAGGCAATGCTGACATGTTTCTTGCCATCCATCACAAGACGATCGTAGATCTCATCCGCAAAGATAATTAATTCGTATTTTCTTGCAAGTTCCACAATCTCTTCGAGGATCTCTTTCGGATAGAGAACACCGGTTGGATTGTTCGGGTTGATAATGACAATACCTTTTGTACGATCGGTGATCTTACTTTCCATATCGGCAATATCCGGATACCAGTTTGCCTGTTCATCGCAAATGTAGTGAACCGGTTTGCCGCCTGCCAAGTTTGCAGCAGCAGTCCAAAGCGGATAATCCGGTGCGGGAACTAAGATCTCGTCGCCATCGTCCAATAATCCCTGCATACTCAGTGTGATCAATTCGGAAACACCATTACCGGTATAAATGTCGTTGATTCCAACATTCGGTATGTTCTTTAACTGGCAATATTGCATAATTGCTTTTCTGGCACCGAATATTCCCTTGGAATCGGAATATCCCTGGGATTCCAATAAATTGTAACGGATATCCTGAATGATCTCATTTGGTGCATTGAATCCAAATGGATATGGATTACCGATATTCAACTTCAATATATCAATGTTATCTTCAATCATACGGTTGGCTTCTTCTACAACCGGGCCTCTCACGTCATAACATACATGATCTAATTTGTGAGATTTGTTAAACTGTCTCATAATAGGATGCTCCTCCTTCTAAATTGCATAAGAAAATTCTTAGCATAAACTTTCTATATTATAGTACCAATCATTCTTTTTGTACATAAAAAAATACAATCTGTAGATGAAATATCTTTCTTTCATATTGTGATACTTGAAAGTTATCATATAAATGATGCGTATACCCTTGACAATATGGTCTATACATGATACAACTGTACTATAACAAGTGGTACAGTTGGAACAGCGGGAATAATACACAAGTGACATCGGATGCAGAATTAGATTCAGACATTACGATGCCAGGGAGTATGTTGGAAAGGAGGACTGGAATGATTACATTAGATTTCAAAGGCAGCAAGCCAATCTATGAACAGATTGTAGAGCAGATGAAGTTTGCGGTCATGAAGGGCTATCTGAAGCCGATGGATGCAATTCCATCTGTCAGGAAGTTAGCATTGGAATTAAAGATTACACCGGGTACAGTGGCAAAGGCATATCAGGAATTAGAGCGGCAGCATATGATTATGACGATCCGGGGCAAGGGGACATTTATTGCAGATGAGATTACAGTTAAGCCTGACGAGACAAAGATAATGGAGATCCGCAAGCAGCTTACAACCGAGATTATGGAACTTAAGATGATGGGTTATAACCGGGAACATATTGTGGAACTGGTGAAGGAGATTTATGAGGAGATGAGTATATGATAGAAGTTAAGAATGTGGATAAGGGTTACAATAACGTTCCGGTATTAAAGAATGTCAGTCTTACGGTAATGCCGGGAGAGATTCATGGATTGATCGGTGAGAACAGTGCGGGTAAGACCACTTTGATCAAATGTATGACGGGAATCTATCGAACAGATGCGGGAGAGATCCGATATGATGGAGAACTGGTATTTGATAATCCGAAGGTGAAAGAACGAATTGGCTATGTTGCAGATTACAACGAGTACATTGGCACGAATACGATCAAACAGATGGTTCGGATGTATGAGATATTCTACCCGAAGTTCAATGTAGAGAAGTTCAATAGCTGGAATGAGATCTTTGAACTTCCTGTGACCAAAAGAATCTACTCGTTGTCAAAAGGACAGAAGATGCGGCTGGCATTTATGTTAGAGACGGCAAAAGAGCCGGATTATCTGATTTTGGACGAACCAACGTCTGGGTTAGATCCGGTAGCGAAGGCAAACTTCTATAATCTGTTAGTGCAGGAAGTAGAGCAAAGAGAGATTGGCGTGTTGATCAGTTCTCATAATCTGGAAGGATTAGAACGGATCTGCGATTCTGTTACAATGCTGCATCAGGGTGTTGTAGAGAGGCAGATGGCAATGGAAGACATGAAATGCGAACTGACCAAGTTAAACATTGTATTTGAAGGCGGGGCATCGCAGACCGTATACAATATGCCACAGATTATGAGAATCAGTAATGTGGGAAGTATCTATACGATCGTAGTGAAAGATTATGATGAATCATTTGCACAACAGCTGCGTAAGGCAGGTGCCAGTCTGATCGAGCCATTGGATATTTCTTTAGAGGAATTGTTTGTTACGTTAGAAGAAAAAAGGGATGTGCTGCCGGAAGAGACGGATCAGAGATGACAGGAGGGGTTGCTATGAAAGAGAATAGGAAGATTGCCAGACAATTAAAGAATTTCTATATCGGTGTTGCTGTGGTTGCGCTACTTCTGGTTATATTCAATGTCTTATATGCAGGATATGATTCCGGTCTGGCATTTACCGGAGAAGGTATGGAGCAAAAGATTGAGCGTATGGTTACAGAACAGGCTGCCAATCATACCTTTCAGTTAAATACAGATGGTTTTGAACTGATAGCACAGGTGCAGACAGAAGGGGCGTATGAGATCGGTAATACGAATCTTTTCTTCATGTTATTATTGCTGTTTGTGGCATGGGGAATATATTACATGCAATATCAGAGGGGACAGACAAAGGAATTCCTTCTGACAACACCAGTGAAAGGACGTAAATGGACCCTGCAGCCATTCTTTGTAATGGGAGGAATTGTAATTGCTGCTTATGTATTCGAGGGTATTGGGTTATTGCTTGTGCAGACAAGATATAATCAACTGTACCAGAGAATTGTGGAGAGCAAAGGACTTGGAACCATTGATTCTTCGTGTATAGAGAGGGCAAATGCGGATCTGTGCGGAATGCTTTTGGTGCAAGTATTAATTGTCTTAATATTGTATGTATGGTTTTCTTTTTGGATGGTCGCATCTAAGCATAAAGTAGTTGGAGCTCTTGCAGCATGCGGATTCATTTATTGGTATTATTGGGTGATAGACTTTTTCTATTATCTTGGGGATCCATTTTTTGATATGGTGGAAGAGACCAGCTATGACATATCGGTGTTTAAGGTGGCTCGTATTCTTTATTATATTATCAATCCATTTGCGTTATCTGAACAGATGTCCGGTGCATTTTCACAGCAAACGGAACCGGGATATTCCGTGGGAACCTGTATGGCAATCAAGGTGGCAGAGATTGTGATCGGTATATTTGCTATTATATGGATTGCACGAAGAAGAGAATATTCCAAAGGCAGATTCTTTTACACAACGGGAATGGATGTGTTTGTTTCCATTCTGGCAGGAATTGCAGCTTTAGGGCTTGTGTTTGTAGGGGATTATCAAACGGCTCACATAGAGGGAAAGACGATCGTAAAGGGATGTATTGTGGCTGTTGTGATAGCAGCTGTTACATTTTACGTATTGCATTTGGGATTTACATCTATATCAAAGGAGAAAGAACAAAAATGTATCCGGATTACGCGTAAA
>ENA-OPUE01001986-OPUE01001986.1-human-gut-metagenome-genome-assembly--contig:-NODE-1986-length-10938-cov-4.181476_pt1 | contig 10938 bp, 9 predicted proteins | sample MGYA00241466_ERZ501924 | MGnify/ENA primary metagenome ERZ501924 (study PRJEB25962, sample SAMEA2042223) | human gut metagenome | biome: human gut; feature: human-associated habitat; material: faeces...
CAAAGGTAAGCAATAATATTGGATTGTTAAAAACACAACAATATTATTTGATCCGGTAAAAGTAGGTCATATAGGGGCCTTTTTGGGGAAGTTAACTTCAATGCCCGATGAAGTTAACTTCGTTGGCCGATGAAGTTAACTTCGTAGGCTGATGAACATAACTTCATTGGCCGATGCACTTAACTTGCTTTTTAGACGGTTTTTTAGGAAAAACGTCTCTGTATGTGGTCTCGTGCCTATTTTATGGATAATCAATGAATAGATTTTACAATTACAGATTTTCACAACTCGTTTCCACGACTTCCAGCCACCTAATGGATGGCGATATGGTCAATGCGCCTGCTGATGGCAGTAACGGGGCGTGTGAAGACCAGATAATGGCGTCCCGCCACTTGTAGGACTTCCCAATGGAAGTCGTCGAGGGCGTAGCTATCTCCTTTGTAGGCTACGGGGCGCTGCCAGAAGTGGAGGCTGGCCGGGTCTTCGGGCTTGAGGAGAAACTCCACACCCTTCACCTTCTGCTCCTTGCCGATTCGTATCGCATACAGACGGTTGCCCTCATCGGTGGTAAACTTGTTGCTACTGAGGCTGTTGTTCTTCATCTTGAGGACTATATCCTCGGGTAGAAACCACAGACGCGACTTGCCGTAGAGACTGGCCGCACAGCGCATATTGCTATCCTCTGCGTCAAACCCCATGTAGCAGCTGAAAAAACCGTAGTCGGCAAAGGGCATGACATAGCGTTTGTAGGCGATACGCTCCAGGGTGTTGGCCGGTCTCACGTCGCGCGTCTGTATGATGCTTACGCCTGGCTGCTTCATCTGTGCCACGGCATAGCGATAGTTGTCCACCTGCTGGCAGCACATGGCCAGGGCAGGTGCATAGAGCGTCAGAGCGACAGCAGTCATCACGATCCCCAAGATCCGCATGGCCTTTATGCCTACGGTCTGCCACCAGAGTGCGAGGAGCGCGAGGAGCGTCATCATTTCCGCATGGAAAGCCACGCGGTCGAGGGTCACACCGCTGGCGAAGACGATGCCATAAGCTGCCGAAATCATCACTGCCACAGGTAGATAGCGCAGCACCAGCTTTTTAGAGATTCGCTTTTGCCTCCATAATATCAGTAGTGTAAGCATCAACGCCCATAGAATCCGCACGTTGGTTGCGATGGCGACGCATCCGTTGATAAGGCGGCTGGCGAACGTAGGCGCATCGCCAGCCCGATGCCAGATGCCTGGCGATGCAAGGCAAAGGGCAGTACCTATGATGTAGGCGGCGATGGCAGGGGCGAGATGCTGCCTTTGCTTCCCCTGCCCGTTGACGATCAGCCATGTGACAAGCCCCAATGAGACAGGGAGTGACAATGCCTCATGTGTCCATCCCGCCAACAGGGCAACAGGAAGAAGGACGATCGTGCTACCCAAGGTAGGGGCTTGCTGCAGTCGTTTTCTCAATGAGAGTAGAAAGAAGAGATGGAGGACGATCGGCCAAAGGTAGTTGAGCGTGCCCAGCTGCCATAGCAACGCCCCCTGGAAGCCCCGCAGCAGGACGAAGATTGTTCCGCCCAGCAGCGCGGCGCAGGCCACCCTGCCTTCCTTCGGCGGCGCAATGAGTCGTACGCCCCCGTCGACGAGGAGCATGAACAATAAGGCGTTGAGCACATTGAGGACTTGTCCCGGCACCAACGTAAGAAAGGTTTGCGCCAGCACATGAGCCGGCGCGCGTCCGTTGATCGTCAGATAATGCCAGTATTGCGACCGAAGCACGTCGCCCAAGTTTTGGATAGGCTTAGGGGGCAGGCCTCCCGATGCCGTAAACTGGAAGCGATACACCACGTCGTCGAGTAAGGTGGGTGTTGTGTTATGCTCCAGTAGTAGGTAGAGGAGGCCGACCACGACCAGTACGGCCGAGTATCCGCGTTGCCCAAGGTGCAAACGGCCTTGTTCCATCATATCTTCAACCTGTCTGTACGTCGCGATTACTCACCCTTGTCGCGGTCGTAGTGTACCATCGTCTCGGGCAGATAGAACGAAATCTCGACCAGTCCGGCTACCTCGCCGTCCTGCTTCCACGGAGTCTGATAGACGAGTTTTTTGCGTCCTTTCTTCGTGATGGTGTAGCAATGGGTGTTGCCCGTGGCGAGCATCTCGCCGATCAGGCCACGTGAGTGGTCGGAGTGGCAGGGCATAAGGCTCTTGCCCACCATCGTCTCGCCGTCTCGCTGAAACAGTCCGCGGGAGACCTTGTTCTGGAAGAGTACTTTCCCTTCTTTGTCACAGACGGTAATGGCGCAATCCACATCGTCAGTCCAAATAAAATCTTTGTCCATTTTTCTCTTTTGTTTATTGTAAATAGTGATAGACAACGTAAATAGCCACAGACCGCGCCATGAAGCCTCATCGGCCACGCGTCCTTCCTGTGCTATCCCCTTTTGCTTCCCTCCTGCGCCTTGACCATCACGGCGATGGTCTTCATGCGGACATAGGGAAAGCTGACGTAGATGAAGCCTTTAAACTGGTTGGACGCCCCCCATGAGTTTTTCATGATGAAATAGCGTCTTCCCTCGCCGTCGTGCGCCAGTCCCACGATGCTCATGCAATGGTCGTCCGTGGTTTGGTGGTGTTCGAAGGCCGTCTGTCGAGCCTCCTGCGTCACCTCTTCGGTCTCGTCGGGCAGTTGGGCGAACCCTGCCTCCCAGTTGAAGCGCGGTTCGCTGATGTCGCCCTCCCAGCAGACGGGATGTCCTCTGCGCACGCTCTGCTCTATCTGCGCCATCAGGGTGTCGATGGGCACGTTGAGAAAGGTGCTATGGTAGCGGTTGTCTGGCACCTCCAAAGCGAAGCGTTGGTAGAACGGGTGGTGTGTGAAACTGGTCATGGCGACCCACTCCTTCTCCTTGCAGACGCTATGGGCAAACTCCAGCGGCGTGTAGCGCGTGCCGAACATGAATATCGACTGTGGCATGGGGCCCAGTCCGTCGTCGAGAATCTGGTCCACGCCCTGTCGCAGGTCAGGGAGCGTCATCGTCCCGTCCACGCACTTCTGGAGCTTGCGTGTGATGACGCCCATGTCCGCCAGGTCGCCCCGGTGGTACGCATCATAGTGTGCCAGGCCGTAGGTCTGGATCAGGTCGATGAGCATGGGAGCCATGCCCCGCGTCGAGAGGTGGTCGTCGGAATCCCCGTTGAAGGGAAATCCTTTCATGAACCGGTTCTCGGCCTGCTCCCGAAGGTAGGCTCTTGCGACGTAATCGACGCTGAGGTTGACGCTGTCGCCCTGCACGAGATGTTCCGTCTCGATGGTGGCGAGCATCGCATACGCCCAGCACAAGGAGCTGCTGCCTTGGTTTTTCATAGGCGTGGTGGGCAGCATCACGTCGCGATAGAACACACGAGGCGCAGGGAGCGGCTTCCTCTTGGCAGGGAAGTTCCACAACACGGCCCCCGCCACCACCGCACAGCATAGTGCGGCGATGACGGCGATGCGTCTTTTTCGTCCCTTGAAAGCCATCGACTGTTATCGAAGTTTATACTCCACGTTGTTGTTGATCAGGTCCTCCGTTTTCCACGGAGCCGGGTCGCCACCCAGGTACTTGTGGAACCATTCGAGGTGGGCGTTGTAATAGACCGGCATGGATCGCAGCGAACTGGGCCAGTGGCCGTCGTGGTCGAAGACAATCAGGCGACTCGGGATGTCCAGTGCCTGAAGCGTGGAGAAATAAGCGAGGCTCTGATTGTAGGAGACGCGGTAGTCGCGCTCGCCCGTGATGATCAGCGTCGGGGTCTTGAAGTTGTGCACGTACTCCGAGGGTGAGAACTTCTTATACAATGGTGAGTTCCAGGGCTGTCCGCTCATCTCGAAGTTGGGGAACCACAGCTCCTCCGTCGTGCCCCACATGGAGGGTAGGTCGTAAAGACCCATCATCGAGGCCAGGCACTTGAAGGGATGCTCATGGCCCTGCAGCCAGTTCATGAAATAGCCGCCATAGCTCCATCCCATGGCACCCATGCGGTCCTTATCGACATACGGGAGCTTGGCCAAGGCCTCCGTGACGGCCAGTACGTCCTCATAAGGCTTGCCGCCCCAGTCCTGGGAGATGGCACGCGTGAAGTCCTGTCCGTAGCCCGTCGAGCCGTGCGGGTTGGGATAAGCCACGACGTATCCTGCTCCGGGATACACCTGCCAGTCTCCTCGGTAGGAGTCCATCCATTGCATCTGCGGACCACCATGGACGTTGATGACGAGCGGGTATTTCTTGTTGGGGTCGAAGTCGTGCGGCTTGACGATGAACACGTGGATGGAGTCGCCACCAGCTCCCATCACCCACATCTGCTCTGAGGGACGGATATCGACCTCCTCGGCAAACTTCTGGTTGTAGAAGGTGATCTGCTCTTCCCCACCCTTGCGCTCGTTTGCTTTGTAGAGGTCCACGGGCTTGCCCGTCGTGGTGTAGGCGTAGTAGATGTTGCCCTTGTTGTCGAAGTCGAAACCCTGGATGGCTCGCTGCGCGACGACTGGTTTCCACTTGCCCGTCTTGAGGTTGAGTTTGTAGAGCGGCTCATATCCGCGCTCCTGTGTGAGGAAATAAATATCCTTGGAGTCGGCGCTCCATTTGAAGTCGTCCACCCAGTTGTCGAGCTGCTCTGTCAGGACCCGCTTCTCTCCTGTCGTCCGGTCGTAGAGGGCAAGGCGGAAGCGGTCGCTCTCATAGCTGGGCACGGTCTGGAAGCGGTAGGCGATGTAGCGTCCATCGGGCGAATAGAGCGGCTGTCCGTCCCATGCCGGGTTCTCCTTGGTCAGACATTTTGCCTCTCCTCCCGTGACGGAGACCGTCCAAAGGTCGCAGTTGGTCGAAGCCTCCTGGTGGCGGTCCCGATTCGAGGTGAAGCAGATCTCCTTGCTGTCGGGCGAGAAGGCGAAGAGTCCCGCGCCTCCGTTGGGCGAGAAGACGGGTGAATGCCACGTGCCGGGCGTCACGTCCGTGTAGGTTTTGTCTTGCAGGTCACAGACGATGATGTGCTGGAAGCGTCCGTCCTGATACTCCGTCCAATGGCGGAAGAGCAGGCTGTCGGCGATATGGGCGTGAACAGGTCCCGCCTCTTTCCTGCGCTTGCGCTCCAAGTTGGCTTTGGCGTCCGCACCCAGGTCGGGATAGACCGTAGCCGTGAAGGCCACATAGCGTCCGTTGGGCGATACCAAGGCGTCGCCTACCCCCATGGCGAAGTCGGTCAGCTGGGTGGTCTCGCCCGTGGCGGGATCCATACGGTAGAGCTGTGCCGTGCCCGTGGCGTAGCCAGTATAGTATAGCGACTTGCCATCGCTGCTCCATTGCGGTCCGAAGCTCATGCCGTCGGTGGTCAGCGTGCGCGTAGTGCCGTTCTTCCCCGTCTCCATCAGTACGAGGTTGGTCTTCGACGACTGTGCGGGCAGGCTCTGCTGCGTGGTCGTGAAGACCAGTCGGGTGCCGTCGGGGCTCAGCTGTGGTGCGCCGACATACTGTGAACGATATACATCCTCGATGGTGAAGGCGCGCTTCTGCGCCATGGCCTCTCCTGCGCCAAGCGTCAGAAGCAGGGCGGCCGAGAGGATCATCTTCGTCGATAAAGTCTTCTTTCTCATTGTCTAAAAAGGTTTCTGCAAAGTTACGACAAAACTATGGGATGGCCAAACAAAAATGGAACAGGGTGTGATTTTGTCCCCTACTTACCTCTCTCACGAGCCCTACTTACCTTCGTTCCCCCACCCTACTTACCTTCGCGTCGGGTCCTAAGTTATGCTTCGTGAGGCCCTTCGGTAACCTTCAGTAACCTTCGGGATGGTCTCGGGATGCCTTCGGGATGCAGGACTACGGGATGCAGGGGCTGTACTGTCGGAAAATCGGCACTTTGCAGATGCTATCAGACGATGAGACACTTGCGTCCGCGTCAGCCCAAATCTCGGATAAACTGTTTTTATGTCCTATAGACCCGCTTATCTGAGAAATATTTTGTAATTTTGCCCACAGATTATTTTCCCAAACATAATACGGGCAAAGCCTCTTGATAAGATGAAGAAAACTACCCTACCCCTTGCATTGCTCGCACTTGCGATGCCACTCCAGGCCCAGGTGCGCATGGATTATGAGAAATTGTCGCAGGAAAACGGCAAGTTCACGTCCCGATTTGTCCTCCACAATCAGACGCGCGAGCCGCTGGACGCCGACTGGAACATCTATTTCTCGCAGTTGCCGATGTACCCCCAGCAGGTGAGCACGCCTCAGTTGGCTTTCCATACGGTCTTGGCCAACTACTTCCGCCTGTCGCCCACGGAGGCCTGGAAGCCCCTTGCCAACGGCGACTCCCTGGTCTTCAGCGCGACGTTCGGCGGCGACCTGTGTCGCGAGAGCTACGTGCCCGAAGCGATGTTCATCGTCGGCAAGGACGGCAAGCCCGTGCCCGTGGAGTTTCATGCGAAGCCCTTTGCCGACCAGGAACTGACGCGCGATGTGGAGAAGAACTACCGCAACAACGCCCGTCTGACCGCTTCCCCCACCCTTTCCCCCGCCGACGTGCTGCCCTCTGTGAAGCAGTCCGTGACGGCTGACGGCCTCTGCGACCTTGGTGGCGGATTCTGCCTCGTGCCGGATGCACAGTCGGGCAACGAGGCACGCCTTCTCGCCGCCGACCTGGCCAACCAGCACGGATTGGCCTATCGAGCACAAGGTGTGCCTATCCGTCTGACCGTCGATGCCAGCCTGCCCTCCACGGAGGAAGAATACTACGAACTCAGCATCCGGCCCGATGCTGTCAGTATAGTCGGCAAGAGCGCGCATGCCGTCTGGAACGCCACGCGCACGCTCCTTGCCTTGCTCCGCAATCCCCTCAATGCCAATGGGAAACTCCATGCCATGGACATCAAGGACTGGCCCGACTTCGCCTATCGAGGACAGATGATCGACATTGCGCGCAACTTCACGCCCTATGCGGACCTGCTGAAGGTCGTTGACGCCCTGGCCGACTACAAGCTCAGCGTGCTCCATCTCCACTTCTGCGACGACGAAGGTTGGCGACTGGAGATACCCGGACTGCCCGAACTCACGGAGGTGGGTAGTCGGCGTGGCTACACGACCGACGAGCGCGACCGTCTCTACCCTGGCTACGACGGCCATTACGATCCCAATGGTCCCACGACAGGCAACGGCTACCTCACCCGCCAGCAGTTTATCGACCTGCTGCGCTATGCCAAGGCGCGCCATGTCAGCGTGGTGCCCGAGGTGGAATGTCCCGGCCATGCGCGCGCTGCCATCCGCTCGATGGAGGCACGCTATGAGAAATACAAGCAGACCGACCTTGCCAAGGCCTTGGAGTATCGTCTGGCCGATCCCGACGACGCCTCCCAGTACACCTCTGCCCAGGGCTACCACGACAACGTGATGGACCCCGGACTGCCCTCCTCGCTGACCTTCATGAAGAAGGTGATCGACGAGGTGCTGCTGATGTATCAAGAGGCCGACGCGCCGCTGCCGTTCCTCCATCTTGGCGGCGACGAGGTGCCCGACCAGGTATGGACCAATTCGCCAGCAGCCCTGCGCCTCTCCGAGCGCGAGGGACTGAAAGGCAAGGAGGCCGTCAGTTCCTGGTTCTACGAGCAGATTATCCGCTACATGGCCGATCGGGGCGTGAAGTTTGGCGGATGGCAGGAGATCGTCACGCGCCATCGTCCGCTCGACACGCCCTTTATGAAGCAATGGGCCGGTGGACTCAACCTCTGGGCTGCCGTGCCGGAGTGGGGTAGTGGCGACTGCTACCACGAGATGGCCAACAACGGGTGGCCCGTCGTCATGAGCGACGTGACCAACTGCTATCTCGACCTCGCCTACAGCCGCCACCCCGAAGAGCGTGGCTTGCAATGGGGTGGCACGGTCGATGAGGCTGTGACGTTTGCCCTGATGCCCTACGACTTCTATCGCTCCATGCACGATAGCATCAACGGACGCCCGCGCCAATGGACCACCACGCCCTCGGGCCTGCTCCCGCTCCAGCAGGACGCGCGCAAAAATATCGTGGGCGTACAGGGCCAGTTGTGGGCCGAGTGCATTCGCGGTCCGCAATGGGTGGAATACCAGCTCTTCCCCAAGATTCTCGGTCTTCTGGAGCGCGGATGGAATGCCAAGCCCGAATGGGAGACACAGCAGGGTGAGGCTGCTGAGACGACCTATTTCCGTTCCCTGTCCACCTATTATAAGAAGATAGCCGACTGCGAGATGCCAGCCTGGGCAAAGCGCGCGATCAACTTCCGCATCCCCAACCCGGGTTTGCGCCTTGTGGATGGCAAGGTGGCTGCCAATAGTCCGGTAGGTGGCACCATCCGCTATACTACCGACGGATCGACTCCCACGGCCTCCTCGCCCGTCTATACCGCGCCCGTCGCTTTCAGTGGCCGTGTGTTCAAGGCGCGCCTCTACAAGGATGGCAAGGAGAGCGTCACGTCCGTGCTGATCAACGAGCCAGGCCAATAAGCTGCTTCTTGGGCTGAAAGGTCCTTAGAGTTTTCATACGCATGGGGTAGGGAAGCAAGTCGTTTCCCCGCCCCATGGGTTTTGTGTATAAAAGATTGTTAAACTTCTCCCGTTTCTTTTGTGTTGTGGCAGAAACGATATAACTTTGCCATCAAGTCGTAAAACCGACTCGGGGTGGTTGGCCGCTTGGCCAGTCTGAGATTATACCCTTTGCACCTGATGCAGGTAATGCTGCCGTAGGAAAATGAAAACATATCATCATATACTCACGATTGCCGGATCCGATAGTTGCGGAGGCGCGGGCATAGAGGCCGATATCAAGACGATCTCGGCCCTGGGATGTTATGCATCCGTCGCCATCACGGCCGTGACGGCACAGAACACCCTGGGCGTGCGGTCTATCTGCAAAGTCACGCCCGGCGTCGTTGCCGACCAGATAGCTGCCGTGATGGACGACCTCCACCCGCAAGCCATCAAGGTAGGGATGGTCAATGACGCAGAGACGATTCGTGCTATCGCCACCACGCTCTGTCGCTATCCGTTGCCCCCGATGATTATCGACCCCGTGATGGTCTCCACCTCGGGCAGCCGACTGATGGAGCCGGACGCTTTGTCCCTCTTCCAGGCCACGCTCTTGCCTCTTTCCACCCTCCTTACACCCAACATCCCTGAGGCAGAGCTACTTGTCGGCAGGCCCATCCACGGCTTGGAGGACATGAAGGCCGCCGCACGCCAGATCCTGCAGATGGGGCCGAAGGCGGTGTTGGTCAAGGGAGGTCACGGGCAGGGTAGGGAGAAGACGGATCTGCTGCTGATCGACGGCTCGTTCCACACCTTCTCTTCCGCCACGATTTCCACCCGCAACACCCATGGCACGGGCTGCACGCTCTCGAGCGCCATCGCGTCGAACCTCGCCAAGGGCTACTCGCTCAGCGAGTCCGTCGCGCGGGCGAAGGAGTACATCTCCGGCGCGCTGTCGGCAATGCTGGACCTCGGCAAGGGGGCGGGGCCCATGCAGCACAATTTTGACCTGCGGGGCGAGTTTGCAAAGGAAAATACCAAGTGAAAACATCTGAAAGACTGCTGAACGCCAGCAAAACGATCTGGGACGCCTACAACGAGCACCCCTTTGTGCTCGGCATCCAGAACGGCACGCTGGAGCGTGATAAGTTCCGCTACTACATCATGCAGGACTTCCTGTATCTCAAGGACTATGCCAAGACCTACGCCGTGGGTGTCGCCAAGGCGAAAAGTGTCGAGACGGCGAACCTCTTCGCCAAGTACATCAACGTGATGAACGGCGAGCTGGACGTGCACAAGGGTTACATGGGTAAGTTTGCAGTGACGCAGGAGGAGATCGACGCGATGAAGCCCTCGCTCGATAATCTCTCCTACACGTCCTACATGGTCCGTGTCGCCTATGATGAGAGCGAGGTCGAGGTCTTGGCGGCGGTGCTCTCGTGCGCTTACAGCTACGAGGTCATCGCCAAGAAGATCGTTGCGAACCGCCCCGAGTCGGTCGACGACCCGTTCTACGGCGACTGGATCCGCGGCTACGCCTCGGACGAGTACGCCGCGGGCAATGTCATGCTGATCGAAACGCTCGACCGCCTGTCCGCGCACTATACGGAAGAGCAGCTCCGGCATTTGGAGGACATTTTCATCGCCTGCTCGCGCTACGAGATGGCCTTCTGGCAGATGGCATGGGAGATGAGACAGTGAGCGAGAAAAAACGCTGCGTGATCGTCGGCGGCGCGGACATCGGCGACTATGCGCGCGTGAAGCAATATCTGAGAGCGGACGATGCGATCGTCTTCTGCGACAGCGGCCTCAAGCACATGGAGGCGCTGGGGGTGAAGCCCGCGCTGATCGTCGGCGACTTTGACTCGCACTGCAATCCGCACCTCGATGTAGAGACCATCGTGCTCCCGTGTGAAAAGGACGACACCGACACGGTGTTTGCCGTCAAGACGATGGTGCAGCGCGGGTATGACGACTTTTTGCTCATCGGCGTCATCGGCGCGCGGCTCGACCACACGCTCGGAAACGTGTCGATCCTGCTCTACCTTGATTCGCTCGGCAAAAAGGCGGAGATCGTGGACGACTATTCGGAGATGCAGATCGTCTCGAAGGACGAAGTCTCCATCGAGGATAAGTACCCGTTTTTCTCGCTGCTCAATATCACGGGCTGTGCGAGGGGGATTACGATCCGCGATGCGAAGTACCCGCTCGACGGCGCGGAGATCACGTGCGAATACCAGTACGGCGTGAGCAACGAGGTCCTGCCCGGAAAGACCGCGAAAATCTCCGTGCGGGATGGAAAGCTCCTGCTTATCAAAATTTGCAGACAGTAAGTGAAACGAAAAAAGCAGCAGTCCGACGGCCTGCTGCTTTTTGCTGCGTTTGGCAGGAAATCGGGATGTGTGAAAGCCAATGTACGC
>ENA-OPUE01001987-OPUE01001987.1-human-gut-metagenome-genome-assembly--contig:-NODE-1987-length-10928-cov-2.670836_pt1 | contig 10928 bp, 8 predicted proteins | sample MGYA00241466_ERZ501924 | MGnify/ENA primary metagenome ERZ501924 (study PRJEB25962, sample SAMEA2042223) | human gut metagenome | biome: human gut; feature: human-associated habitat; material: faeces...
CAGCAATCCGATGACAAGAGGCCGCCCGCCTTTGAATCTGCACGGCTTTGTGAGCTCGGGGCTTATCTGCCTGAGAAACGGAACGCCCCACATCATAAGTCCTATAATCACGACCAGACCGCCGCAGATCGTAAAGAGCATGCTCTTAAACTGTGCATCGTATGTGATAACCGTGCCGATGGCCCCAAAAACCGCTCCGACGACCGTGTAGCTGAGCAGCCTGCCGGCATTGTAGGCAACGGCGTTTTTCTGCGTCAGCATAATTCCGCCGCACATACCGATGCAGTGAACGCCGGTCAGAAGTCCGATGACAAACAAAACGCCGAAACCGGCACCGGATTCCGCCTGCGGCACATTGACAAGCCCCGTGAGCCATGGCAGGGCAAAATACAAAACAATAACGCTCGCAGCGCCGATCATGTCGGATATAAGTCCGCTTTTGCCGCTTCCTACGGGATAACCGATATCGGAAAGCGCAGATTTTATCTCGCCGGGCGTTATAATGTCCGGGTCGTACTGCGCAGTGACGCTGCTTTTGCGATAGCTTGCGCGGCAGGATAAAACGCCGCGGCGATGCGTTATCTTCTGCGCGATCTCATCCTCGCACTGCGGACATATCATGCCGTCAACTTTTTCGGAGAAAATTTCACTTTTCAAGATTTTTTAACCTCAATGAATTCAGCAGCACACCGTTTGAACTAAGCGACATTGCCGCCGCGGCTATCGACGGATTCACGATACCGGCAGCGGCTATCGGAATGCATATGATATTGTATATGACCGACCATATAAGGTTCTGCCGGATGATCTTCATAGTGCCCTTTGAAAGTCGGAATATCAGCGGCACCGCGCAGATGCTGCCGCCGGCTATCATGACGTCGGCGGAGTCTATTGCTATATCGGTTCCGCTTCCGACGGCAATGCCGATATCGGCGCAGACGAGAGCAGGGGAGTCGTTGATCCCGTCGCCGACCATGGCGACATGCCGCCCCTCGGCCTGAAGCTTTTTGACCGCATCGGCCTTGTCCGAGGGCTTGACCTCCCAGATGACGTTTTCAATGCCGAGAAGCCTGGCAACGCGCTTTGCCTTTTCTTCCTTGTCACCGCTTATCATCCAGACGTCGATGCCGGAGGCTTTGAGCTTTTCTACCGCGTCCTTTGCGTCGGGACGAATGATCTCGCCGTCATCGGCCTCATATTCTCCCATAAGGATCTTAAGGAGTGTTGATTTGCCAGAGCCGTTGACACCGACGATTGCTGTTTTTTCCTGTTCATTTATATGAAAAGAGATATCATTCAGAATGGTGTTGCCATCGAATGATTTACTGATATGACTGCATTGTAAGATCATGAATAAATCCTCCCTTGTAATTTCGATGCCTCCGGCTGCATTTAACATGCAGGGAAGCTGGAATCATTGATTAGTATATATGAAAATGAAAAAAAAGAAAATACCAAATGCTTATTCTTGAATCGCAGAGGGGATATGTGTTACTATGGAAACGCTGAAAATGAATTACCAGAGCGAGAAAGGACAAAATAGATGACAAGACAGGAATTTCGTGAGTTTGTTCAAAAGGGAAGAATGATCTTAGACGGAGCGACAGGCTCCAATCTGCAGAAGAGAGGGATGCCGACCGGAGTATGTCCGGAGGAGTGGATCCTTGAACATCCGGACGTGTTGATCGGACTTCAGAGAGAATATATTGAGGCCGGTTCGGATGTGCTTTATGCACCGACCTTTTCCGGTAACAGGATCAAGCTGGAGGAGTATGGTCTGGCAGATCAGATCGGAGAGATGAATCACAGACTGGCAGAGCTGTCTTTTGAAGCAATCAGACAGGCAGATACGGACAGAAGAGTGCTTGTGGCCGGTGATCTGACAATGACGGGGCAGCAGCTGTATCCGGTCGGATCACTTCCGTTTGAGAAACTTGTGGATATTTATAAGGAACAGGTTGGTTTCTTAAAGGAAGCCGGCGTGGATTTTGTCGTTGTGGAGACGATGATGAGTCTGCAGGGGCGGAGGGCTGCCGTTCTGGCGGTAAAGGAGAGTTCAGAGCTTCCGGTTATGGTGACACTGACCTTTGCGGAGGATGGAAGAACCCTGTTTGGAACGAACCCGGAGACAGCCGCATTAGTGATGACGGCGATGGGCGTTGATGCGATCGGTGTGAACTGTTCGACCGGTCCGGATAAGATGGTGTCCGTGATCGAGAAGATGTGCCGTTATACCGCGCTTCCGATCGTGGCAAAGCCAAATGCGGGACTGCCGCAGCTTGTGGACGGTGAGACGGTTTATGACATGGGACCTGAGACATTTGCACAGGAGATGTGTGTGCTGGCAGAGGCAGGTGCGGATATTCTGGGCGGTTGCTGCGGAACGACACCGGAGCATATCCGTCAGCTTGTGGGGCTTCTGGAGGAGAAGGAACTGCGGGGAAAGGCAGCTTATCCTGAGAGAAAGGGAAAGGTTGTACGCCGTGCTCTTTCCACAGAGAGAAATATCCTGCCGATCGAGCTGGACGGTGCATTTAAGGTGATCGGAGAGAGGATCAACCCAACCGGCAAGAAAGCGCTGCAGGCACAGCTTCGCGAGGGCAGTCTGGAGTTAGTCGGTGAGATGGCAGAGGCACAGGTTGAGGCCGGTGCAGCCATTCTCGATGTCAACATGGGAACGAACGGTATTGATGAGAAGGAAATGATGTGGAAGGTTGTCAACGAACTGACCCTTTTAACGGACATACCACTTTCCATTGATTCCAGCTATGTGGATGTGATCGAGGCTGCACTCAGGATCTATCCGGGACGTGCGCTGATCAATTCCATTTCAATGGAGCAGGAGAAGATGAAACGTCTTCTTCCGATCGCAAAGAAATATGGTGCGATGTTTATCCTTCTTCCTCTGTCGGATGAGGGACTTCCAAAGGATATTGAGGAGAAAAAGCAGATCATTCACACGGTTCTTGCGGCGGCAGCAGAATATGAGCTGACGCCGGAGGATGTGATCGTGGATGGTCTGGTGGCAACGATCGGTGCCAATAAGATGGCTGCCGTGGAAACATTGGAGACGATTCGTTACTGCAAATATGAGCTTGGTGTAGCAACAGCCTGCGGTCTGTCCAATATTTCGTTTGGTCTGCCGGAGAGAGCATTTGTCAACAGTAACTTTATGGCGATGGCGATCATGAACGGACTTACCATGGCGATCGCCAATCCATCACAGGATCTATTGATGCATGCGGTATATGCATCGGATCTGCTGATGAACAAACCGGATGCAGATCTGCGCTATATTGAACGTGTGAATGAGCATAAGCTGACGATGGTCAGCGGAGAGGTGGACAGCCGGAGCCTGAAAGCGACTGTGAGCACCGGAGGAAAGACGTCTGCTGCAATTCCGGAGGATAAGCAGGGAGACGAGATCTTCGAGGCGGTCATTAAAGGTAAAAAGCAGAGAGCAAAACAGCTTGTGGAGCAGGCGGTGAAGGACGGAAGAGATCCGCAGCAGATCATTGATGAGAGTCTGATCCCGGGTATTATTCATGTGGGTGAGTTGTACGACAAGCAGATTTATTATCTGCCACAGCTGATCTCGAGTGCAGAGACCATGGAGGCATCCATCAATTATCTGGAGCCGATCCTGGCACAGAACCGTTCGAGTGAGTCTCTTGGAACGATCGTGATCGCAACGGTAGAGCATGATATTCATGATATCGGAAAGAATCTGGTTGCGCTGATGTTAAAGAACTATGGCTATCATGTGGTGGATCTTGGAAAAGATGTGCCGGCAGAGACTATTATCGAGGCTGCGATTGAGCATAACGCAGATATCATCGGATTATCGGCACTTATGACGACCACAATGATGGAAATGAAAAAAGTAGTCGATATGGTGCATGAGCAAAATCTTTCCTGTAAGGTACTGATCGGTGGCGCTGTGATCACACAGAGCTTTGCGGATGAGATCGGTGCGGACGGATACGCAGAGGATGCACAGGATACCGTGCGTGTTGTTGGCAGACTGCTTGGCAGATCCGAATAACGGATCAGAACGGGAGGAATGTAAGCGATGGAAGATCAAAATAAACCGGTCATTGATGTGATCATACCGGCATACCGGCCGGATGACTCCTTTCAGAAGCTGATCGGGCTTTTGCAGGAGCAGACGGTGAAGCCGCATCATATTTATGTGCTGCAGACGATGGGAGAGGGCGATGAGTTGATGCAGCCGATGAATTCCGATATGACAGTGCATTCGGTTGCCAAAAAGGATTTTGATCATGGTGCTACGCGCGATTATGGTGCCCGGCTGGCAGCAGAGGGGAATCAGGCAGCATCGGATCGGCATTATATATTATTTATGACGCAGGATGCGGTTCCGGCCAATACACATCTGATCGAGACGCTGGCGAAAGCGTTTGAGGATGAGAGAACGGCGATCGCCTATGCCAGACAGCTTGCGAGAGAGGGTGCCGATGTGGTGGAGGAGCTGACAAGAGTCCACAATTATCCGCCGCAGGATCAGATCAAGCGCAAGGAGGATCTGGAGCGCCTTGGTATCAAGACATATTTCTGTTCGGATGTCTGTGCGATGTATCGTCTTGACCGTTATCAGAAGATGGGAGGCTTTGTGCATCCTACGATATTCAATGAGGATATGATCATGGCATCCAGTGTGATCCGGGCAGGATATCAGGTTGCATATTGTGCCGGGGCAGAGGTGATCCATTCCCACAGTTACACCTGTATGCAGCAGTTTCACCGCAACTTTGATCTGGGTGTGTCCCAGAAACAGTACAGAGAGGTCTTTGAAAGCATTTCCTCCGAGAAGGAGGGCGCGGGCTATGCAAAGACCGTGCTTTTATATCTGCTGAAGAGAGGCAGGATATGGAAGGCGTTCTATTTCGCACTGCAGTGTGGTTTTAAGCTGGCTGGCTATAAGCTTGGAAAGAATTATGACAGACTGCCGAAGGGACTGGTGCTTGCATGCACGATGTCACCGGATTATGTGTTATTTCATGAAGATGCAGCATAATGTCTTGTTTCATGAGGACACATCATAAAGCACTGTCCGGAAAACGGGTCAGATAAGAAAAGAGGAATCAGATTGGATTGTATTAAAATAAAGAATTTGGAAATATTTGCGAAACACGGGGTGATGCCTGAGGAAAATGCACTCGGACAGAAATTTGTGATCTCGATCGAACTGGAATGTGATGTCCGTAAAGCGGGACAGACAGATGACCTCAATTACTCGGTCAACTATGCGGAGGTTGCCGCCTTTGTGACGAAGAAGGCAACCCGGAACACCTTTCAGCTGATCGAGAAGCTGGCAGAATATCTGGCACAGGAGATCCTGCTTCAATATGATGCGGTGCGTGCCGTCACCTTAGAGGTGAAAAAGCCGTGGGCGCCGGTGCATTTGCCGCTTGAGACGGTGTCTGTGACTGTGAAGCGTCAGTGGCATGTGGCTTATTTAAGCATCGGCTCCAATATGGGTGATAAGAAGGCACATCTCGATATGGCGGTTAAAAGCCTGAATAAGGATCCATGGACGAGGGTGAAGAAGGTCTCTTCTTATATTGTGACGGAGCCGGTTGGCGGTGTGGAGCAGGATGATTTCCTGAACGGAGCGGTTATGCTTGAGACGCTGCGGACACCGGAGGAACTGCTGGAGCTGATCGGGCGGATCGAGCAGGAGCAGAAAAGAGAGCGGATCGTTCACTGGGGACCGAGAACCGTGGATCTGGACATTATATTGTACGATCAGGAGATCATACAGACGAAGGATCTGATGATCCCGCATGTGGAGATGGCAAACCGGATGTTTGTACTCGAGCCGATGTGTGAGATCGCACCATATGCGAAAAATCCCCTGAATGGCTGCTGCATGCTCGAACTTAAGGAGCAGCTTCAGAGGAAGGAAATGGATTCTTAAACAGAATATAAAACGAAGCAAAACAACCCACACGAATTACCGGTGTGGGTTGTTTTGCGATATCGTTTCATTACTTTGCAGTCTTTGGATGAAATTCTTCGATCTGTTCATTGGCAAGATTCATCACATAGGCGGTACTCCCGTCAAAGTTTTCAAAGAACAGATAGTGATCAATAATATGCAGATAATTAAAATTGCCGGAGCGTAACTGGGTTTGCGCTCCTGATTTGGTATCCAGAGCATATAAACCATTATCACTGCCATTGTCAATCTGATAATATACTGTAGCACCGTCCCGGCTGATATTATAGGTGGCGATGCGAACCTGTGTCAGATGTGTCATTTCGCCGGTGGAAAGATCCAGCCGGCACAGCGTGTAATCGTTGTCCATATCCATACAATAAAGAAAGCCTTTGACAAAGGACAGACCGGTAAAGTTGCCCTCATAGATGACCCGGGCGCTTCCGCCATCGGTAGAAATGCTGTGGATGCTGTGATCGCTGTCAAGCCCGGTATAGTAGATCGTGTCATCATCGATCACCGGTGATGCACCCTCCTTCAGAATCATGGTGTCTTTCTTGCCGTCGATGCCGATGCGGAAAAGCTGCAGACCGAGCTTGCGGTCCTAATGCTGATAAAAGATATGATTGCCAAGCAGACTTAACGACTGGGATGGTTCCCGGTAAAGCTGCTTTAAGCCCTGACCGTTGCTGTTGATCCGGTATAAGCCGGTAGTGCTGAAGGAAAAAAGTGCCTGTGAATCAGTGCCTTTCTTGTCATTACGTCTTGTATAAAAGATATATCTGCCTGCTGCATTGATGTAGCTGGTATAGTCATCGTGAAGCTTCTTAACATGGGAGAGCTTCTTATCCATGGAATAGAGCGAGTTCTGATCATAGGGATTGGCGAAATAGATCGTGTCTCCGGACTCAGCAAACAGACCACCGTTCAACAGATTAGTGCTTGTATTGCCGGTTGTATGCTCATCGGAATAGTAATGTATGCGGGAATTCCACTGGACAAATCCAAAGCAGAATGCTGCTGCAAGGATCAAAATGACTGTGATGATCCGGTTTCTGATATGGTGTGTTCTGCCTGGTTTATTCATACGATTCCCCCTGTTCTCTGTTGTGTTCGTGAGAAAATTTATCACTGCTGTCATAATGTGAACTTCTTGATATTATTATAAAGGTTACAAAAAGGAATTGCAATGAGTAAGGGAAAAGTTGTATAATAGGTCTAATTGAGAAAATTCATAGATTATCCAATCGGGAATGGAGGAGACTGATATCATGCTTAAATTACCAGCTATATTTAGTGATCATATGATCTTACAGAGAAGAAAACCAGTAGTTATCTGGGGGGAGTCCGATGCCAGAAAGGTGACGGTGACTATACAGGATGCCCGAGTGGTGACATACGTTCAGGATGGCAAATGGCAGCTTTTCCTGCCGCCGATGGAGGCAGGTGGTCCATATGTTCTTACGGTCAAGACGGACAATGACGAGGTCAAGACATATGAGGATGTTATGTACGGAGAGATATGGCTTGCAGGTGGTCAGTCCAACATGGAGTTAGAGCTTCAGAATTCCAAGGATGGCGCAGTCGCTGTTTCCGAAGCACACAATGAACTGCTTCGTTTCTATTACACACCGAAGGTATCCTACCTGTGTGATGAGCTTTACGAGCAGGAAGAGAAAAGCTGCTGGGAGCTTTGCTGTCCGGAGAATGTGGGACGCTGGTCTGCAGTAGGTTATTACTTTGCAAGAAAGCTGGCTGCACAGCTTGATGTTCCGGTTGGAATCATTGGATGTAACTGGGGCGGCACCTCCGCATCCTGCTGGATGAGCAGAGAAGCCCTGGAGAGTGATAAGGTGATTTCTTCTTATGTAGAGGAGTATGACGAGATCGTTGCCAATCAGGATTTTGATGCATACTGCAAGGAGCGCGAGGAGTACATTGTTTATCAGGCAGAGTTTGATAAGAACTGCAAGCATTATTATGAGACAACTCCAAACCCTACCTGGGAGGGTGCTTTGGAGGTTTGCGGTGAGAATAAGTATCCGGGACCGATGGGACCACGTTCCGAGTACCGCCCGGCCGGTCTTTATGAGACAATGATCCAGAGAATTGCACCATATACACTGGCAGGATTCCTGTATTATCAGGGAGAAGAGGATGATAAGAAGCCAAGAAGCTACTACAATCTTTTGAGCCGCCTGATCCGTCAGTGGAGAGAGGACTGGCATGACGATAAGCTTCCGTTTATGATCGTTCAGCTTCCGATGTTCTCTAATGTTGGTGAGGAGAATCTCACAAACTGGCCGTTGATCCGTGAGGCACAGCACAGAGTATACCGTACCGTTAAGAACACCGGTCTTGCGGTAGTGCTTGACAAGGGCGAGTACAGCAACATTCATCCGATCGATAAGCAGCCGGTCGGTGAGCGTCTGGCTTTGCAGGCAATGTATCACGCATATGGACTGGATAATGAGGTTCGTGCATTCGGTCCGTTCTATCAGTCCTGCTATACATTACAGTCCTATATCTGGCTGATCTTCAATCATGTAAGAGACGGTATCATATGTACCGGCGAGAAGCCTCTGGGCTTTGAGGTGGCAGGTCAGGATAAGGTGTTCTATCCGGCAGATTCCGTACAGATCCAGGGCAACCGTGTTCGTTTATTCTCTGCAAATGTAAAGGAGCCGGTATATGCAAGATATAACTGGAGAAACTACGCAGAGGTCAACATGTTTGGTAAGAACGGACTGCCGATGGCACCATTCCGTACCAGCATGAACGATGAACAATAAGAGTATCAGGCAGTCAGTCGATGCCGCGGGAGGCGTGGTTGACTGATGCAAGGGATTCGTGTTAGAATAACACGATAGCGTTATATGTATGGATAGCGCATGATAGCGAATATATCAATAGTTGGAGGGCTTGACATGGCAGAGAAGAAAAACATATTAACCTATGAAGGTTTGAAAGCGCTGGAGGATGAGCTTCAGGATTTAAAGCTGAATAGACGTAAAGAGGTAGCAGCAAAGATTAAAGAAGCACGTGAGCAGGGTGACCTGTCCGAGAATGCAGAGTATGATGCAGCAAAGGATGAGCAGAGAGATATCGAGCTTCGTATTGAAGAGATCGACAAGATCCTCAAGAATGCAGAGGTCGTTGTTGAGGAGGATGTTGACGTTAATGCGATCAATATCGGCTGTACGGTTCGCCTGAAGGATATTGAGTTTGATGAGGAAATGACATACAAGATCGTAGGTTCTACAGAGGCAGACGTTCTTGGCAATAAGATCTCCAATGAGTCTCCGGTAGGTGCTGCACTGATCGGCTCCAAGGTAGGAGATCAGATCGAGGTAGAGACACCGAACGGTGAGGTTGTTAAATACGAGATCCTTGAGATCCAGAAGTCAAAATAAGAGATAGAAACGGAGTGATAGAAAAGTGGCACAGCAGAATAAGAAGCCGCAGGCAGAGCAGGACGTGAATGCTTTGCTGAAGGTGCGTCATGAGAAACTTGCAAATTTACAGGAAGCGGGAAAGGATCCGTTCCGGATCACGAAATATGATGTGACAGTACATTCACAGGATATCAGAGACCGTTATGAGGAGTTAGAGGGACAGGAAGTGTCTCTGGCAGGCCGTATGATGTTTAAGCGTGTGATGGGTAAAGCATCCTTCTGTAATATACAGGATCTGAAAGGGAAAATGCAGCTTTATGTTGCAAGAGATGAGATCGGTGAGGAGTCCTATGCGGACTTTAAGAAATACGATATTGGTGATATCCTTGGCGTAAAGGGTAAGGTATTTAAGACAAAGACAGGTGAAATCTCTGTTCATGCAGAGGAGATCGTTCTTCTTTCCAAGAGTCTGCAGATCCTTCCGGAGAAGCATCATGGACTGACCGATACCGATACCAGATATCGTCAGAGATATGTGGATCTGATCATGAATCAGGAAAGCAAGGCAGTGTTCATCAAGCGTTCCCAGATCCTGAAGGAGATTCGTAATTTCCTTGCAGGGCGTGATTTCATGGAAGTTGAGACACCAATGCTCGTATCGAATGCAGGTGGTGCCGCAGCAAGACCATTTGAGACACATTACAATGCATTAAATGAGGATGTAAAGCTTCGTATCTCTCTGGAATTATATCTGAAGAGACTGATCGTGGGCGGACTGGAAAGAGTATTCGAAATCGGTCGTGTATTCCGTAACGAGGGTGTGGATACCCGCCACAATCCAGAGTTTACATTGATGGAGCTGTATCAGGCATATACTGATTACGAGGGCATGATGGAACTGACAGAGTCTATGTTCCGTTATCTGGCTGAGAAGGTATGTGGCAGCACAAAGATCTCTTACAACGGAATTGAGATCGACTTTGGTAAGCCATTTGAGCGTCTGACGATGAATGACGCAATTAAGAAATATACAGGCATTGATTTTGATCAGGTAGCAGATGATGCAGAGGCGAAGAAGCTTGCAGACGAGCATCATATCGCATACGAGGATCGTCATAAGAAGGGTGATATTATCAACCTGTTCTTCGAGGAGTTCTGTGAGGAGAAGCTGATCCAGCCAACATTTATCATGGATCATCCAATCGAGATTTCTCCACTGACGAAGAAGAAGCCTTCGGATCCAAGCAAGGTAGAGCGTTTCGAGCTCTTCATCAATACATGGGAGATGTGTAATGCATATTCCGAGCTGAACGATCCGATCGATCAGCGTGAGCGTTTCGCCGCACAGGACGCAAATGCAGCCGCAGGTGATGACGAAGCAGAGCACACAGATGAGGATTTCCTGAATGCTTTGGAGATTGGTATGCCGCCAACGGGTGGTATCGGTTACGGTATTGACCGTTTGGTAATGCTGCTTACAGATTCGCAGGCAATCAGGGATGTTTTGCTCTTCCCTACAATGAAGTCCTTACCGAACGACAAGTAAGAAAACCCCAGTATTTATGCGGGTT
>ENA-OPUE01001988-OPUE01001988.1-human-gut-metagenome-genome-assembly--contig:-NODE-1988-length-10926-cov-2.305676_pt1 | contig 10926 bp, 12 predicted proteins | sample MGYA00241466_ERZ501924 | MGnify/ENA primary metagenome ERZ501924 (study PRJEB25962, sample SAMEA2042223) | human gut metagenome | biome: human gut; feature: human-associated habitat; material: faeces...
GGAACGATGTTCGGCGTGCCCTTGCCGAGACCCAAACGAGCGATGCTGCAAAGAACGATTGCCGGAGCGACAAAGGCGAACGCCGACGCATAGCCGAAATACTGCATGAGTTGTGTGAGTGTGTTCATGATACAATGTCCTTTCTGTAAACAAGAGTATCATAAAACAAATCGGGGCAATTGTCAAAACGCGGCGTTATTTTGTCGGCGGTGTTTTGCTCATGTCGACCACGATGCTGACGTGGGCAGCGGAGCGAGCCTCCGGCGGATTATTTGCATCATCCTTGTCGGAAGCGTTCTTGTATTTTTCCACCGTGCCGTCGCAGACCAGCTGAACGGTCTGTTCTCCGGTAATCGCAGCACTCAGTGCAGCTGCGTCAAACTTGTAATTTTCCGGAGAATCATCCATTTTTCCATATGGCTTGGATACATACTGGAAGGTAGGATTCTCGTCTCGGGTTGTCACGGCGATAAAACCGAAGGCTACCCATGTTTCCGGCAAATCCTCCGGAATCACATAGCAGGTGTACTGCACAAGCTGCTGCGTGGAGCTGTCGTAGTTGTCGCGCAGGGACTGTACGGCATCCTCGTCCGTGCCGGCGTCCGTGAGAATCGCTTCTGCGACCTTCAGGCTGACAACCTCCAGCGTGGGATCCTTCAGCTTGAAGTTCTTGGGCTGTCCGCAGCCTGCGAGCAGAACGGCGCAAAACGCCAGACAGATCATCATGGATATACGATTCTTTTTCATAAAAAACACCTCTCTTTGATGCACTAAAATGCGCTAAAAAATAAAATATTGCAGCATCATCAAAATAAAGGCAATGATAAAGGATGGCAGAAACGGGTCTATTCCTTTGGGAGCGAGTTTCTTGCGCAAAATGCGGGAGCTTCCTGTTATAATCAGAGAAAATATCAGTATGCACAATATCTGTTTCCAGGTAAACATAGAAAAACCTCCTTTATGTTACATATATTGTAACAAAATTGGCGCGGGAAGAAAAGACCTTTTTGGGAATCTTTAGAATTGTTAAGAGACAGGCATCCCCAGACGTGAAAGACGTCCGGGGATGGAGAGATTTATTGGGTTGTATGAAGTATAATAGACTGACCAATGGTTTCAGTTCAAATGCATATCAGAGTTCCCGAAAATATAGAGATTACTTGCTAAAATCGTTGACAGAAAAAGTGCATACGGTTTTTCCATCTTCGTCGGTAACGGTGATTTTGTCTCCATCTTCGGTGACAGTATAATTGGTGACTTCTCCGTTGTCACTTTTGAAAGTGATGGTGGTTGGTCCATCTGCCAACTGGCTGATAGTTGGAACGGATTCTTGAATAGCAGCTTTGATTTCGTCTGTGGAAACTTGATCGCTTCCGCAGCCTGTAAGAAGCATAACAGAGACGGTAAGACAAGCGGAAATATAGATCCATTTTTTCATAGAGACTACCTCTCATGGCGTAATTGAAATTGTTTAGAAATCCCTGCCTTTATTTAGAACAGGGATTTCTAAATTTTTGTTAAAGTTTAATAAGTCACTGATTTACAATATTAAGATACTTTAACTGTGGTAAACGCAGTTGGAATTGCAAACGAACCTTGGCTTGTAGTAACAGCAGCGGACGTCCAACCTACACGGACTTTAGTAACTTTGCTAGGAATAGAAAAGGATGAAGTTGCGCTTTGAACAAAGTTTACACCGCTGTAAGAACTGTTGACAGATGTACCATAATATTGAGTTTTCAAATCTGTAGATTTGCAAGCAATATACGCCTTTACTTTAGAAATGGACGGACCGCTGGCGTTCCAGTACAGATATTTTTTGCCTTTAGAATTTGTTTTTAATCCTACATGGAAAGTGGCGACAGAAGTTGCGTATGGCATCACAGTAGTTTCAGTGACCTGCTTGTAAACAGGTTGACCATTTGTATCCAGATACATAGCGATTGTAATGCCGCCATCTTCCAGATCGTTTACGGAGACCTCGATATCTGAATTGCTTGTATCAATATCATTAGAGTATCTTTGGATATTGAGAGAATCAAGAGAGATCGTTTCAGGTGCAGGAGTAGCACTTGTGGTGGTATCTTCGGTAGATTTTGTATCAATTGCAAAAGCTGATACTGATGCGAGGGTTAGGATGGCAAGAATTCCACTTGCTAATCGTTTCCAAATACTTTTCATTTTACGCTCCTTCTGATGAGAAATGTGGATAAAAATAAATTACATAAAACAAGTTAAAACACAGAAATACTAACTAGTATATGTATTTAAGATTGTTTACTTGTTTTTTTGTGACTATAGTATTACATATCTTAAAAGAAAAATCAATATATACAATGAATAACAATTTGCATTGAAAATTGTATAATATAGACAAAGATTGAGAAAACTGCATCAATAGGTGGCTATGCTGGAATATGCAGTGCGAGACTCGGACGAGCCGTTAGCTCGGACGGTAATAGTAGCAACTGCGCGGTAAGTACCCTTAGAAACGGTTGTTGTTTTAGACAGAATATGTTTGACACCGGTTTGGGAACTTGACCAACTATTCACTGTTTTCCAAGAAGTGCCGGATTTTTTTGTCAGTTTTAAACTGATGCTAGAGGAAGCTGAATTGGATGGTGTGGTTAAAACTTCAGATACGCGAGCAGAACCATTGCTGTCGATAGTGAGCGAACAACGAGAAGATTTGATTAGAGTATAAAAGGGTACAATTGTACCGGCTGGAGAAGAATCCACTGCAATAGCAGATGGAACAACCATACAGGACAAACACATAAGTGTACAACAAAATGAGATGAATTTTACTGCTTTTAATTTCATAATAAAAGCACCTCCTAAATCGTTCTACACATAGTAACGAATTAAGAGGTGCAAATGGGGACACATGATTTAAAAAATTTTAAAATTTATTTTTGCTCAATACCTTCGGCAATCTTTAATGCTTCATCGTAAGATAAATAATAGGTAATCAGTGTATAAGAGACATTTTTATGTGTCCAGACAATAATAACAGTTTCCTCCTTTTCGGAAGATATAGCTTGCTCGTTATGAATGGTAAAGTGCTTAACTACGGCATTTTCAGTATCGATTGTTTGAATGTCATTGCTTTCTTCAGAAACTATCATTTCATCAAGATAAAATAGGGTTTGATTGTCTCCTTTATACGAAGTCGATCTCAGAAAATCTTTTTCCTCCATACACTCATCTTCATTCCGTACCATACCCTCCGGAATGTAGCCGAAGGTGCTTTCCGGAAATTCTGCATCCTCGGCGGCGGTCTCGGAAGAATATGTGATGGACGTGTATTCGCGGAACACCTGAACAATCGTATCAATCACGCCGATGCGATAGGCGTAGGCGGTGCCGCCGATACACAGGACAACCGCTGCGCAGGCGGCGACATAGCGCAGAATATGTACGACACGATTCATGCGCGGGGAGCGGCGCTGTTCCGCGCGCAGCCGCCGCATTTTGCGCTCAAACCGGCGCGAAAACTTGTGCGGCGGGACTTCCTCCTGCTGCGGCAGCGTGGACAGCCAGAGATCGCGGGCTTCCGCAGCGTGCTGCTCGAGCAGCTCATCTGTCAGCTTCATACGTCCGCCTCCATTTCGTCCAAAAGGGTTTGCAGCTTGGCTTTTGCGCGCTGGATGGTCTTTTTTACGTTGGCTTCTGTCATGCCGAGCAGCTGGGCGATTTCCTTTTCGGAATACCCCGTGTCGTACTTGAGCAGAAGCAGCTCGCGGTATCGGTCGGGCAGGGACGCGATGGCGTGCGCAATGGCAGAGCCTTCGGTCAGCGCGTCGGGTTCCGGCATCGGGTGCGTGTGCGGGATGTCCTCGCACAGCGGAATAAACGGCTTGCGCTTGCGCGAACGGTACAGGTCAATCGCCGTCCTTCTAACTATAGTAACGACGAGCGCCCGCGTTTGGGGACACCGCGGCTGGGAAATTTTGTCCAAAATCCCGATAATCTTCAAAAAAGACTGGTGCACGACGTCCTCGGAATCCTGCGTGTCGCCCAAAATCTCGTTGGCAAGGTAAAACATCAGATTGCGGTATGCATCGTAGAGCATCTCAAATTTTTCTCTCTCGGTATCTTCTTCTATCAGCGAAAGATAAATCAGCATGGCATGTCTCCTTCTTTGGTATCAGTATACTATAAATTGGGTGATTTTCCTAGCCAAAGCGCCCAAATACGTGCGGCGTGCGGTTTGTCATATGCCGGAAAATATGGTATGCTATACTTCTAGGAAAAAACGGACGGGAGAGAATGCTATGCTTGCGCTGATCGCCGCATTTGCACAAAATAGAATCATCGGACGGGATGGGCGCATCCCTTGGGATATTCCGGAGGAAAAGCATCGGTTTCGGGATCTCACGATGGGTCATGTCATCGTCATGGGCAGACGGACGTATGAGGAAATCGGCGTTCCGCTGCCGGGCAGAGAGACCATTGTGGTTTCCAAGACCAAGAATTTCGATGCGCCGCACTGTGTCACCGTGCCCAGCCTTGACGCGGCACTGGAACAGGCGTCTGGACGCGATGTGTTTATCTGCGGCGGCGCACGGCTGTATCAGGAAGCCCTGCCGCTGGCGGATGTCCTGTACCTGACGGAGATTCACAGCGCGTATGCGGGCGATACGCAGTTCCCGCAATGGGACGAGGAAGCCTATTCCTGCGTGGAATCGAAGGAGGTACACGGCACCATTCCGTATACGTTTGTGACCCTGCGCCGCCGCGCCATGCCGTATCAGCAGGCGCGGGAGTATATCGCGGGTCTGACCGCGCAAAAGGGCATTGTGCTGGGTCTGGAGCCCATGAAGCATCTGCTCGCGAAGCTGGGCAATCCGCAAAATCGCTATCCGATTGTGCATATCGCGGGCACCAACGGCAAAGGCTCTACGCTGACCTGCATCGCATCTATCCTGCGGGCGGCAGGGTATCGCGTCGGTACATATGCTTCACCGGCTGTGTTTGAGCCGCGTGAGTGCTGGCGCGTAAACGAAACGATGATTTCCGAAACGGAGTATGCACTGTGGATGACAAAGCTCGTCGCGTGCTGCGACGACATGCGGAAAAACGGCGAGCCGGTTCCGACCGCATTTGAAATGGAAACCGTGCTCGCGTTCGCGTGGATGGCACAGCAAAACTGCGAGATTGCCGTCGTAGAATGCGGCATGGGCGGCAGAGAGGACGCGACCAATATCATCTCGACAACGGCGGTCAGTGTGTTGACGTCCATTGGCATGGATCATATGAAATTTTTGGGCAGTACCATACAGGACATTGCCCGCGCCAAGGGCGGCATCATCAAGCCGCAGACACCGGCGATTTTGCAGGGGCAGACGCCGGAAGTGGAACGAGAAATCCAAAGCATTTGTCAGCGGCAAAACAGCCCGCTGACTATTGTGTCGAATGTTTGCGTGACGCGGGCAGATGAAAAATCTGTGACATTTGACTATGGAGAAATGCGAGATATAACCGTGCAGCTGCCCGGCGCCGTACAGGCAAAAAATGCGGCAACGGCGATTGCAGCCGTCCAAAGCCTTACGCAGTTTCCGGTTACGCAGCAGCAAATCCGAGAGGGCTTGCAGCGCACCAGTTGGAAAGGCAGAATGGAACAGATTTGTGATACGCCGGTTTTGGTCATCGACGGCGCGCACAATCCCAACGCCGCTAAGCAGCTGCGCGAAGAAGCGCTGCGCCGCTGGAAGGCGGGCAGCATCATAGAAATTGTCGGGGTGCTGGCAGATAAGGACTTCACGGAAGTCGGACGGCTATTGGCGCCGCTGGCAAAGAAGATTTTCACGGTCACACCGAACAATCCGCGCGCGCTGTCCGCACAGGACTTGACGCAATGCTTCCGACAGTTTTGTGACGATGTCACACCGGCTGACAGTCCGGCGCAGGCATGGGAATGCGCCAAACAGGAGCAGCTGCCGGTGCTGGCGTTCGGTTCGCTCTCGTGGCTGCGTGAGCTGCGCGATGCCGTGGAGGAACAGACATGATACACAACATGCAGCGCATACAGGCGATTCTCTCGCACCCGCTGTTTTGCGAGAGCCTGCACAAAATCCAAGAGCTGGAACGGGACCGCATTTATTGCAAGCATGGCTTGCCGCATCTGCTGGATGTGGCGCGCATTGCGTCCCTGATGGCAGCTGACCGGCAATTAGATTTGCCGCGCGATGTTATTTATGCGGCGGCGCTGCTGCACGATATTGGGCGCTTGCAGCAGTATCTGACCGGAGAGGATCATGCGGCGGCAGGCATGCGAACGGCGCAGGAGATTTTGCGCGATACGGCGTTTTCCGCATCGGAACAACGGGCTATTTTGCAGGCAGTCAGCAAGCACCGCCGAGGAGATACCGCGCAGATGCTGGGACGCATTTTGTGTGAAGCGGATGACGCGAGTCGGATGTGCTTTGCCTGTGCGGCGCAGGATACCTGCTATTGGCCGGAACACAGGAAAAATAACACGATTTTGTTATAAAAGAGGGTCAAATATATGATTATTGGAGGAAAGTCGTTTGAAACGACCGGTCACACCTATGTGATGGGCATTTTGAACGTGACGCCGGATTCCTTTTCCGACGGCGGAAAATGGGATTCCGTGGATGCGGCACTCAAGCACGCAGAGGATATGATACGGGACGGCGCGGACATTTTGGATATCGGCGGCGAATCGACGCGGCCGGGCTATACGCTGCTGCCGGACGAGGAGGAAATCTCCCGCGTTGTACCGGTGATTGAAGCGGTCAAGAAAAACTTTGATATTCCGGTATCCGTCGATACCTATAAGAGCGCGGTCGCAGAGGCAGCATTGCAGGCGGGCGCCGATCTCGTCAATGATATTTGGGGTTTGAAGTATGATGACAAGATGGCGGGCGTCATTGCCAAAGCGGGCGTGCCGTGCTGCCTGATGCACAACCGAAAAGAAGCGGTTTATGACGACTATCTGCCGGATGTTTTGGACGATCTGCGTGCGTGTGTCAAACTTGCCAAGCAGGCGGGCATTGCGGATGAACATATCATTCTGGATCCGGGCATTGGTTTCGGCAAAACATTGGAGCACAATCTGATTCTGACCAATCATGTAGAAATTCTGCACGAGCTGGGCTATCCGATTTTGCTCGGCACCTCGCGCAAGTCGATGATTGGGCTGACCTTGGATTTGCCAAAGGATCAGCGCGAAGAAGGTACGCTGGCGACAACGGTATTGGGCGTGATGAAGGGATGCATGTTTGTGCGCGTCCACAATGTGCTGGCAAACCGCCGTGCGGTAGATATGACACAGGCAATTTTGCAGTCCGGAGGAAATGTGAATGGATGAAATCCGCATCAAACAGCTGGAGGTATTCGCGCATCACGGCGTCTTTCCGGAGGAAAACCGGCTGGGACAAAAATTTGTCATCAGCGCGGCACTGCGCACCCATCTGCGCACAGCAGGACTGACGGATGATTTGACGCAGTCTATGGACTACGGTGCCGTTTGTGCGGAAATCCAGACATTTTTGACACAGCATACGTTCCAATTGCTGGAAACGGCGGCGGAAAAGCTGTGCGAACATCTGCTGCAAACGCTGCCGCTGCTCGACAGCATCCAATTGGAAATTGAAAAGCCGTGGGCGCCGATTGGTCTGCCGCTCAAGACCGCCGCTGTCTGCATCGAACGCGGCTGGCACATGGCATATATCGCGCTCGGTTCCAACATCGGAGACAGCAAGGGATATCTGGATGGTGCGGTACAGGCGCTGGAGCAGGATGAAACCATGCGCGTGGAACGCGTGTCGGATTACATCGTGACCAAGCCGTATGGCGGCGTGGAACAGGACGATTTTCTCAATGCGGTGCTGTGCGTCAAGACGCTGCGGACGCCGCATGAGCTGCTCGACCGCCTGCACGAAATCGAACAGGCGGCGCACCGCACCCGTGAAATTCATTGGGGGCCGCGCACACTGGATTTGGATATTTTGTTCTATGATGAAGAACTGCTCTCGGATGACGTGTTGACAATTCCGCATCCGGAGATTCCCAAGCGGGACTTTGTTCTTCGGCCAATGGCGCAGATTGCGCCGTACTTTGTCCATCCGGTTTATCACAAGACCATAATGCAGCTGTGGGAACAGCTGCAGGCATAAAAAAAGGCTGAGAAGCGTGTGCTTCTCAGCTTTTTTTGTATCGGTATGGTGTGGACGGTTATTCCGGATCGCGGCCTTCCAGCGCGGCGAGTGCGTATTCCAGTGCCAGCGACAGCTTGGCATAGGTCTGTTCGTCGTGGCTGTTTTCCGAAATCCGGTGCATAAAATCGCGGGTCACTGTGCCGCGCAGACCGTCCTCGTCTTTGTAGCGATAGGGGTCCTGCATGGCGGCGGATTCATCGAATACCTGCGCGTGCAGAAACGTTTTTCGCAGAGAACGCGACAGCGCTTCCAAATTCGGCTCATACATGCGCGTGCCGGTCAGATGGACAGTTAAGCAGATATGCTCTGTAGGCGTCGGTAGCAGCGGAAAAAGTGCTTCTGCGAGCGCTGTGTCATCGGACAGTCCGGAGATAGACAGCGAGACGTCCTCAAACTGTGCCGTGCCAGACGGATGCAGCGTCAATGCGGCGATGCTCTTGTCAATTTTGCCGGACAGATAGCCCTTGACGCCGGTTTCATTGCTTGCCGTTGCGGAAAAGCAGCCCGGACAGCTCAATGCAGTTTCACCGATGCGGAACACGCCGCTGAATCGGTGATTGTGACCCAGTGCGATGTAGTCAAAACGGCTGCTGATGACGGCGCTCTCGGAAATTGCGTTGTAGCCGCTGTTTCCGCCCAATTCGCCGTGAAGCAGGCAGATGTTCAGCTTAAACGGATCCAGACGCACATCCAGCGGAATGGACGCCTTGTTGTCCTGAAAGGCTGCGCCCCAGATGACGGTGCTGCCGTCTGCCAGCGCAACAGGGGTCAGCGTGCGCGAAGTAAAGACGTGCAGATTGGACGGCAGCGGCTGTGTCGCATACGGAGAAGCCGCGTGATAATAGTCGTGGTTGCCCGGAGACAGGAAAATCGGGCACGGGCACTTGGATAAAATAGAAAATACCACAGAAGAAATCTGCGGGCGCACCTCCGGCGTGTCAAATAAGTCGCCGGCAATGAGCAGGGCGTCCGCTGCGCTGGAAGCTGCGTGCTCAACCAGTGCTTTGAGTGCAGTCAGCTGTAGGCGGATTGCCTGTGCGGCGCTTTCCGGCGGAAGAAATTCAAATTTTGCGCCGATGTGAAGATCTGCGGCGTGGATAATATTCGGCATGGAAAAACCTCCCAAATTCACAAACCAAACAATAGACTGGTTCTATCTCGTATTATATCAGGTTTCCGCGGCATTGCAAACAAAAACGCAAAACAAAACAGCCATCCGTTTTGGATGGCTGCCTCGTTTTCGCATACGTTTCACAAAATAAAAAGGGGGTAAGAGAAATTCAAAGATACCGGCATATCTTTTGTATGGAGCGAGCGTTTCGTTCCCTCGTTCCATGCTCATAGTATAGCGTATTCGGCAGCGGAAGTTGTGAACAAATAGTAAAACCATTGTTACGATTCTGTGTGTAATTTGCAAAAATTCACAATGGCCGCGTTACAGCCGCTGCTGCTTGCGGATGCGGCGAATATCGCTTCCGATAAAGCGCAGCTGCGTGAACTCGCCCAGAATACGCGATGCAATCGCCTGAGAATAGCGGTTTTCCAGCTCGGCGGGCAGAAGATTGGTGCTTAAGATGGTCGGCTTTCGGCTCATGAGACGTCTGCTGATGAGATCATAGAGGCAGGACGTATGAAAGGAGCTGGGCATCTCGGTTCCCAAATCATCGACAATCAAAAGATCTGCGCTGCGGAATCGCTCGACGGCATGCGCCGCGGCGGCGGGATCGCCGGTGCGGAATTTGACCGCGTTGTATTGATCGAAAATGGAAATGGCGGTGTCGTAGGTCACAGAGAATCCGCGCTCTGTGACCGTGCGGGCAATGCATGAGGACAAAAAGGTTTTGCCAAGACCGGCAGAGCCGTACAGCAGTAGATTTTCGTAGGAGGAACCGAAATGTTCCGCGAAGCTGCGGCAGCGCTGGAGATTCGCCTGCGCCATTTGACGCGGAGAGAGACCGAAGCGGCTGTCCGGCTGCGAGCTGTAGTAGTCCAGCCGAAAGGTCGAGAAGGTTTCTTTGTCAACGGGCAGCAGGGTGGATAAATCCTGTTTTTGGATCTCTGCGGCGCGGCGCTTGACGCAGGCGCACAGCCGGCTGCCGTCGTAGCCGGTGTCGCGGCAGATGGGACAGCTGACGGTCACGGTGAGATAATCTGCCGGATAGCCGTTGTCCAACAATAATTTCCGCTTTTCCGCCTGCAAGGCGAGATTGCGCTGCTTTAACTGCTCGATGGCGGCATCGGTGTTGTTTGATTCAAAGGCGATGCGCATCGCCTTTGCTGCCGTGCCGCGCAGTTCCCGGTCAATTTCTGCTAGACGCGGGATGTCTGCGGACAGCTGATAGCGGCGGCTCTCCGCCTCCGCTTCATAGAGGTCGTGCTGCTGCTCCAGCTGCCGAAGAATGGAAGAAATCAATGCTTTATCATACGCCATGCGGGTCATCCTCCTTTGTCATTGCGTGGAATTCTGCCAGCCATTCACGCTCCCAATCCGCAAGCCCGCCGTTCTCGGCTGCCTGCGGCGGTGCAGATGGATTCTGCACCTGTTTGGCGGAAACAGACTGGCGCAAATCCGGTTCCACAGCGGTAATTTCCGCCGCCGTGTGCAGGCCTTTTTTGTGCCAGCTTTCGAGAATTCCGTTGAGATATTTCCAGCTGAATTTGCCAAGACGGTCGTACATGCGCGTCTTGGCGATGCGGACGGCTTCCGCCCGATCTTCCTCCTCCAGAAGCTGCAGAGCCC
>ENA-OPUE01001993-OPUE01001993.1-human-gut-metagenome-genome-assembly--contig:-NODE-1993-length-10912-cov-2.606797_pt1 | contig 10912 bp, 9 predicted proteins | sample MGYA00241466_ERZ501924 | MGnify/ENA primary metagenome ERZ501924 (study PRJEB25962, sample SAMEA2042223) | human gut metagenome | biome: human gut; feature: human-associated habitat; material: faeces...
CGTCGTCTCAATGGAATCAGTGGCATACTTCTTATTCTTCTTGGTTTGTTTCGCGTGCTGCCCGTTTTTTTCTAATAGCATTGAGGGCGAAAATTACTAATAGGACAATACCTGTATAAAAAATAACATGCTTGTATTTATCAAAATAATGAAAGAACAAATCTTTGTATTGATAAAAATAATAACCAAGACCGGTTAATACCGTGTTCCATGTAACAATGCCGATGGCAGAATACAAAAGATAACGGCTGATATTCTGCCCCATGGCACCCGCGACAAAGCCGATATAGGTGCGGCACAGAGGAATCACACGGCTGATTAGAACGGCACTTTTTTCGTGATTGCCAAAGACACGGTAGGAGGTTAGGATTGGTTTCTCCATAGAAGAAAAACGTTTCATAATGCGTTCCAACAGTGGAGAACCGCCAAACCTGCCAATGCCATACGGAATCAGTGCCCCAATCAGTCCTGCTCCCGTTGCCAAAAGGACAAGATATGGAAAAAACAACCCCTGCCCGGCAGCCATAACCCCCGCCAATGGCAGAATAATCTCACTCGAAACAGGAAAACAGGCATATTCCAACATAATCAGCACAAACATAGCCCAAATGCCATAGTTCTGTAAAAACGACTCAATCCAATCCATTTATCATGACCTCAGTATGATTGTTACAGTGTATGAGGTGATAGTCGGAATTATTCTCTAGAATAGGGGGATAACAAAATTCAACCCATTTAGAAAAGTTGATACGAGAGTTTGCGGTCATTGCTGACGTTTTATCAATATTCCAGTAAATCACCAAGAAAGGATTTGCAGCTCGTGGGTACAAATACGCAAGTATCTGACATGCGTAGTGGGCATGTCGATACTTCTGCGCATTTGTCTGAGCGGGAGCGTCCACGAGATGTAAACCTTTCTGGGTAATTTACGGAAATTAAAAAAACGCCACTAATTAACTGCCACAAACCTCTCCCATCACAGTCCTTGACAAAGGATTTTAGTGTTGGTATTATAAAATAGTATGCTTGCGTACATTTTGACACAAATAGGAGGTAGTTTTGAAGAAGAAAATCAGCTTATTCGTTTTGTTGTTTCTCTTAGTATTGACAGCGAATTTTCAGACAACAAATGCGGCAGCAAAGAAAAACATATATAAGATAAAAGTAAACAAATTAAAGAATACGGTGACGGTATACCGTCATACGAAAAAAGGAAAGTACAAACCATATAAAGCATTTGTCTGTTCATCGGGCAAAGCGACACCGGTCGGCACTTTTTCTTTGAGAGAAAAATATCGGTGGCATGCACTGCTGGGACCGTCTTACGGTCAGTACTGTACAAGAATTTATGGAGGCTTTTTGTTTCATTCGGTATGGTATTATCAGCCAAAGAAAAATACACAGTCCTATGCTCAGTTTAATCGGTTGGGAACGATGGCATCTCATGGATGTATCCGATTGACGGTGGCAGACAGCAAATGGATTTATGATAATTGTCCATCCGGCACAAAAGTAGTAATTTACAATTCGCCAAAGGCAGGACCGCTTGGAAAGCCGAAGGCACAGAAGTTATCGGGGCATATGGGATGGGATCCGACTGATCCGGATATTCATAATCCATATTTGATTAAGGTAAAGAGTATCAAGCTGAGTACTACGAAAAAGACATTGGAAATTGGTGGTAAAAAGAAGGATGCTAAGTTTACGATTCGGGTAAAAAAGATTTTACCGAAAAAAGCGATGATCAAGAAGATGAAATACACTTCTTCCAATAAAAAGATTGCAACTGTCAATCAAAAAGGTGTCGTAAAAGCAAAGAAAAAGGGAACTTGTAAAATTTTTGTGGAGACAACCGATGGCAGTAAAATAAAAAAGGTATGTAAGATTACAGTGAAGCAGGTGGAAAAGAAACCGGTTGTTGTGCCAACACCGACACCGGCAGTTACACCGACGCCAACACCGACCCTTACACCAACGCCGTCACAAACGGCAGAACCAACACCGACATCAACGCCGGAATCGGCATTAAATGAGTGACAATAAGAAAAGAGGTAAAAAAATGAGTCAGAGTTACAATCCAAAAGAAATTGAAAAAAAATGGCAGAAAGTCTGGGAAGACGAAAAAGCTTTTCAGGCAACTAATGATTTCAGCAAGCCCAAATATTATGCCCTTGTTGAATTTCCATATCCATCCGGACAGGGACTTCATGTAGGACATCCGCGTCCGTATACGGCACTTGATATCGTAGCACGTAAAAGAAGAATGCAGGGCTATAACGTACTTTATCCGATGGGATGGGATGCGTTTGGTCTTCCGACAGAAAACTATGCAATTAAAAATAAAGTACATCCAAAGGAAGTAACGAAGAAGAATGTTGCAAGATTTAAAGCACAGCTTCAGGCACTTGGCTATTCCTTTGACTGGGATCGCGAAATTAACACAACAGATCCAAATTACTACAAATGGACCCAGTGGATTTTCCTGAAATTATTCAAAGCAGGACTTGCTTACAAGACAGAGATGCCGATTAACTGGTGTACTTCCTGTAAATGCGGTCTTGCCAATGAGGAAGTTGTAAACGGTGTGTGTGAGCGCTGTGGAAGTCCGGTTATCCGTAAGGTAAAGAGCCAGTGGATGCTTAAAATCACGGCATATGCAGATAAATTGATTGATGATTTGGATGGACTTGACTATATTGAGAGAGTCAAAGTTTCACAGAAAAACTGGATTGGACGTTCTCATGGTGCAGAAGTAGACTTCCAGATTAAAGATAAAGAAGAAAAACTCCGCATTTACACGACACGTCCGGATACTTTGTTTGGTGTAACTTACATGGTAGTATCTCCGGAACATCCATATCTGGATAAGTACAAAGATGAGATTAAAAACTGGGATGAGATTGTAGCCTACCGTGAGATGGCAGCAAGAAAATCCGATTTTGAGAGAACCGAGTTAGCAAAAGATAAAACAGGTGTAGCAATTGACGGACTTTTGGCAATTAATCCGGTAAATGGTGAGGAAATTCCAATCTGGGTATCCGATTATGTATTGATGAGTTACGGAACAGGAGCGATTATGGCGGTACCGGCACATGATACCCGTGACTGGGAATTTGCCAAGAAATTCAATTTGCCGATTCATGAAGTAATTGAAGGCGGTGACGTGGAAAAAGAGGCCTTCACGGATGTTGCTACGGGAACTCTTGTGAATTCCGGATTTTTAACCGGTAAATCTGTAGAAGAGGCAAAGAAAGAAATTATTGCCTGGTTAGAGGATAAGAAAGTGGGAACGGCAAAGAAAAACTTCAAACTGCGTGACTGGGTATTTTCCAGACAGCGTTACTGGGGTGAGCCGATTCCGATTGTAAAATGTGAAAAATGTGGTTATGTACCGATTCCTGAAGAAGAACTTCCGCTTCGTCTGCCGGAGGTAGACAACTATGAACCAACGGATAACGGGGAATCTCCAATTTCCAAAATCCGTTCCTGGGTTGAGACAACTTGTCCATGCTGTGGCGGAAAAGCAGAGCGTGAGACAGATACAATGCCTCAGTGGGCTGGATCTTCCTGGTATTTCCTTCGCTATGTGGATCCGCACAATACAGAAGCTCTTGCAGACCGCAAGAAGATGGAATACTGGATGCCGGTTGACTGGTACAACGGCGGTATGGAGCATGTTACCCGTCATATGATTTACTCACGTTTCTGGCACAAGTTCCTTTACGATATAGGCGAAGTTCCCACTCCCGAGCCTTATGCAAAGCGTACCGCACAGGGTCTTATCTTAGGTCCGGACGGCGAGAAGATGAGCAAGTCAAGAGGCAACGTAATCGACCCGAATGACGTTGTTGATGTATACGGCGCAGACGTTCTTCGTGTATACGTTCTGTTCATGGGCGACTATGAGCAGGCTGCTCCCTGGAACGACAGCAGTATGAAGGGCTGTAAGCGTTTCCTTGACCGTGTATGGAATCTTCAGAATATGCTTGTCCGTGGCGATGAATACTCAGACGAGCTGAGAACATCAATGCACAAGACGATAAAGAAGGTCAGCGAAGATATTGAGAAGATGAGATTCAACACAGCTATTGCCGCTATGATGTCGCTTATCAACGAGATCACCGCAAACGGCAAGATTAACGATGCCGAGATGAAATCGCTGCTGATACTCTTAAATCCCTTTGCTCCCCACATCACCGAGGAAATGTACAATTCACTCGGCTACGGCATACTGAACGAAGCGCAGTGGGTAACATACGACGAGGCGCTCTGCGTTGACAGCACCGTTGAGATAGTAGTTCAGCTGTGCGGTAAGATAAAGGCTCGTATAAACGTTCCTACAGCCGCCGACAAGGACGAGCTGCTGAAGATGGCAAAGGAAGCTATCGCACAGTCGCTTGAAGGCAAGACGATCCGCAAGGAGATAGTTGTTCCCGGCAAGCTCGTAAACATCGTTGCAAACTGATAATATAAGGATATACAAAACCGCTCCCGAAGTGTTACGGGGGCGGTTTTGATATATGTGGTAAATTTACAAAAAGCGACCATAAAACTATTGACATTATACACAAATCAGTGTATAATATAGTAAAGTTAACTTTTTTATAATCCTAGGTAAGCGTAATAATATAATCATATTTTAACTAAACGGCAATTAGATTATGAAGCATATAACAGTGTCAATGGATATTCTTCGGAACATTGGGCAACGATAATAGGCAAAGAGAACGGAAAATATCAAATTATAGATTCCTGGGATGGCACTAAGCGCAATTTAGATCAAATGGAAATTTATAAGAATAACGGGTCGGTTCTTGATTATGTAATTCTTACAAATGAATATTAATAAGCGAAAGGACATAAGCCATGAAATCTCTCAAAATCACAGCGATAATCTCAGCAGTACTCATTATTTCGGCAGGTTGCAGTTCTGCAACAAAATCGGATAATGCTTCCTCTGCAAACTCATCGACAGCTTTACAGGGAAGCTCTTCAACCGTCAGTCTGCCGGACTCTTTACCCGCAGATACTGAGCAGGCACTGAAACTTGTAAGCCGATACAGCCGCCTTTACAACAAGCTCTTTCCGATAAACGATATCAACAAAGATATAGTTGACACCTCACAGAGCATAACAGCAGACAGAACGATAAACGGAAACAAGACGACACTTACATTCTACAAAGTGATAAAAGATGCACCCACTACAAAAGATGAATTTGAAAGCGAACTTAACGAAATGCTTACACCTGAGATGAAGAGTGAATTTCTTGCCGATTCCGAAAGACATTTTGAATACAAAGATAATAACCTGTATGTTGCTTCAAGGGGTGCCGGCGGTATAGGAACGGGCATGGATAAGCTCATTCTTGACTCTGCAAAGCAGGACGGCGATAAACTTACCATTAATGTTACCTCTTTCGGAAGTAAAGAAAACTGGGGTACAGACAACGACATCAAAGACAGCACTGAAATAACGCTTGAAAAAACAGCAGACGGTCTTCGTATCGGCAAATGCGACATAAACGCCGTTACTTATTTTTCTTTCTATGACAGCATCACCTACGAAGATATAAGCGTTTCCCTAAATTAACCGCAAATATGCAAATATCAGAGCCGCCTGTCAGGCACATAACCTGTCAGGCGGCTCTATTTTGACTATATACTTTCAAGTGCGTAGCCTTTGCCTCTTTCGTAGGTGATAGTCACATCGGCTTTGTTATCATCGAGTTTTTTATTGAGCCGTGAAACCGCCGTGAACAGCGCATTTGCGTTGTCGGAATACGGCAGACCCCACACGTTTTCGTACAGTTCGGCTTTCGGCACTGTACTGCCGATATTACGGGCAAGCATCAGCAGAATCGAGAACTCTTTCTGGGTAGTGAGCAGGTCGTTGTCGGCAAAATATGCCGCCATTGAAACCGTATCAAGTCTGAGCCTTCCGAACGAGATATAACGCTTATCTTTCCGCACCGAGCGAAGCCTTGCCTCTACCCTTGCAATAAGCACCTGTATATCGTAGGGCTTCGGCAGATAATCGTCACCGCCTGCTCTCAGTGCCGTTATAATATCATCGTTTTCGCTGAGTGCGGACAGGAACAGTATCGGAATATCGTATTTTGCCTTTATCTCACGGCAAAGCGATATTCCGTCGCCGTCGGGCAGCATTATATCGAGTATCACAAGATCGACATCGTTATTCGACAGCATATAACGGCACTGCGCCGCATCTGCCGCCTCAAGAACGCTGTAATCCTCCATAGAAAGACACGAACTGTTTATCTTCATTATATGCGGATTGTCCTCTACAAGCAGAATCGTACTCACTTTGCATCTTCCTTTCCACACGGTACGGTAAAGCGGAACACCGCTCCGTTTTCACTGCTGTCTGCGGTTATTTTGCCGCCTGTCGATTCTATAATATCACGGCAGATATAAAGTCCCAGCCCGTTTCCGCCGTCCGTGCTGTAGCCTTTGTCAAACAGATGTGCAAGTGCCTCACGTGATATTCCCGTTCCGGTATCGGATACCGTGAACACGGCAAAATTATCACCGCCGGCGGATTTTTCTGCCGAAAATATCACTGTTCCGTTCTCGGTATGCTTGCCCGAATTCACAGCCAGATTTATAAGCACCTGAAGCAGCATTTCACGGTTTGCTATTATATCAGGACAGTTATCCGCCCTTGTGAAAAGCCGGTTGCCGTGCTTTGCAAGTATAGGCCTGCAAACCGCCGCCGCATCGGAAAGAACATCCCTTGCGGCAAATCTGCTCAGCTCCATTGCGGTGACCTCGTTATGAGATACCGAGAGCAGCTTTGTCACCATATCGGACAGACGCTGAGCCTCGCTTGAAATCGTTTCAAGATTTGACAATGTTTCATCGTTTACAACATTCTTTTCTATCTGTTTTTCGGTAAGCTGTGCATATCCGCTCATTACCGTGAGCGGAGTTTTCATTTCGTGGGCAATATTGTGCATAAAATCGGTTTTCAGCCTGTCGAGCTTTTCAAGCGTTTCATTCATATGGGTGACCTGCGATTCACGCTGTTTCGATTCGTCAAGGCGGCGCTCTGTTCTGGACAGATTTATAGTAAGCATGACCGCATTGCAGAACACGAACAATATAGTCGCATAGGAGCGGATATAGAATATCTTCGTGAAGTAGGTAAGCCCTTCTATCAAATAAACGACTGTGGTAAGCACAACGGTAGAGCATACTATAATGCTATCGATGTAGCCCATAAGCCTGTGTTTTATCGCCGTAACACAGATATATACAGAAGAAAGAATCAGATATACCGCCATAACAGCGCCTGCAACAACGGTAAAATGCGTATAAACGGTTGACGGCGTAAAGATGTAGAACAGCAATATTGCACCTGCCGAGCATATAGAGGTCACAACAAAACGCTTATGCGGTCTTAATCCGAGTGCGGCAAAGGCATAGAGCAGTATAAACACGAAGTAAAGTATATTCGTGATGTATTCGAGCTTATGCTCAGTGTACCAGTCAAGATAGGGGAACAGTACGCCTATCTGCTTGCTTTCATATATGAGATAATGCAGAGCCGCAGTAAGACAGGACAGCGAAAACCACATCATACTGCGTTTTCTGTTTCCGAGAAGGAACATTCCGAAAAAGAATATTGCCATAGCAAGCAGAGTTCCCGCAATAAGTCCGTCACAAACGGTCTGTGCCCTTTCATTTGCGGATATAAGCGGAGCTTTTGCAAGGCACAGCTTTTGTATCGTGCCTGTCCTGTGATTAAACCATGCGTGACGGATTATTATCTCCGCAGTATCCGCCTGTGCGGTGAAATATAGCGTGTATCTGTCTGTCGCAGGGACAAATTCTTCGGCATTGTCGGACACCTTACCGACCTCGCTGAGCAGTTTTCCGTCAATATAGACCTGTTGTGCATAAGTCGCCGTTTCTCCGGAAAGTCCGTAGGTGACACCTTTTTCAAGGGGCAGTACTATGCGGAATGTGGCGTATTTATCATCGGGATTGCCCTGCGATATATCGCCTTTTGCAAAATCGTCCGGAGTATACAGCCGTCCTTTGTAATATTCGCCCGAGGATATATCTATACTGACGCCTTCCTTTGACAAATCGACATCAGCTATTTTGTCCGCAGACGGTATATCGACAGATTCCGGCATTGTGCCTGCGGTAAGAAGATAGAAAAACAAAGAAACAATTATTATAAACAATACGCATACAAAAGCTGTTTTGGCATTTCTCCGCACATTTCCGTTCATACTATCACCCTCTTGTATTTTACTCCGCTTTTTCGGCAGATACGGCTTTCTTGCCGAATTGTAAGAAAATTCTTATTCTATTTTAACACAAAAAAGGAAAGCCGACAAGGAGAATACGCAAAATAAAATATTAACAAGCAAAAAAGTCTTTTCTTTTTCGGAGATATGTGATACAATAATAGGGAACATATTTAAAAAATCTCCGATGAAAAGGAACGGAATAAATTATGAAGAAGATATTACGCTTTGCATCTGCTCTGCTTTGCGGGGCTATGCTGTTATGCTCGCTTTCCGTTACCGCTTTTGCGGAAAACGACGACGAGGTATATGATTTTGACCCGAACACCGACAAGATATACAGCGAGGCTGTGTATATGGTCAACACAGATACGGGAGATGTGGTGTACAAGAAGAACGAGAGCAAGAAAATGTACCCTGCTTCAACCACAAAAATAATGACCTGCATAATTGCGCTTGAGCATCTGTCCGAGGGCGCTTTGTCAAAGAAGGTGGAAGTGCCTTATGACTGCTTCAACGATTTCTACGAGGACCCGAACTACAGCGACCCGTCAAATGCGGCAATAGAGCCGCTGCAGGACAACCTGACATACAAGGACTGTCTGTATGCACTTATGCTCCCGTCTGCCTGTGAAGCGGCAAACATTCTTGCCTATAATATAGGCGGAGGAAGCATCACAAAGTTTATCGGAATGATGAATGAAAAAGCGAAGGAGCTTGGCTGTACCGGAACAAACTTTGTGAACGCACACGGTCTGCATAACGACAACAACTACACAACTGCGGAAGATCTGTATAAAATGACAAAATACGCCTACGACAAGTTTCCGCTGTTCAAGAAAATAACAAGCACCTATGAATATGAGATGCCGAAAAATGACGCTAACCCCGACGGCTACTCTATTTACAGCACTATCTCACTTCTTCGTCCCGGCAGTGTTTACGAATATGAATACGCATACGGCACAAAGACGGGTACAACGGACGAAGCCGGAAGATGCCTTGTTTCAGCCGCTAAGAATCAGTACAACTATATCCTTGTGACGCTCGGCGCACCGGTAAAGGACAAGAACGGCGAATACTATGATGACTGGTATTCGATGATTGACGCACTCAACCTCTACAAGTGGGCATTCACAAACTTTGAAATGGCTACCGTTGTAAATAAGGACGAGCAGATAACCGAAGTCAAGGTCGAAATGGGCGAGAGTGCAACGCACGTTATACTGACACCCGAAAGCGACTACACTGCGCTTATGCCGAAATCGGTAAAGGAATCGGGAGTGCAGAAGGTCTTTAAGGCATACGAAAGCGTACAGGCTCCCGTGAAAAAGGGCGATATACTCGGCGTAATGGACGTTAAATTCAAGGGCGAAACTATCACCACGATGAACCTTGTGGCAAACAACAATGTTGCCAGATCGGACGTGGAATATTATATAGAAAAAGCAAAGGACGAGTTCGACAAGCCGTGGTTCAAGGTTTCGGCTGTCGGAATAGTTGTACTGCTTATCTGCTTTATCGTTACAAGAACGATAGAAAACTCCAAGCGCAGAAAGCTGGCATCAAAGGAGAAGCGCCGCTTTGAAAGCTACGCTAAAAGACGCTGATGCAAGGTGTTAATATAATCTGCCTCGGCAGACTGAAGGAAAGCTATCTGAGGGACGCCTGCAAGGAATATGAAAAGCGGCTCGGCGGCTCCTGTGTGCTGAAGATATATGAGCTTGAGCCTGTCGCACTGCCGAATGAGCCGTCTGACAGGCAGATAGAGGATGCACTCGAAAAAGAAGCTGAAATGATAGAAAAGAAGCTCGCAAAGAACGCTTTGACGGTTGCTATGTGCATTGAGGGAAAGCAGCTTTCAAGCGAGGAGCTTGCCGCTAAGCTGAGTGATACGGCGGTGCAGGGAAAGTCGGCGGTGAACTTCATAATCGGAAGCTCGTTCGGGCTTGCACCAAGGATAAAGGCGATGGCTGATATAAAGCTGTCGATGTCGAAGATGACTTTTCCGCATCAGCTTGCAAGGGTGATGCTTCTGGAGCAGATTTACAGGGCGTATAGTATTATTGCGGGGAAAAGGTATCACAAATAAATACCATAACAGCTTCAATGCGATTTCCATAAACGGGGGTGTACCATGTTCACAAACGACAAGTCGGCACTTTTGCAATCATTGCTTTTTCCTGTGTTAATTATTATATGGGGCATTGCACGCACTGTTACCGACTTTCTTTATGCGGGCGGAATTTCAGCGTTTACACGGCTTGACGCTTTGTGGCGGTATGTTTGCTTCGGAGCTATAATATGCAGTGTAATTGCAATAATTATAACACTCTGTGGAAAGGTCGATACGTCACGTTACTTTTTAAAAAGGCTTATAGGCACATGCGGACTGGTTGTTTTATACGGCGTTGCAATGAGCTTCGCCACAAGTATGCTTCCTGCCGTGTTCATCGGAATTGCGGGTATTGCTTATCAGATACTCAGAGTGCAGGACGATGATTCAAGTAAAACGGAGCGTGCGGTACTTATGCTGTCTGACCCGGCTATTCATCTTACGGTGTTCTGGGGGATCCAATGGGTATCTGAATTTGTTAAAACGGAATAATATAAGGCGGAACAGCATAAAAA
>ENA-OPUE01002001-OPUE01002001.1-human-gut-metagenome-genome-assembly--contig:-NODE-2001-length-10885-cov-13.400831_pt1 | contig 10885 bp, 8 predicted proteins | sample MGYA00241466_ERZ501924 | MGnify/ENA primary metagenome ERZ501924 (study PRJEB25962, sample SAMEA2042223) | human gut metagenome | biome: human gut; feature: human-associated habitat; material: faeces...
TTCTCTTCATAAACTCATGCTTTCCCTTCATCTGTATTGCACTTCAACTTATATGGCAGAAACCGCCTCTCCCCAAATTATCCATCTGGGAAGCGGCGGCTCCATTTTCATTTCAAATTTGTTCTTTTACCATGCAAATTTTTTCTCAAAATAAGCATTTAAGTCTTCAATCTTTACGCGCTCCTGCTCCATTGTATCACGGTCACGGACGGTAACTGCACCATCGGTCTCGGAGTCGAAATCATAGGTTACGCAGAACGGTGTACCGATTTCATCCTGTCTGCGGTATCTCTTTCCAATGTTTCCTCTGTCATCAAATTCACAGTTATATTTCTTGGAAAGCTGTGCATAAACCTTCTCTGCTCCCTCGGAAAGCTTCTTAGAGAGCGGAAGCACACCGATTTTAACCGGCGCAAGTGCTGGATGGAAATGAAGAACGGTTCTCATATCCGGTTTCTCTTCCGTACCGATATTTTCCTCATCATAAGCTGCACAGAGGAATGCAAGTGTCACTCTGTCCGCACCAAGTGATGGTTCAATAACATATGGAATATACTTTTCCTTAGCTTCGTCATCAAAGTATGACATATCCTCGCCAGATACTGTCTGGTGCTGTGTAAGGTCATAATCTGTTCTGTCAGCAATACCCCATAATTCACCCCAGCCAAATGGGAATAAGAACTCAATATCTGTTGTTCCCTTAGAATAGAAGCAGAGTTCTTCTGGTGAATGATCTCTTGCTCTCATCTCATCATCTTTAATTCCAAGTGCCTTAAGCCAGTCTATGCAGTACTGTCTCCAGTAATTGAACCATTCAAGGTCTGTTCCAGGCTTGCAGAAGAACTCTAATTCCATCTGCTCGAATTCTCTTGTTCTGAATGTAAAGTTACCAGGTGTAATCTCGTTACGGAATGACTTACCGATCTGTCCAATACCAAATGGCACTTTCTTTCTTGATGTTCTCTGTACATTCTTAAAGTTAACAAATATACCCTGAGCTGTTTCTGGTCTTAAATATACTGTATTCTTAGCATCTTCAGTTACACCCTGAAATGTCTTGAACATAAGGTTGAACTGTCTTATATCTGTAAAGTTGTGCTTGCCACAAGTTGGGCAGCATATATTCTTCTCATCAATAAAGTTCTTCATCTGTTCCTGTGACCATGCATCAACTGAACCTTCTATCTCATAGTTATTCTCATCTGCCCAGTCTTCAATAAGCTTATCAGCTCTGAATCTTTCGTGGCAGTCTTTACAATCCATAAGAGGATCAGAGAAACCGCCAAGATGTCCTGAAGCAACCCAAGTCTGTGGATTCATAAGTATTGCACAGTCAACACCTACATTGTATGGGCTTTCCTGTACGAACTTCTGCCACCAGGCCTTCTTAACGTTATTCTTAAGCTCAACACCAAGGTTACCGTAATCCCATGTATTAGCAAGTCCACCATAGATTTCTGAACCCGGATACACGAATCCTCTTGCCTTTGCTAAAGCTACTATCTTTTCCATTGTCTTTTCCATATCAATAATCCTCCTAAAGATACAGATGCCATCTATTGATAAGGTGATAATGTACTTAACACATATACACCATAATATTTCGCATCTTCACAATAATCTTTTTAATTCTATAACATTCCTTGTATAATTTCAACTGTGAATATCGTGTAATTATGACTCCCAGGGACGTATTCTATAAGAAGCACCTATCTTATCGCATATTATCCGGCACTGTGCTTCTTCCTCGTGTGATATAGTTGTGTCAACCGTTGTCATAACAACATTAAGCCCATTGGCGACGCATTTCTTCGCAAAATCTATCATCTCATCAAATGTCTTATCACCGAATTTACTTCTTACAAGCTTGTTATACTCATCCTTATCAGGATTGTTAAGACTTATTGATACAGTATCTATAAGACCGGCCATTTCTTTTGTTATATCTCTTTCATTGATAAGGTTGCCTGCTCCATTAGTATTGATTCTGATTGGCTTATTATTGTAAGTCTTTTTAATAAATGCTGCTACCTCTCTTACCTTATCCCAGCTTTCTGTAGGCTCACCAAAACCACAGAATACTACTTCACCAAAATCATCAAGATTCCATTTGGCGAATTCATCTATAACTTCACTTACAAGAGGTTCTCTTTCAAGCCATAATCTGTCCGACTCGCCAATTCTATCCATAGTCTGTCTAAGACAAAATGTACAGGCAAATGGACATTTATTAGTCATATTAACATAAAGATTATTATGTACTTTATATAATATCTCCATAATTGTTCTCTCTTTCTTTTATTAAATCATCTAACATTAACATTCTTCTAATTATCTCTCATTATTATCAAACGTCTTAAATATCAAGATATTTTAATATCTTGATATTTTATCATCTTAATATTCTAATATCTTATCCATTAATCATCTTAATGTTGTAAGCAGCTCCTCAAAGCACACTCCGTCAGTAACTGGTATCTCTAATTCTATTGATTTCATTATACATTTCTTTATGAACTGTGAAGCCTTTCTTACTGATTCGTGGAAATTAACTTTATTAACTGCATCTGCTGCAATTATCGCCGTAAATATATCACCGGTTCCAGACCTCTGTGTTCCAACCTTAGTTGTCTTAATCTCATATCCGCCACAGCCGTCCTCATAACAATAGTTAGCAATATATGTACCTCTGACAATTCCTGTTATAACTATCTTTGAAGGTCCCATATCTGATAACTGCTTAGCGATTATCTCAAGCTCTTCATTACCGTACTCTGCATTATATTCCCTGCCTGTTAATATACAGGCTTCTGTAAGATTAGGTGTAAGAATATTGGCATAACTTACAAGCTTTTTCATCTCTTCGCAGGTTTCTTTAGTATATGTAGCATACAGATTACCGTAATCACCCATAACAGGGTCAACAACAACTATATTATCAGGTGTCTTAAATATGTCAAAGAAATATCTGACTATCTCAATCTGTTTATGCGAACCTAGAAAACCTGTACATATTCCATCGAATTTAAGATTAAGCTTCTCCCACTCCTTTATATAAGCCGGCATACTTTCTGTAAAGTCTTCAAAATAAAAGCTTTCAAAACCTGTATGATTAGACAATATTGATGTTGGCAGTGGGCAACACTGCACTTTAAGAGCTGATATAATCGGAAGCTCTACAGCTATAGAACATCTTCCAAAACCTGAGTAATCATTAATAGCAGCTATCTTTTTCTGGTTATTATGACTCATAAATCTTCCTTCCTATCATATATTTAACTTTAATCAGTAATATCTTAACCAATATATTATTAAAATTAATATCTTCTTAAAACCTATATACTCTTAACCAATATCAAGCATTTCTTTGGATTTGAAATGTTTATCAAATGTGATAAATTCTATTCTATTCACCACCTTTTTAAGTTCCTTTAGCACATCAGCTTTTACAACGAAGTTAAACAGCTTTGTAAGTGGTGCTGTAATAATATACTGTAATGTATACAAGGTTGAAGATTGAAGCACTATTCCGTCACCCGACGAGGCAGCACACTCCACGCAGTACATTCCATTTTCCTTATATGAATATAACTGTAACTCCTTCTCACTTCCGCAGCCTGCACAGCTAAAGAAATCCGGACACTCTCCATTAACGGCTATCAGCCGTATCTCATATATATATCTTACAAGTTCATTGGGTAATGATTTATTAACCAGTGCCTTAAATGCAACATATAAAAGATTAATCATATCTGCGGCATCAAGATTTTCCCTGCCATAATATTCTGCCAGCTCCGCAAAATAATATCCGTACAGCACACCATCAAGATCGCTTACAAGCTCCTCAAAATAATTCGTAACATTGGCTTTCTGTATTGTGTAAGAGTCCCTGCCCCTGTACACCTCGAATGTTCCAAATATAAATGGTCTTGTAACTCCTATAAGGTGGCTGTTAGGACGTCTTGCTCCTTTGGCAAATGCCGCTATCTTACCAAGCTCCCTGCTGAGTATGACAACACGTCTGTCATAATCTCCAACAGGCATACTCGACAATATAAATCCTGTGACAGAAACTACATCAGCCACCCTGCCACCTCCGGATTAATTCTGTGTCTTGTTATCTTTCTTATCATAGCCAAAATTCTTTATAAGAATGTCGCTGTCTCTCCATTCCTTCTTAACCTTCACCCAGAGTTTAAGATTAACCTTGTTGCCAAGTTGCTTTTCTATCTCATACCTGGCATTAGTTCCTATCTTTTTAAGCATTTCACCACCCTTGCCGATGATAATACCCTTATGTGAATCTCTTTCACATATTATTGTTGCATCTATATCTGTAATCTTGCCTTTAGATGACTTTCTGTCTTTAAATGTATCTATAACAACAGCTATTCCGTGTGGAATTTCTTCATTGAGGGCATGAAGTGCTTTCTCTCTTATAAGCTCTGCAACAATCTGTCTTAATGGCTGGTCTGTAACAGTATCTTCATCATAGAACATAGGTCCGTAAGTAAGATATTTGAATATTGTTGTTACAAGGTCATCAACATTACTGCCATTTCTTGCTGATACTGGAATTATCTCATCAAATTCAAGCTCTTTATTGTAGCAGTCGATTACAGGAAGTATCTCCTCTTTCTTTACTGTATCAACCTTGTTGATTACTAATATCTTAGGTGCATTTACCTTTTTTAACTTCTCTATAATATGCTGCTCACCTGCTCCGATATACGTTGTTGGTTCTACTATAAAGCACACAACATCAACTTCATTAATAGTCTTCTCAGCAGCTCCTACCATATATTCACCAAGCTTATTCTTAGCCTTATGGATACCCGGCGTATCAACAAATACAATCTGTCCTCTCTCATCTGTATACACTGTCTGTATCCTGTTTCTTGTTGTCTGTGGCTTATTAGATGTTATCGCAATCTTCTGCCCTATAATATTATTCATAAGTGTAGACTTGCCAACATTAGGTCTTCCAATAAATGTTACAAATCCCGATTTCACATTGTCGTTGCCAGAAGCAGCACCGCCGCTTATTCCACTGGCTTTAAGCATTTCATCTAAATTCATCGTATTCTCCTTATATATCCAATATCATTTATCCGATAAGAGGCTTTATTTCATCAAATAAATCTGCTGCCTCATTAATCTGCTTCTGGTTACCTACTACGCATAAATAATTCTGCCCAACTGCTGATTCTATAAGTGGAGCAAGTTCTCTTATACTCTCAACTGTCGCATCAAGAACTTCTTCCCTGTCTTTTCTTAACATATCTTCTGTGCAATTGCACATATAATGTGTAAATGACCTGCTGCCAATAGCTGATGGTGTAAGAGGTGCATCTATCTCTCCAATGGTTCCTATTATGAACTTAACCATATCTCTTCTGCTGACATTAAAATTCCTTATATAATCAGCCGCACCCTCGTATATATCGTTAGTCTTTTCAAGATTAGGATCCCTGTAAGATACCATATAGAAATCACCATTTCTTGATGAACCACTCATGCAGCCGTAAGCTCCACCTTTAACCCTTACATTAATCCAGAGATAATCATAAGAGAATATAACCTTTAACACTTTAAGTGCTCCTGTATACTTATATCCGTCTTTTACGAAATTACCACATCTTGCAACATACTGTACCTGTGATGCTGATGTGTATCCAGTCTTTACATTAACCGGTATAAAGCTTCTTACTGCTGTATTATAATGTTCATCTTTGATATTACAGCTCTTGGCTGACAATGCCTTGACAAAGCAGTCATAACCCTCATCGTCTGCTGTAAGGCTTACTATAACATTATCCTTATTGAATATATATCCAACAAGCTTATTAAGCTTATCCACTATCTGTGTCTTATTCTGCTCAAATTCTTCATCAAGCTTCTTAATGAACTCATAATATTTGTAACCCCTTAATATATCTGAGTAATAAGCCGACTCTGAGAACTGTGCACAGCACTCTAACATAGCAATTGAATGACCCTGCCCCATAAGAGAAGCTTCTAGTCTTGATTTAATTCTTGCAATTATCTCCTTTAATCTCTTATAGTCATCAAATCTGGTATTATACATAATCTCTTCCATCATACCAAGAACAAATGGAACTTTCTCATATAATGCCTTACTCTTAACCTCATATACAATTGTATTCTTACTAAAATCAACCTTATCGCTATATAGAGCTGTTCCTGTTGCAAGACCACCGCAGTTAATATTAATCTCGTTAGTAAGCTCTGGATAAGTATAATTCTTAGTATCCATAAGACTTAATGTTGAGCCTAACAAGCCCATATATGGTATAAGTTCATCTGGAACACACTTAGTGTCAAATGACATATTAATATATGCAATCTTATTAGTAAATATATTATGGTGTACTATCTTAATTCCATCAACACTCTTAACATCATTATAATCCTTAGCAGGCTCTCTTTTAATGTCTGACAGCTCAAGCATTGGTATCTTTTCAAGATCTTCCTGACTTGATGGAGTATCCTGATATTCCTTTAACTCCTTTGTCTTTTTAACAAGCTCTTCTAATTCGTCATTAGTCAATGTGCTCTTATACTCTGCAAGCTTGTCCGCTTCCTTCTGTTCCTTTTCCTTCTCAAGTCCATATTCAGGCACAAGGCTTATAATTGACTTGTGATTGTTATCAAGAAGATATTCTTTTATAAGCTTCTCAAAATATCCATTTCTGGCATTCTTCTTTAACTCATCAAATGTATCTCCCGCCTCTATATGGATAAATGGCTTTGTTTCATCATATAACCAGCTATCCATCATAGTAAGATAATACATAAGTCCCTTTGGATATGGACCATAATCTGCTTCTCTGTATTTGAATTCGTAATAATTAATTCCAGCTTCTATTGTTCTTTCATTAATTCCGTCCTTAACAAGCTTTTCTAATGTGTCATTGATAACTGATACAAATCTGTCCTGCTCCTTAGAATTAGAATTCTTGGCAACTATTGAATATACAGGCTGGTAAAGTGATGTCTCATAACTTGAATATACATCAGTGCTTATACCTGCATCTAAAAGTGCCTGCTTAACAGGTGCTCCCGGTGTCATAACAAGTGCATAATCAAGTATCTGGAATGCAAGATAAAGCTTGGCATCAACAGAAGTTCCAATAACTGCATTATATGAAAGATAAGTATTATCCTCTAATGACTCATCTTCTGTTATGGCATAAGGCTTTGTTTCATATACAGGCTTGTCAAATGCTGCCTGTCTTTCTATATTGGCATGAATATCAACATCTGATACATCAAAGTCTGATAGATATTCCCTGTCAAGATATTCAAGTCTTTCATTAACGTCCATATCGCCATAGATATATATATAGCTGTTAGATGGGTGATAATATTCCTCGTGGTACTTAAGGAAATCTTCATACTTAAGTGTAGGTATAACCTCAGGGTCACCGCCCGATTCATTCTTGTATACAGTATCTGGGAATAATGATACAAATGTATATCTTGAAAGCACGTCATCTGGTGATGAAAATGCCCCCTTCATCTCATTAAATACAACGCCATTATACTTGATATCATCATCTGCATTATCAAGTTCATAATGCCAGCCTTCCTGCATAAATATCTCTGGCTTTTCATACATTGCAGGATAGAACACTGCATCCATATATACATCCATAATATTCTTAAAGTCAGTATCATTACAGCTTGCCACTGGATATACTGTCTTGTCTGGATAAGTCATAGCATTAAGAAATGTATTAAGTGAACCCTTGCACAATTCAACAAATGGATCTTTAACAGGATATTTTCTTGAACCACACAATGTTGAATGTTCAATTATATGCTGCATTCCTGTATCGTTAAAAGGTGGTGTCTTAAAACCTATTGAAAATACCTTATTATTATCATCATTAGATATAACGACAACCCTCGCTCCTGATTTCTTATGTCTTAATATAATACCTGCTGAATTAAGATCTTTTAATTCTTCTTCAAGGACAATATCATATCTTGCATTACTGCCACTTATTATGTCTGATTTATTCAATTCTTCTATCTTCTTTTTAACGTCAAAACTCATCTCATAACCTCATCTAATCAATAAAATCAATATTCTTATATATTGTACCATACCTTGCCAATATTGTAATCTATTTATATAATTTTTATAACCAGCAATTATTTATAACCTGTTAAAATCTTATGACATAATTTTCATTTTTAAAATACTTGCCAAATACCAAGTTTATTGTATAATTAATTGTTTGCATATAAACATATTATAATATAAGCTGTCCCACTTATTCTTTAACATATATTATATGCAGCTAAATTACAAATTATATTTAATGCACTATGCGAAAGCGTTAGTGCTGGAATGGAGGTTATATGGAAAAAATATGGATTACCGGTGCCAAAGGCCACGTTGGTACTGCACTTTCTGCTCTCTTAGACTGCCGTGAGTATGAAATATTCCCTACTGATGTTGACGAAGTCGATGTTACAGACCTTGAAGCTGTCAACAATTATGCAAGAGTTAATCGTCCTGATATCATTATCAACTGCGTTGGTTACAGTGATGTTGCAGGCTGCGAAACTAATCCTGACAAAGCATTTGCGGTAAATGCTGTAGGAACACGAAACCTTGCTGTTATGGCACAGTCTATCGGTGCAAAGCTAATTCACATATCTACAGATGATATATTCTCTGGTACAGAGGATCATTCTTATAATGAATTTGATACACCTAATCCTAGAAATATATATGGTAAAAGTAAGCTTGCCGGCGAAGCTTATATACAGTCTTTCTGTTCGCGTTATGTGATACTAAGAAGCAGCTGGGTATATGGAATAGGACAGGATTTCCTTAACACTGTACTTTCAGCAGTTAAAGATCCTTCTGTAAATGAACTCACTGTATCTGAATATGAATATGCGTGTCCTACAAGCGCTTCTGAGCTAGCCAGAATTATTGAATATTTCATTAAAAATGAGTGTCTTGGAATATACCATGCTGTATGTCAGGGCTCTTGCAGCCGTCTTGAATATGCCAGGACTATTCTTGAATATGCCAATGCAACAGACAAGTTAAAACTTGTTCCTGCCAACAATAATAAACCAGTATATTCAGTTCTTGATAATATGATGTTAAGACTTGAACACATTGAACAGCCTAAGAACTGGAAAGATGCGCTTAAAGAATATATTAATTTATCAGGAGGCTGCTAAAGAATGGAAAAATCTTTAAAAAACACAAAAAAGCCTATGGGGCTTTCTACTAAGATATTCATAGCACTTATAGCCGGTGCAATAAGTGGTGTTTTAATCCACTATTTTATGCCAGCAGGCTATATCCGTGATTCAGTTATCGTTGAGGGTGTCCTCTATGTAATTGGACAAGGTTTTATCCGCCTTATGCAGATGCTTGTAGTTCCACTTGTATTCTGCTCACTTATATGCGGAAGTATGGCTATCGGTGATACTAAGACACTTGGTAAAGTAGGTATTAAAACTATTCTTTTCTATCTTCTTACTACTGCTGTTGCTGTATCAGTTGCATTATCAGTTGCTATGCTCATCAATCCTGGTATTGGCGTTACAATTGAAAATGTATCTACAAGCAGTGTAACTATCACTGAGAAACAACCACTTACACAAACACTTCTTAACATAATACCTAAGAATCCTGTTGAATCACTTGCAACTGCTGATATGCTTCCAATTATCGTATTTGCATTATTCGTAGGTATTCTTTTAGCGAAAATGGGTAATAAGGCATCAACTGTAGCTAACTTTTTCAGTCAGTTCAATGACCTTATGATGGAAATGACTATGGCAGTTATGAAGGCAGCTCCTATCGGTGTATTCTGCCTTATCGCAAGAACATTTGCTAATATTGGTTTTGACGCATTTGTTCCAATGCTTAAATATATGGGCTGCGTAATACTCGCACTTGCTATCCAGTGCTTCGTAGTATACCAGTTACTTTTATTTCTCTTTACAAGACTTAATCCATTTAAGTTCCTAAAGAAGTTCTTCCCAGTTATGAACTTCGCATTTACAACAGCTACATCAAATGCAACAATTCCGCTTTCAATCAACACACTTGATAAAAAGCTTGGTGTAAGCAAGAAAATATCATCTTTCACAATACCACTTGGTGCTACCGTTAATATGGATGGTACATCAATTATGCAGGGTGTTGCTGTAATATTCGTAGCACAGATATTTGGAATTACACTTTCTCCATCTGACCTTGTTACAGTAATTATAACAGCTACACTTGCTTCAATCGGAACAAGTGGTGTGCCATCTGTAGGTCTTATAACACTTGCAATGGTATTCCAGAGCGTAGGTGTTCCAACAGAAGGTATCGCACTTATTATGGGTATTGACCGAATTCTTGATATGTTAAGAACAGCCGTTAATATCACTGGTGATGCTGTATGTACAACTATCGTTGCTAATCAGGAAGGCCTTGTCAATAAAGAAACCTTTAATTCTGATGTTACTGTAGATAACTAATTATCAATAAATATTTATTAATATTATGAGCAAAAGGGCTTCATATACCTGTCACACAGATATATGAAGCCCTTTTAAATAACATTATTCAATTGTCATCTTAGCGATAATCTGAATTATGTAGCCTGAACTAATTACTTAGAACGGATTTCCTTAACTAAAGCAACTGCCTCAGCTGTCATATCCTTAATCTTATCGAATTCTCCAGCCTTGATTAAGTCACCCTTAACCATCCAAGAACCACCACAGCAGAAGATCTTATCGCAAGATAAGAATTCTTCAAGGTTAGATGTATTGATACCACCTGTAGGCATAATTCTTACTGTTGTGTAAGCTGCACACATAGCCTTAATCATCT
>ENA-OPUE01002009-OPUE01002009.1-human-gut-metagenome-genome-assembly--contig:-NODE-2009-length-10843-cov-2.366426_pt1 | contig 10843 bp, 4 predicted proteins | sample MGYA00241466_ERZ501924 | MGnify/ENA primary metagenome ERZ501924 (study PRJEB25962, sample SAMEA2042223) | human gut metagenome | biome: human gut; feature: human-associated habitat; material: faeces...
CATGGCCGGATGGACAGATACAGTCTCTTCCCCAGTCACGGAATGAACGGATGATCTTATTTAAAAGTGGGTTATCTGTATACACAGCACCGCCTTCTCCCATGGTCATGTGGTGAGGCGGATAGAAGCTGGAGGTTCCAATATCACCGACCGTTCCGGTGAATTTTTCTTCCCCATTCATCGTGTAGCGGGTTCCTAAGGCATCACAGTTGTCCTCCACCAGCCACAGGTTATGTGCATCACAGAATTTTTTTACCGTTGCAAGGTCAAACGGGTTGCCAAGCGTATGTGCAATCATCACTGCCTTTGTCTTCTCTGTATATGCCTCTTCAAGCTTTGTCACATCAATATTGTACTCCGGTATCGTGATATCCAGAAATACCGGTATTGCCCCATACTGAATCATCGGGTTTACCGTGGTCGGAAATCCCGCAGCCACCGTAATTACTTCGTCCCCGCGTCTGATTCTCCGGTCTCCCAATAACGGCGAAGTAAGCGCCATGAACGCCAGAAGATTGGAGGAGGAGCCGGAATTGGTGAGGGAACAGTACTTCACGTTCAGATATCTGGCAAACTCCCGCTCAAATTCGTCCGTATACCGTCCAGCCGTCAGCCAGAAATCCAGTGCTGTCTCCACCAGATTGTCCATCTCTTCATAATCATAATTTCTGGAAGCATAGGGAATCGGCTGTCCCTCGCAGAACTCACTTTCATCCTTATGGTACAGATTCCAATATTCTTTTACGCTCTCTAAGATTGACGCTCTCGCCTGAGCTTCCGTCATATGTTCAAACATATCTATCCTCTTTTACACTTATTCCAAAATACAACTCCATCATACTATTATGCACCGTTTCCGGGGCAAAAGTCAATAACGACTTATCATCTTAGTTTCTACGCTTATACTCTCGAATGTCAAGTGAGGATTTTCCACCGCCTTTTTTATAATATTGACTTAATATTCTTTCCAGCTGCTCATTTTCCTCAAATGCACCATGAAGATGAACCACATATATTTTTTCATAGTTTGTAAGTGTTTCCATATCTACTTCATAATAACTGACACAGTTAATATCATCCCGCAATCCCTCTTTTGTCAAATAATAGGAATACCATGCCTTGTTTGAATTTACATCCTCACAGTCAATCACCAGCGTTGTGGGTTTATAAATCATTGCTGTCTGATTATACAACCAGTCTGCCGCTTCTTTATAAGGTTCCTTTTCACTTGAAACCTTCTGCGCAACATTGTTCCAACATTGAATTCCAAAAAATAAGCCAACTCCTATCAGCATAGCTCTTGCAGTGCTTCTTGATTTCCCGCTCCAGTGCCAAATTAAATATTCTACCTCAAGTGCACATATCATAATTATCTGTGGCAGAATCATTGTAAAATATCGTTGCACCCACATAGAACCAGCCCGGTTGACACACGAGCTATAGAAATAGTTTAATACAAAAAACAATACCGGGATTTCCAATAAAATCCACTCCTGCCACTGCGCCTTTCCATCTACTATTCTTAAGATAATGTGTGCACAACCAAATGCGAGCAAAAATAGCCAGAACATATTATCCTTTAACAGATACAGCAACGTATCTACCACTTTATTCATATCTGGCACGTTCGCCCAAAACTCCAGAAATGCGCTTCCTGTTCCGCTATAATTTTGCAAGTATTTTACAAGAATTGTAATTGCAAATGGAAGTGCTGCTACAAAACCGAAAAAATATGGAAACAATAGTCCTGTTTCCTTCTCTTTGCGCCATATAATAATATCACAGATAAAAAAAGCAAGGCATAAAAATATTGACAAATACTGAGTTAGCACTGTTAATACCAACAACAGTATATATATCCACATTTTTTTTGTACTCCGGACTTCCACAAATCTCCGATGTGCTTCAAACAGTAAAATACATAATAAGAACCAGAGTGCATACTGCCGGTTTTCAAATGCAACCTGCAAATACAATCTTTCCGCTGTAACTGCAAGAATTAATGTAACAACTCCGAGACGTATCCCGCGCTGAATTGTCGCAAAATATCCCATCAGGTAAATTGCGGTCAGGGTCAAAAGTTCTGGCAACAGCAGAAGCCATTTTTCAGTATGGGGAACAATCTGGTACCAAATCCATGCTAACGTATTGTAAATTGGGGGATCCGAAATACTGTTTATCGATATTTTTAAAACATCGCCAAGATTTCCACTAATATATGCAAGCTGATATAATTCGTCAATCCAGAAGCACTGTTTGTCACCGTTATACCACATAAAAATAAATACTAAGATGCAAAGTGGAAGTGCTACCAAATGATAACGTCCCTCTCTGGCATATCGGCATTTTTTAAGTACATACAGATAGAAAAAACTCCCCACCGTCATAACCGCTATCACCAGAAGGCAACGAATCACATATGTTCCTGCTATTTTCCATAACGGTGAACTTTCCAACTGAATGCACTCTGTCACACTGGTATCTGCTTCATACATCTCAGTACCATCATAAACTTGTACATATCCCCGGTAATCATTCATACTAAAATACATTTGTCTTTTTATACCGACGGGCATCCGGATAACAACCGCATCTGTCTGACCTTCCAACTCTGGATGTGCACTGTCATCATTCCAGTATATTCCATTTCCATTAAAATACCATTTGCCCTGTACAATCTGAGTTACCTGTTTCTCCCTCCCATCTATCACAAAATGATCCAGAAACACTTCATTGCTATTGGACTGACTTCCCACTTCACGTGTTGCAATCAGTGTAATCTCATCTCCGGCAAAATTTATCTGTCCAATTATAAGCATTGAAAGAAGAAACAACATCACATTAAAAAAATAAAAGAATCTGCGCTCCGGCTGACCAATTTTTAATTTTTTTATCACACACCAAAGCCATAAAAACAGCAATACAGCCAATCCTATATCAATCAAACCCTCTATTAACATAAAATATCCCCTTTGTATTTATCCAGCAATATTTTTATTATACTCTAAAGTATTCTATAAAAGCAATAAGCCGGGATAAATTCCCGGCTTATTAATTGCAAATTTTCTATTTTTTTACTACCTTGATACCCTCCGCTGCACCTCTTCCTTTAAACAGGTTCTTATAGGCTGTAACCTTATCACTCGGAACTTTAAATGTGCATTTATCTGTAATTCCCTTGAAAGAGTAATCTCCCACATTCTTTTCTGTCAATCCCGTGGTATTCACTGTAACCGTCTGTAATGCAGTACATCCCTCAAATGCGGACTTCCCTATTTTTGCAACATTGCTTCCAATCGTAAGAGTCTTTATCTTTTTATGATTCTTAAATGCCTTATTTCCCACTTCTGTCACTTTATAAGTCACATTTCCTATTTTAATCTTACTTGGAATTGTCACTTTTGTAGCAGAAGAGGTTGTGGTTCCACATACAACAAGTTTTCCGGACTTCAACTGCATTTTTGCATTGCCGGATGTCATATAAATGGTTCCGCCTTTAATCGTCAATGCCTTCTTGCTTCCTGCATTGCTTACTTTATTATCTCCGGCAATTGTGACTGTTCCTTTTACAACATAAATTCCCTGGGTTTTTGTCTTCTTTATATTATTTGCAGTAAGCGTTGTCTTTCCATTACAAACACGGATACCATTCCCCTTGGAGACAGTATCAATTGTGTTATTCTTCACTGTAGCATTGACGTTTTTACCGTCCAGATAAATTCCATAGGATACCGACTTGGAAATTTTGTTATCTGTAATTTTTACTTTCGTATTAAGAACGCGAATTCCCTGATTTTTAGCCGACGTCAAGGTATTATTAGCTATATTCAGTGTCCCTTTTGTTTTCTCTGTGCTGATATTGGCACTCTTAGAAGATTTTACGGTATTGTAGAACACATTGGATACAGAAACTCCTTCTTTCAGGTAAATTCCATTTGTTCCTGCTTTTTCCACAGTATTTCCGGTATCTTTCTTCTCCCCGATATATTTTACAGAAGACTTTCCTGTTATCTCAATACCATTCTCCTTCGTAGAAGAAATTTTATTCTTAGTAATTCTTGAAATTTTTGCGCCTCCGGAAACAAGGATGCCATCTCCTGCAAGTGTAGTCTTAATAGTATTCTTTTTTACTGTTCCTTTTCCGCCATCAACATGAATTGCGGTACTTGCAGATTTATTAATTTTATTGGATGTAATAACAATTTCAGAACCGGACGCATAAATTCCCTTTTCTTTTCCATTGGAAACCGTATTATTCGTGATATTTGCCTTTGATACTGCGCTTGCAACCCGAATCGATGTACCGCCTGCTGTATCAACTATATTGTAGGAAATATTTGTAACCTGGGACGCTCCAGCATAAATACCACTTCCAACAGACGCGGTAACTATATTTCCTGCTGAACTATTTCCTCCAATATTCGTAACAACAGCTCCCTCTTCCACCCGGATTCCTTCTGCTCCTGCTTTATTCACCTTATTAAGAACGATATTTCCTACAGAAGCACTGCCTCCGCTTATTCCAATCCCCTCTGCACCGGAAGATGTCACCGTATTACCATTTATTTCACCCACAGAAGAATTCAGTACATAAATACCCTGGCTCCTTCCACCAGTAACGTTATTGCCAACAATCTGTGTCACACTACTGGTGTTCCAGACACCTATCGGGCGCACTTTTGCTGTACTTATTGTATTTGTATTGATAGTTCCCTTACTTCCAATAAAATATATTGCAATATTTCCAATGCTTCCCTCTGTAAATGTATTTTTGCAGACATTTGCGGTGGAGTTTTCTACTCCAACTGCATTGTAAGAAATCTCCCCCTTAAAAATATTTGCCGTAATATCTACTGTAGACTTAGATGCTACTTTAATAGCAGTGTTCCCTGCTCCGCTAATGGTATTTCCTGTAATACTGAGTTTTGCACCATTACTGATACGGAACACATCATACTGATTTCCACTTGTAAAAGTCGTAACTGTATTATTGGAAATCACACAGTCCTTTCCTTTATAAACACGGGCAAAAGAGCGGACACTCTCCGCTGTATTTCCCGAAACATCTACTGCCTCAAAATCATACAGATTCATACAGGTATTGGCAACATTCTGGAATTTATTATTTGCAATTTTTATGTCAGTTGCACCAATCTTTGAAATATTCCCGCCAACCTTACTACGGTGATTTCCAACACCACTCAAAACATTTCGAAACGTACATCCTGTGACACTTATATTTTTGCAAACATTCGTCGCCGAATAGTTATCCAATTGAAGTGCCTCAGAGGTAATAGAAGCACCGGCATTCAATTCCCCATCATCCTCTGCACCACTTTCAAGTCCATCATAATCTGCCCATTTATAATATACAAAATCAGAAAATACCACATTTTTGATATCCGCATCCTGTACAGATGCCAGCCGGATATGATGAAGTCCACAGACACTCTTTATTTTTGTCTTTTGTATCGTTACTCCTGTCGCACAATATATCTGGAAAATATTAGCTGGTTTGGATGCTGTTCCTCCTGCATTTCCGGCATCTCCATTCCATGTCCCGCCTTCAATTGTAATATCATTGGAATAATCATAACCATAACCGTCAAGTACATCCTCCGTTCCGGCATAGTTTTTCACCATCGGTCCGTAAACATAATCTCCAATTGTCTCATCATATGTTTTATCGCTAAAATAAACAGAACGTTTTATAGTTGCAGAATCATCCAGATGCAGTGTCGTATTAGAATAAATAACAAGGCTCTGTTCAATATAGTAAGTTCCCTTTGGTACTGTGACTGTACCACCACCTGCCTTTTTCACTGCATTAAGTGCTTTCTGAATCGCCACTGTGTCTGCTTTCTTATCTGTTCCATCTGCTCCATAATCTTTGACTGATACCGTTGAGTTCTTGGCAAGAATCTGTTCATCGACAATCTCAAGCTTCTCTGTCGCTTCAGTTACCTCCGTCTCCTCCGTTTCTTCCGTCATCTCTGTTTCCCCGGTGACTTCTGTTGTTTCCGTCTCTTCGGTTATTTCTGTTTCTTCGGTTGCTTCCGGCTCCTCCATTTCTTCTGTTGTCTCGGTTTCCTCTGTTGTCTCGGTTTCCTTTGTATTCTCAGTCTCTTCTGACACTTCCGGCATCTCTGACCCTTCGGTCACCTCTGTTTCTTCTGTTGTCTCGATTTCTTCTGACACTTCCGTTCCTTCCGGTACTTCTGTATCACTGTTTATTATCGCTTCATCAGCCGTCTCTGTCTCCATTTCCATCACCGTTTCCGTATCTGCTTCACCCGCATACACGCTACCGGTGACAACCATGGACACTGCCAGTGTCATACTCAGCCCGGCTGCCAATATTTTTCGCAACTTCATTATAAATCCTCCCTCATGTTTTTGTTCTTTGTAAAAACTTATACTTCCAAAGTACAACTTTTAACAATCTATGTCAACTAATCAAACGCACTCTAATTCTTAGTTTTTTCTTTATTTTTAATCTACCTGCACAAGCTGAGCAAGTTTTTTATAAATTTCTGTATTGTCATAATACCCATTGAATTTTTCTGCCCCTACTCCTTGTGCAAACACTTCAACCGGAAGTCCTGTATGCGCATAAGAACTAAAATTAATTCCGCTCTTATTATTTAAAATATGAGTAATTGTAACCGTTAAAGGCTCATAGCTTCCATATTTGATATAGTCTTCCTGTGAAAATTCTGTTTCTTCACCGGTCCGCTGCATTGTTTCTTCATAGGCTTCTTTTAATAAATTGTACTCGTAGTTTGTCAGTTCAAGTGTTTCTTCACCTGCTGCATTCTCATGTGCATCCGCACTGTCTTCATGAAACATTTTTTCTTCTTCTGTAGGCGAATATTGCAGACCAAATAATTCTGTAATATCCTCCATCACGTTTTCAAATGGCGTCTCATTTTCCCGGTAAGCGCTCACATAATCCGCATCATACTTTACATAAGATATCTTCTGATTCTTTAAATTTGTAAGAAATGTATCATAGTTCGTTCCTGCAAATCCAATACTAAGACCACCTGTCTCGTGATCCCCTGTTACAAGTATCAGGGTTTCATCCGGATGCCGTTCATAAAAATCCAATGCCTTTCCAATTGCCTCATCAAGTGCAATTACATCTGCTATCATACTTCCTGCATCATTTGCATGACACGCCCAATCAATTTTTCCACCTTCTACCATCATAAAAAAACCAGTTTCATTTTCCAGCAACTCGATTCCCTTTTCCACATAATCAGCAAGTGCCCATTCCTCATTTTCCCGGTCTAATTCATAATTCATTGCATTGCGATCTGCCATATTTTCTGTCACAACAATTACCTTATCATCAGATGGTTTCAGATTTTGTGCTTTTTCCTGTTTTCGCACGACCATATATCCTGCCTCTTTTGCCAGGTCATATAAATTTTCTTTATCACCATCATCCCCGGTTTTTCTCCGAAATCCACCGCCCGCAAAATAATCGAAATCGCTTTCTAAAAGTTCAAGTCCAATCTCATAATAATTGCTTCTGGATTCCTGATGTGCATAAAACGCCGCCGGTGTGGCATGATTAATATTAACAGATGAAACAATTCCAATTTTATAGTCTTTTTGTTTTTTTAATTTTTCTGCAATTGTCTCATATTTTTCCGAAAAATCCTCGCTTACATTTAAGCACCCACTCCAGGTTTTATGTCCAGTAGCAATTGCCGTTGCAGAAGATGCAGAATCTGGTGTAAAAGAGGTGCTGTCATACGTCTGTGCAGACCCGGTAACCGCAAGATTCAACATATTCAACTTATTTTGTGTACGCAATACCTCCCCTTCATTCTCAACTGCATTGAGATAATAATTTGTCAACTGAATCTGTGAATAGCTCATTCCGTCTCCAATAAATAAAAAGACATATTTCAACTGTTCTGTTGAACTTTCTTCCGACTTTTCCAGCGCCTCTGTGTCCGACAGTTGTATAATATTCTCTCCCACATTCCTGCATCCACTCAGGCAAATACTCCCCAACAATCCAAGCAGCAATAGTTGTATTCTTTTTTTCAATCCTCTTTCTCTCCTTCCCTGAATTTTTACAAAATGCGGGCAAGGTTTTCTCCCCGCCCGCATATTTCTGCATTTTATTTTTTACTTCGCTTTGACAGATTTCACTGAACTATAATCTGAATAGAATTTATAACCGCCTACCTTTACATAGCTTCTTACCTTAAAATAGTACGTTTTCTTTGAAGAAAGTTTCTTCTTTGTATATTTTGTAGTACTGTTTTTAGTTATCGTTGTCTGTTTGCTATATTTTCCTTTTTTAGACGCTGCCATATAAATCTCATATCCGGTAACACCTTTTTTCTTACTCCATTGAACGGTTGCTGATTTCTTAGCTGCCTTTACCGAAGTAAATTTTGTTTTGGCAGGTGATGGAAGATTCTTCCATACACCGTTCTTATCAAGCTTGCACTTATAGCCATCTACTGTAACGGACTTATTCTTCTGCATCTTGCCGCCATCAGTAAAATAATAATATTTTGATTTTATTTTTGTAAGACCTGTTGCACGATATCCAGTTTTTTTATCAAAATAATATTTTTCTTTATCAATGGTTTTCCAGCCGGTTACCTGTTTTCCATCTTTTCCAAAGTACATCCAGTGTTCTTTGTCTTTTCCAGAAGAAGAATCATTGTACCAGGAATTCTTAATCAATTTTCCACCCGCACTGAAAGCGTAGGTGACAGAATTAATGGATGCTGTTCCAATCGTACGCATTCCCCGGTTCTTTCCGGACGTCTGTAAGTAATACTTTCCATCCTTATCTTCAAACCAACCGGTTTTCATCACACCGTTTTTATCAAAATAGCGGAAATTTTTTGTTTTTCCGGAAGTATATTTTTTCCAGCCACCTGTAAAAATCAGTCCAGTATCTTTTACAGCATAATATTTTCCTTTAATCTTTTGAATTGGCCAATCAGTTCCGCCCGTTACTGCTATGCCCTCATTATCCGGATCCAGATAGTATAGTCTACCATCAATGGTTTGAAATCCGGTAAGTAAAACACCGTTTTTATCTGCATAACGTTTCTTTCCATCAAGATTAATCCAACGATTTACATAAAGTACTCCGCTCTCTTTGAAGAAATATTTATTTCCATCAATCTCACAGATGCCCGATTTCCGATATCCTGTATTTTTATCAAAATAGTATTTCTCACCGTCAATCGTTTTCCAGCCAGTTGCCATAATTGCTGTTTTTTGTTCATAATACTGCCAGTCACTTCCTACCTTGAACCACGGCTTGTATACAAATTTGTTGTTTTCATCCCAGCCCCAGGTACCTGCATACAACTCTCCGCCTGATTGAAACAGGTGCATTTCTGTCTTTCCATCACCATCTAAATCCACTGCTTGAATTCCGGTAATCGGTTTACTGTCTTCCCCAAGATAATAATAATCATAAAAATCAAAATCAATATTTTTTCCATCATAAGAAATGCCATATGAGCCAACTGTCTTTACAATTCCCTTAAGCTGTTTTCCCATATTACTGTACCGATACATTTTCAGCGCATTATTGCTTACATCAACTACGAATGTATCTTTTTCATCTGCAACCATGTAGCACAGTCCATACGCGCTGGCGTTCTGTTTTGAAGAATATGTCATACGGCGTACTTTACCATCATTTCCATACTCTTCATTTCCTGTAAAAGTACCATTCATTCCAAATGAGCATACAGGTGTTACATATTTCAAAAATTCTTCCGAGTTTGCAGGCGCAATTCCATGATGAGACAATTTATAAATATCTGCATCTAATTTTCCTGTATTCTTATATTTTTTTATCAGAGCCTTTTCTGATTCTGACTTTGCATCTCCCGCTGTCAAATAAGTAACATTGCCACAAGTCAATCTTGCTACCAGCGAACAGTTATTGACAAAGTCATCGTAAACTCCATCTTCATCCACTGAGGCATCCGCTGACGGTGCTCCCGGATCTGTAAATCCTTTTACTCCGACAGGTCCGATAATCTCAACAGACACTCCTCCAAATGAAAATGTATCTCCTACTTTCAAATATTTAATTTTTGTATTTGCATTATTTCTTGACGAAATCCGCTCAATTTTTTCATATGTATCTGAATAGTCAAGTTTTCCATTAAAAATAGAACTATCCGGCGCATAAATGGTTTTTACATTATACTCACTTGTCAGCCAGTCCAATCCGCTGTCAGTACCCACACCGCCAGTATGGTCTCCATGAAAATGGCTGTAGTATAATGAGAGATTTTTTACATTCAAATCATCAAGTAATTTCTTGACACTTGCATAGGCTCCCTTTTTCTTTCCTGCTGTACATTCCCCCATATCCATCAGAAGGTATTCACTACCGGATTGTACAAGTACTGCATCGCCTGCATTTCCCCCAAGGTAAATTGCATAAATTTTCATGCCATTCATACTTGCAAGTGTTATCTCATCTTCCACTGCCATCTCTGATTCTTCTGTAACTTCTACAACAGTTTCCGTATCCTCCAGAATCTCTGTTGTTTCTGTCTCCTCTGTTACTTCTTCTGTAACCTCTGTTGCTTCTTCTGTAACTTCGGTTACTTCTTCTGTAGCCTCTGTTGCTTCTTCTGTAACCTCTGTTGTTTCTTCTGTAGCTTCTGTTGCTTCTTCTGTAACTTCGGTGTCTTCTACGTTCTCTGTTGCTTCTGTTATCTCTTCTGTGGTTTCTTCTGACTCTGTCTCTTCTACAGTCTCTGTAACTCCTGTTTCCTCTAGCTCTTCCACTATGGCTACCTTCTCTGTGTTCGTAATCTCTTAGGCATAAACA
>ENA-OPUE01002013-OPUE01002013.1-human-gut-metagenome-genome-assembly--contig:-NODE-2013-length-10824-cov-2.435138_pt1 | contig 10824 bp, 8 predicted proteins | sample MGYA00241466_ERZ501924 | MGnify/ENA primary metagenome ERZ501924 (study PRJEB25962, sample SAMEA2042223) | human gut metagenome | biome: human gut; feature: human-associated habitat; material: faeces...
GGGGTCGCAGGGGCGGAGCCCCCGACAGGGACTAGGGGCGGTAGCCCCAGTAAAATCCCCCTTTCCGGGGAAAGGGGGCAAGGGGGATAGGGATAGTAAGTCAGAAGTTTATTTCAAAAACAGACTTCTTTTACGGACTTACCGCCGTGAAAAAATCACGGCGGTAAGCATTAATCTGTTTTCTTTGCGTCGGGGAGCATATACTTCTCACTGAAAACAGTGAACTTTCTGCGGAACTCCTCGTTGTTTGTAGCCTTGAGGTCGCTGATATAGCTGTGTGTGTCAAAGCTGTTGTCGTGTATCTGTATCATACAGACGGCGATGTTGGAGCAGTGGTCCGCCACTCTTTCGTAATTCGTGATAAGGTCGGTCAGCACAAAGCCCATTTCAATGGTGCATTTTCCCTTACGCAGACGCTTGACGTGTCTGTTTCTAATCTCGGTACGCAGATTGTCGATTACTTCTTCAAGAGGTTCGACCGATTTTGCCTGCTCAATATCTCCATGCTCGAACGCCGTAATGGCGGTATCGAGTATTTCGTTTAAAGCACCGTTGAAAATGTGTATTTCCTCAATAGCCTTCTTCGAGAACGAAAGGCCCTTCGTATGCATTTCCTTTGCACATTCACTAATATTGACAGCGTGGTCCGATATACGCTCAAAGTCGCTGATGCAGTGCAGCAGCATATTTACCGTCTGGCTGTCGCCGGGGGTAAGGTTCTTGGAACCCAGCTGTAACAGGTAACTGCCGAGCTTGTCCTCATAGACATCGACTTTTTCCTCGTTCTCGTTTACTATTTCGACATCGCGATCGTTATATTTGGACATAAGCCCCATTGAGAGCTTCAATGTATCTCTTGCACAGTCTGCCATTCTGACAGCTATTGACTTGCACTGCTCCAGAGCAACTGAGGGAGTTGCAAGGAAACGGGGATCAAGTATCTGGAACTCGTCTTTCGGAGCGCTATCGTCCTTCTTGTCACGCACTGAGATATATGCGAGTTTTTCGAGCAGCTTCATGAACGGTAACCAGACTATCGTTGCAAAGATATTGAATACGCTGTGCATTATCGCTATGCCTGCCTGGTTTGCAGGTTGTTCAAAGAACTCGAAGGGGAATATAGCGTTTATAATATAGAACAGTACCATAAATACTATAGTGCCGATGAGGTTGAAGTAAAGGTGAACAAGTGCGGCACGCTTTGCGTTCTTGTTTGCACCGATTGCAGAAAGCAGTGCGGTAACGCAGGTACCTATATTCTGTCCCATGATTATAGGCAGGGCAGTGCTGTAAGTAACCGCTCCCGTAGCGCACATAGCCTGCAGTATGCCGACAGACGCAGACGAACTCTGAATAACGGCTGTAAGCACAGCGCCTGCAATAACGCCAAGCACGGGATTTGAGAACATAGTGAGAATGCTCTTGAACTGTTCGTTGTCAGCCAGCGGCGCAACGGCGGAACTCATTGTTTCCATACCGAACATAAGTATCGCAAAACCCATAAGGATAGTACCTATATCCTTTTTCTTGCTGGATTTTGACATCATTATAAAGAAAATGCCGATTATCGCCAGTATAGGCGTGAAAGATGTGGGCTTGAGCAGCTGCATGAAAATGCTTTCCCCCTGTATTCCTGTCAGTGACAACAGCCACGATGTCATAGTAGTACCTATATTGGCACCCATAATAACACCGATAGCCTGCGACAGCCTCATAATACCCGAGTTTACAAAACCGACTACCATTACTGTGGTTGCCGATGATGACTGGATTACCGCTGTGACTAAAGCTCCGAGCATGATGGCTTTGAAAGGGTTGGAGGTCATTTTTTCGAGAATTCGCTCAAGGCGGCTTCCCGATAGCTTTTCAAGGCCCTGTCCCATTGCGTTCATACCGAACAGGAACAGCGCAAGTCCTCCGACCATAGTCAGAATGCCGAAAATATCCATAGTTTTCCTTTCCAGACTTGTCTTCTTTTGATTTTTTTTGCTTTGCCGTCGGATATGCGGCAAGCGTTTTCTTTTGTTCTTATGCCGTATCCGTCTTACTTTGCCGTTACATCTTTGTAACAGCGATATTACAGCCGGATTACAGCTTCTTTACTTAAAACACACAGACTTATCCCCGTGAATAAGGTTTTCGTCTTATACGGGGGTCCGCTTTATATCAGATTTTATATTACGGCAAGCGTGAATACAACTGTGCCGAACGTATATTCTACGGGTATTGTAAGCGTGAACTTCGATTTTATACCGCTTACAGCCGATGATGTGGCCGTTTCCGGCGGATTAAGTCCTATTTCCTTGCCTGTAGTTTCGGAAATATTGACGTTATAAAGACCGTTGCTGAGGTTTAAGAATTCGCTGATAGCGTCATTTGCATAGTCCATATCGGTTATTTCTTCCTCTGCAAAACGGCTTGCAAATACTGCGGCCGCCTTGTTGTCGGCTGTTATAGCCGATACTGCGTTGAAATCGCCGCAAAACTCCTGTATCACCGCCGTATCGTTGCTGTCTGTAACGGCTGACTGTAAGGGGGTAAAATCATCGCCTACAAAACGGATAAGATTCTTGAACAGAACATTTACATATTCAGAGCAATAATCCTTGTATTCGCCCTCGATAGCGAAGAAAGAAGAAATAACGTTTTCTGTCTTTTCGTTGTTTTCGCTGCTGAAGTCCTTGTCGGTAAGTCTGTTTTCTTTTTTGTAGTCGTTGAGAACGGTTTCAAACTCCTCGTTTGTAAGACAGCCCATATCAACGAGCGCCTGTCCGAGTAAAAGGCATCCGGTCTTCTGGCTCGAAAGAAGCTCTTCGACTTGCGCTTCGGTAAGATAGCCCATATCAACGGCAATATCGCCTATTCTCTTGTCTACTGTTGCCTGCTTCTTATGTACGGCGTCAACCTGCTTTGCCGTCATATAACCAGCGTTGATGGCAAGCACGCCCAGCTTTACTCTTGTTGTGTCCTTCTTTTCGAGCGCAACACGGAGATTTGCGGGTGAAACGATTTTCCTGTTTAACAGGAAGCTTCCGAAAAACTGTGTGAACATCGCTTAAGCCTCCTTTTTGAAATAGTTGTCAAGGAGCTTGTAAAGCTGTTCTTCGTCAACAGGTTTCTGTAAAAAGTCGTTAGCACCGAGCTTGATAGCCTCGGAGAGATTACCTACGGTGCCGACCGATGTAGCCATAATAACAACGGCGTCGGGCGAATTTGTCTTTATCAGCTTGAGTGCCTCAACTCCCGAAAGCTCAGGCATTACAATGTCCATAAAAGTAACATCGGGTACGATGTCTGCAAACTTTTCAACTGCCTGCGCACCGTCGCTTGCTTCAAAAATCTGAGTGAAGCCGTATGCGGTAAGAAGTTTTTTCATCTTGTTTCTGACCATCATTGAGTCATCGCATACAAGAACCTTTGCTTTTGAAATATTTTTTTCCATATTTCTTTTCCTTCCTGACCTCTGAATTTATATCATAATAATATTTACCCGTTTTAAGCACCGAATACAAACAGATAGCTCAGCGCAAACCATTCCCGTACCCAGTAAACAGGAACAAGATACCACGGCGTAGCGGCGCTGACGCATTTAACGTCATAGCCAAGACTTTCGGCTTGGAGTCTCGCCCGCCATTGATGAAAGCCGTCGGTCACGATAGCTATTCTGAGCGGCTTCCCACTGTCTTCAAGAATCTGTTTTGAAAACAACAGGTTTTCGTAGGTGCTTGAAGACTTGTCCTCTTTTGTGATACGGTTTTCCGATATGCCGTCATTCACGAGTGCCTCATACATAGCTTCTGCCTCGCTGATATGCTCGTTATCGCCCTTACCGCCGGAAACGATGCAATCGGCCTTCGTATCCGCCGACAGATAGCTGCAGGCTGCGTCAAGGCGGCGCCTGAGCATAAGGCTCGGACCGTCATGCCTTACCTGACAGCCAAGCACTATTACCGTGCGTGAGCCGTCCTTTTCGGGTGCGTCGTTCATATTTGCGACCATAAAAGCCGAGAGCGTTATCGCATATAGCGCAAGTACGCCGTATATGATAAGCACGGCACGGAAGATATATCTCACCGCTTTTTTGGCGTTGCTGAACAGCTTCGGGGTGAATACACCGAGAAGCACAGTTACACCGCCTATCACAAACCCGAAATAAGAGCCTGTGTTAAGCGTTCCGCTGAAAAGCGGTATTATGAACATTGCCAGTACCGCCGCACCTGTGACGATGAGCGTATATGACAGTATCCTTACCGGTTTTGATGAGCAGTCCGATATTCTGACCATATCGCTTCTTACTTTGAAAGGAGTTTCTTTACTCTCTGCATAGCTTCAACCGTGTTTTCGTGAGTGCCGAATGCAGTAAGTCTGAACCAGCCGTCGCCGTTCTTTCCGAAGCCTGCGCCGGGAGTGCCGACAACCTCTGCTTCGTTCAGGAGCTTGTCGAAGAATGTCCAGCTGTCCATTCCGTCGGGGCATTTGAACCAGATGTACGGGCTGTTCTTGCCGCCTGTATACTTGATTCCAAGCTCGTCAAACGTTTCGCTCATAACCTTTGCGTTCTGCATATAGTAAGCTATTGTAGCTCTTGTCTGCTTGTAGCCTTCCTCTGTGAATACAGCCTCTGCGGCACGCTGAACAGGATAGGAAACGCCGTTGAACTTGCTTCCCTGTCTTCTGCACCATAACTGCATAAAGCTGATTTCTTCGCCTGTGGGAGTTTCAAGCATAAGCTCCTCGGGGATAACGGTATAACCGCATCTTGTACCGGTAAAGCCTGCTGTCTTGGAAAGCGAGCATATCTCTATAGCACACTTTCTTGCTCCTTCTATCTGGAAAATCGAGCGGGGAAGTGTTTCATCGGAGATAAACGCTTCATAAGCCGCATCGAAAATGATTACCGATTTATTCTTTATAGCATAGTCTATCCATACCTTGAGCTGTTCTTTTGTATAAACAGAGCCTGTGGGGTTGTTGGGTGAGCAAAGATAGATAAGACCGGGTTTCATGGATTCGTCGGGCATAGCGGCAAATCCGTTGTCTTCCGTAGAGTTTACATAATGAACTGTTCTTCCGCCCATTACGTTTGAGTCAACATATACAGGATATGCGGGGTCTGTTACGACAACGTCCTCGTTTTCGCTGAAGATGTCGCCTATGTTGCCGCAGTCGCTCTTTGCGCCGTCGCTTATCAGCACTTCTTCGGGAGAAATGGTTACGCCGAAGCTCTTATAGTAGCCTGCAACCGCTTCACGAAGGAAATCGTAGCCCTTACCGCTGTCCTCGTAACCTCTGAATGTTTCCTTTACGCCCATTTCGTCAGCGGCCTTCTTCATAGCCTCAACTACAACGGGAGCCAAAGGCTGTGTAACGTCGCCTATACCCATCTTTATAATTTTATTATCGGGGTGAGCGGCAATGTACTCTCTTACTCTCTTGCCTATTTCGATAAAAAGATAGCTTTTCTTGAGATTTAAAAAGCCCGGATTCATCTTTGCCATTTGCGTTAAGTTTCCTTTCTTTCTGTAATCGGCGTGTCTTTATATCGACACAGATATACACAATATCATTATATCCGCTGTAATCTCAAAAGTCAAGAAATAACGGCACTTAAAACTATCCAAATAATAAGAGCGTTTTACGGTAATTTTACTCAAAATTCAGAAAATGCGGGCAGAACTACACTTATTTAATATAATTTCTGCGATACATCTTGAAATTCCTGCGTAAATAGTGTATAATTTTGAATGTGTGGCGTTCCCGAAAAGTTAATATTACGTTAAACGGAACGTGGCATAATTACAGTCAGAATCGGCATATAGCCGTATAAATTCCCGGAAGGAAAAAAACAGATGTTGCATATAGGACTTGATGTAGGTTCAACTACCGTTAAAATTGCGGTGCTGGACGATGAAAATAATGCCGTATACAAGAATTATCAGAGGCATTATTCGGATATAAAAAAGACAATTGCAGAGGTTCTCGGCGGATGCCTTGAAACCATAGACGAGAAGAATGTGACCGTTGCGGTAACAGGCTCGGGCGGTATCTCGGTATCGCACTGGCTCGGAATACCCTTTGTACAGGAGGTTTCCGCAGGAACAACGGCGATACAGACATTTATTCCTCAGACAGACGTAGCTATAGAGCTTGGCGGCGAGGACGCAAAGATTACATATCTCACAGGCGGTATCGAACAGCGTATGAACGGCTCGTGTGCAGGCGGTACAGGTGCGTTCATCGACCAGATGGCTTCGCTTCTGAATACCGATATAACAGGCATAAACGAGCTTGCAAAGGACTACACAACTATATACCCCATTGCGTCACGCTGCGGTGTTTTCGCAAAGTCGGATATACAGCCGCTGCTTAATGACGGTGCTAAAAAGAGCGATGTTGCCGCATCAATATTCCAGTCGGTCGTAAACCAGACGATAAGCGGACTTGCCTGCGGCAAGCCGATAAGAGGACACGTTGCGTTTCTCGGCGGACCGCTTCACTATCTTTCGGAGCTCAGAAAGCGTTTCATCGAAACGTTACAGCTTGACGATGAACATATAGTGTTCCCGCCCGACGCAAATCTGTTTGTCGCTATGGGCGCATCTCTTGCGGAAAACCGTGAGGAGCTTTCTGTGGACAAGCTGAGGGACGATCTTAAGGCGCTTGCTGATGTCGAGGTACACGAGGTAGAAAGACTTGCTCCCTTGTTCAAAGACGAGCAGGAGCTTAAAGAATTCTGCGACAGGCACGCAAAGGCAGTTATCCCTGTAAAAGAACTGTCTGAAGCCGAAGGTCCCTGCTATCTTGGTATAGACGCAGGCTCTACCACAACAAAAGCTACTCTTATAAATAAAGACGGCGATATTCTCTATTCCCACTACGGAAACAATATGGGCGATCCGCTCAAATCCGTGATTGAGATAGTAAAAGACGTATATTCGAAAATGCCCGAAAAGGCATATATAGCAAAATCAACCGCTACAGGCTACGGCGAGCATCTTATAAAGGCGGCGCTTGGTGTTGATTTCGGTGAGATTGAAACAATGGCACACTACAAGGCCGCAGAGAAGATTCTGCCCGGTGTTGAGTTTATCCTCGACATAGGCGGTCAGGATATGAAGTGTATGCGTGTAAAGGACGGGGAAATAGAGAGCATACTTCTTAACGAGGCCTGCTCGTCCGGTTGCGGCTCGTTCATCCAGAACTTTGCAAATGCGCTCGGTATGCAGCCCGAAGAATTTGCCCAGATAGGCCTTTCAGCAAAAAGCCCTGTTGACCTCGGTTCACGCTGTACAGTATTTATGAACAGCCGTGTAAAGCAGGCTCAGAAGGAGGGCGCAAGCGTTGCGGATATATCCGCAGGACTTTCCTATTCTGTAGTTAAGAACGCTCTGTTCAAGGTTATCAAGATCCGTGATCCGAAGCAGATGGGCGAAAAGATAATAGTACAGGGCGGTACGTTCCTTAATAACTCGGTACTTCGTGCCTTTGAGCTTACCTGCGGACGTGAGGTAGTACGTCCGGATAAGGCAGGTCTTATGGGCGCATACGGAAGTGCGCTTGTCGCTCTGTCCCGTGACGACGGCAAGGGCAGTACGTTAGCCCCGCTTGAAAAGCTCGAAAACTTTACTATTCAGAAAACAACCGCACGCTGCGGCAGATGTTCAAATAACTGCCTGCTCACTATCAGTAAGTTTGCAGACGGAACAAGATACATAACGAACAACCGCTGTGAGCGTGGCGCAGGTCTCGGAAGCAAGAGCAAGGAGCTTTTACCCAACCTGTTCGATTATAAATACAAGAGATTGTTCGACTATGAGCCGCTCGACCCCGAAACAGCACCGAGAGGTGTGGTCGGCATTCCCCGTGTGCTCGGACTTTACGAGAACTATCCGTTCTGGTTCACGCTGTTCACAAAGCTTGGCTACAGCGTAAAGCTGTCACCTAAATCGAGCCGTGAGATATACGACAGAGGTATCGAAACGATGCCCTCAGAGTCGGTATGTTATCCCGCAAAGCTGTCACACGGACATATAATGTCGCTTCTTGACGAGGGTGTGAAGTTTATATTCTACCCTGCGCTTCCCTATGAAATGGATAACGGCGGAGGAGATAACCATTATAATTGCCCCGTTGTCGCAACATACAGCGAGGTTATAAAGAACTCCGTACCCGAGCTTCGTGCAGATGATATAACGTTTATGAACCCGTTTTTGCCTATATATGACGAGGACAGAATGCTTGAACGTCTTATCGAGGAGTTTATGCCGCTCGGTATAGGCGGAGCGGAAATAGGCGTTGCACTCAAAGCCGCCTATGAGGAGGACAGACGCTTCAAGGACGATATACGCTCAAAGGGCGAAGAAGTGCTTAAGATGCTCAAGGAAAAGGGCAAGAAGGGCATCGTTCTTGCAGGCAGACCTTATCACGTTGACCCCGAAATAAATCACGGTATCCCCGAAATGATAAACGGCTACGGCTTTGCTGTGCTTACAGAAGACAGCGTTGCACATTTAGGCACGGTAGTACGTCCTATCCGTGTGGTAGACCAGTGGATGTACCACACAAGACTTTATGCGGCGGCTACGCTTGTAGGTCAGACTCCCGAGCTTGAGCTTGTACAGCTCAACTCATTCGGCTGCGGACTTGACGCTATCACAACAGACGAGGTACAGGAGATACTGCAGGGCTACGGCAGAATGTACACCGTACTGAAGATAGACGAGGTAAATAATCTCGGTGCGGCAAGAATAAGACTGCGTTCGCTTATCTCGGTAATGGAGGAGCGTGAAAGAAACGGCATAAAGCCCATACCGAAGTACAAGGGTTATATCCGTCAGCCTCTGTTCACGAAGGAAATGAAGAAGGATTATACGATTATAGCTCCTCAGATGTCGCCGTATCATTTTGAACTGCTTGAACAGGCATTCCGCTACTCAGGATATAATGGTGAGATACAGAAGAACTATTCAAAGGAAGTAGTAGACGAGGGATTAAAGTACGTCAACAACGATGCCTGCTACCCGGCTATTATCACTATAGGTCAGCTTCTCTATGCACTCAATCACGGCAAGTATGACAAGGACAAGGTAGCGGTGCTTATCACCCAGACGGGCGGTGCCTGCCGTGCCACAAACTATGTCGGTATGCTCAAAAAGGCGCTGAAGGACGCAGGACTTGACAATGTTCCGCTGATTTCGCTGAACGTTGTCGGAATGGAGAAGAATCCCGGCTTCACGCTGACGCTTCCGCTGATATACCGTGCGTTCATATCGGTAATTTACGGAGATCTGCTCAGCCGTTGCGTATACCGTGTACGTCCTTACGAGGCTGAAAAGGGCGCAACCAACAAGATGTACGAGAAGTGGAACGAAAAGCTCAAGGGCGAGATAAAGAGCCTGTCGCTTGCACGTTTCAATAAGAATGTAAAGGCTATCGTTGCCGACTTTGATTCTATCCCTACGCTTGATATTGAAAAGCCCCGTGTCGGAATCGTCGGTGAGATACTTGTAAAATACCACCCCGCCGCAAACAACAACGTTGTAGAGCTTGTCGAGGCTGAGGGCGCAGAGGCGGTAGTACCCGACCTTATGGGATTCATCTACTTTATCTGCGACCACGCAAATTCACGCCACGAGCTGCTTACCGTTTCCGGCGCAAGATATAAGCTGAGCAATATGGCTATAAAGCTGATTGAATTTATGCAGAAGTCATATAAGGGAGCAATAGAAGGCACTAAGTTCGGCTCGTTTATGAAGATAAGCGATATGAGAAAGCTCGTCAAGGGCGTTGTATCGACAGGTAACATAGCAGGCGAGGGCTGGTTCCTGTCTGCTGAGATGATAGAGCTTATCCATAACAATGTGCCTAATATTGTCTGCTGTCAGCCATTTGCATGTCTGCCTAACCATATTGTAGGAAAGGGAGTTATCAAAGAGCTTCGTGCAGCATATCCTGAAGCTAACATAATTGCTGTAGATTATGATCCTGGTGCTTCCGAAGTTAACCAGTTAAACAGAATCAAGCTTATGCTTTCAACTGCTAACAAAAACCTTGCTAAAGAAGAAAAAGAATCTAAAAAAGACGCTTAATTGCTTGTACATATTATAAAACCGATATATAATGGATATAATAAATATGTTCGAAGAGGTGTGATATTATGAGTTTTATGTTATTCATCGGACCAATTATAGGTATTGCAGTTGCCATTATTGCTGCTGTGGTTATCATATCAGTTATAGCCGCTGCTGTTGCACAGAAAGATATTAACGACGAAGATTAACAAAAAGGCTTTAACCAGTATTTTCCGGTTAAAGCCTTTTTTAATTCTGTCAATTACGTAAAGGTGCACCTCCTCAGCCAAACCTTTATTCTTTACTTTTTGTGTTGGAGGTTAAATTGGATTCTCTTCGCTCTGTCTGATCAGCTCCATGATGTCCTCTTTGTTATCTCCGCTGAAGACCTTCTCTGTTGCTGATGGAATGTGAGCCTTCTTTCTTTCCTCATCGGAAAGTGTGCTGATCTTATAATAAGCGCCGCGCACCTTGAAGCTGCCGGTCACCTGCAGGTTCTCGGTCTTGAGGTAGAGCTGGCAGTCCTTGGAGAGCCGGGGTGCCTCGATGAGGTCGGTCTTGCGGGCTACGTCCTTGAGGACAAAGGCGGCGTGGTAGATCTTATCCAGTGTCAGCATATCGTTTTTCCCATCCTATCTCTGTTTATCCATCCCGGCACACGGGCTATTTTTATTGTTAAAGACAGGATTTAGTATAGTTTACATAAATTGATTTGTAAAATGAATCTATTTCACACTTTAAGGCAGAAAGCGGA
>ENA-OPUE01002016-OPUE01002016.1-human-gut-metagenome-genome-assembly--contig:-NODE-2016-length-10815-cov-19.518123_pt1 | contig 10815 bp, 4 predicted proteins | sample MGYA00241466_ERZ501924 | MGnify/ENA primary metagenome ERZ501924 (study PRJEB25962, sample SAMEA2042223) | human gut metagenome | biome: human gut; feature: human-associated habitat; material: faeces...
AAAGGTAAGCAATAATATTGGATTGTTAAAAACACAACAATATTATTTGATCCGTAATTGATCTGATCCAATTGTTTACCAAGCTGGTAAACAATATATAAAACAAAGAAGCATCCCTTTTGAGGATGCTTCTTGCGGTGCGTACGAGATTCGAACTCGTGACCTCCTGCGTGACAGGCAGGCATTCTAACCAACTGAACTAACACACCATGCGTTGTTGCGCTGGGCGCTTTTCTCATTTGCGGGTGCAAAGGTACTATTAATATTTCACATGACCAAACTTTTGCAGGACTTTTTTCTGATAATTTTGAAAATACGCAGTTTTTCGCCATTTACGCCCTTCGTTCGCCCCGATCGATGAGGTGGTGGGGTGGCTCTTTCCTCTCGATCGATGAGGCGCGGTTTGGCTCTTTTCTCTCCGAACGATGAGGCGGCTGGTTGGTTCGCGCCTATCATTATTGATAATGATTTTGAAAGCACGGTGGCCAGTATCTCCCCGATTTTGCCTACCTTTGCAGTCCCATTTACATTTATATATAATATATTATCAGCGATATGCAAAAATCGATCTTTGGGTCTCTCGCTCTGCTTGCCCTGGGACTTCCCCTCGGAGCAGCTGCGGAGAACGACCAAGAGCCGCGCAGTATCCCTACCGATACGGCGAAGGTCTATGATATTGACGAGATAGTCGTCATCGAGCAACCGAAGGAGGCCTACCGCCTGCGTCGCCAGCCGTTGAGCAGCACGCAGTTCTCTGCCTCCCAGCTTGCCAATATCAATATGCAGAGTCTCGGCCAGCTTTCTTCCTACGTCCCCTCGTTCTCCATGCCCGAGTATGGCAGCCGCATCACCTCGGCAATGTACGTCCGTGGCATCGGATCGCGCATCAATTCTCCCGCCGTGGGCATCTATGTCGATGGCATGCCGATTCTGAGCAAGAGCGCGTTCAATTTCCATACCTACGACGTGGAGCGCGTGGATGTCCTTCACGGCCCGCAGAGTACGCTCTATGGCATGAACACCGAGGGCGGCCTGATCCGACTTTTCACCCGCAATCCCTTCTACTATCAGGGCACGGACCTCCGCCTCTCCCTCGCCACCAAGTTTGGTCGCAAGGCCGAGGTGAGCCACTACGCGCACGTCAACGACCGTTTCGCCTACTCCCTTTCAGGATTCTACAATGGTACCAACGGTTTTTTCACCAACCAGTATAATGGTGAGCGCGCCGATCAGATGAATGAGTTTGGCGGCCGGGTGCGCCTCTCGTGGCGTCCCACTACCCGCTGGTCGCTCGACTTCATCACCGACTATCAGCATGTCAACCAGCACGGTTTCCCCTATGGCGAACTGGTGACGGCCGACATGATCGCTTCCGCCCCGATCACCTCGCCCTACTACGGACTGCAAAAGGGCACGCAGGACCCCAACACCAATCGCCCGGGCTACTACCAGCGCAACTATCTCAACACGGGCGTGATGGCGGCCTACAAGGGTGAGGGTTTCGAGGCGACCAGCACGACGACCTACCAGCTGCTCAACGACCGCATGCTGATGGATGTCGACTACCAGCCGAAGGACTATATGAGCCTGACGCAAAAACAGTTGCAGAACACGCTTTCGCAGGAGTTCTCCGTCAAGAGTCGTGGCACGGGCATTTGGCACTGGGCTTTCGGCGCCTTTGGATCCTACCAGTGGCTCCGCACCGAAGCCCCCGTCCACTTTGGCGAGGCCATGAACAAGACCTTGTCTGCCACCACTACTCAGGCGGCCTATTCGGCCATCTCTTCCGCCATGCAGAAGAAGATGTATGACGTGCTGATAGCGAAGGGGACACCCGCCGAGGTGGCAGGACCGCTCGCCCAAGGTATGGCCGCGACAGCCATCACGGCTGCAGGTGGCGTCAACATTAACCTTCACATGTCGGGCGTGCCCGGCAACTATCACACGCCGACTTACAACCTTGGTGTCTATCATGAGAGCAACATCGAGATCACTCCCCGCCTGACGGCCACCCTCGGCCTCCGCTACGACTACAACAACGTGGCCATCGACTACGAGGCCAGTGCTGCGGTCAATGTCGCCGCCAGCGTCATGGGCCAGCAGGTGGCTTCTACGGTGAGTTCGGCGCTCGCCGACCACCAGCGCAACCATTTTGACGAGTTTCTGCCGAAGGTCGGACTGACCTACAACCTTGGCAAGGCAGGCAACGTCTATGCGCTCTTTGCCAAGGGCTATCGTGCCGGAGGCTACAATATCCAGATGTTCTCTGACATCCTTCAGAGTGAGCTCCAGGCCGCCTCGCGCAATTTCCGCCAGCCAGGCGACATCCGCATCGACCATGACGCAGCGGCCTACGACCGCATCGCCAAGTCCATCACCTATAAGCCCGAGACCTCCTGGAACTATGAGCTTGGCGCCCATCTCAACCTGCTCGACTCGCGCCTGCAGCTCGACCTCTCCGCGTTCTATATGCAGATACGCGACCAGCAGGTCTCCGTCATGGCGCGCACTTATGGTTTCGGCCGCATGATGACCAATGCTGCCAAGAGCCACTCCTGTGGCCTGGAGGCGCGCCTGCGCGGCATTACGACCGATGAGCGCCTCTCGTGGTCTTTGGCCTATGGATTCACCTCGGCCTGCTTCGACGACTACACCGACTCGGTGCGCACCGCCACCGGTTATGCTCCCGTCAGCTACAAGGACAACCACGTGCCCTTCGTGCCGCAGCATACGCTCGCTGCCACTACCGACTACAAGATCCTGGTCGATCCCGCGGCGCTCCTCGATCCGACCCATCGCCTCCACCTTCGCGATGTCACCGTCGGACTCAACCTTGCGGCCCAGGGACAGACCTATTGGGACGAGGCCAACACCATCAGCCAAAACTTCTACGCCACCCTGGGCGCCCACGCCGAGGGCAATTTCGGCCCGCTGAAGTTGAACCTCTGGGTGCGCAACCTCACCGATACCAAGTACAACACCTTCGTGGTGCAGAGTGGCGCGACGGGCCAGACGCTCTCCTTCGCCCAGCTTGGCAATCCCTTCCAGCTCGGCATCGACCTGAAATACCATTTCTAAAAGGTTATCTGCTGCAAGGTAAATAACCCAATACAACGCTTCGCAAGTGACCTCAAAAAAAAGGCGCAGGGGCTATCCACGGAGAATTCCCCCTGCGCCGGATTTTGAACACTCTACCCTTTGGGGCGTGCTGCATTGACTTTTGACATGCCCTCTACTCAACAACTGAACTTTTATTTATAATTTGTCATTACGCAACAGCTTTGCCAACACTACAACAATCCTTTAATAAACTGAGCACAGCTTTTGCAGATTCTCCTCAAAATGGTCTTTGTCGATGGCGCTGTTCTTGAGCGTCGAGCGATAATTGTATATCGTTTGTAGCGAGTAGGAGAGTATGCCGGCAATCTTGGGACTCTCCGTTACGCCCAGTCTTACCAAGGCAGCTACACGCAAGCTCGGGGTCAACTCGTTGTCTTCCTTAAGCTGGATTTGCGCCTCGGGCGTCAATAAGGTGTTAAGCTCCTTTACAAACGATGGATAGAGCGAGAGGAAGATTTTGTCGAACTGTGATAAGAAGTTCTGACTCTCCTCAGTGCTTCGCTTTGAAGAAGATAGAATGCTCAGCAGTTCTTTCTGCTGATTTGTCTTAATTTTACGTATTACCAGTTTGCGCTGATTTTCCAACCGCTCAATATACTGATAGCAGAGCCTGATAAAGGCATTAGCCATCAACTCTCGCTTTGCATTTGTGTTTTTAAGCTCATCGTTTGAGACCCGAAGCGCTTTGTTTGAGTCCTTTAGCTCATCGTTTGAGTCCCGAAGTGCTTTGTTTGAGCCTTTAAGTTCATCGTTAGAGTCCTGAAGCGCTTTGTTTGAGCTCATCAGTTCGTCATTGGAGTTCTGAAACGCTTTGTTTGAATTCGTTAGCTCATCGTTGGAGTCTTGAAGTGCTTTGTTTGAACTCATTAGCTCATCGTTAGAGTCCTTGAGTGCTTTGTTTGAGCCCTTAAGTTCATCGTTTGAGTCTTGAAGTGCTTTGTTGTCCTTTAGCTGTTGTTTGTTGGTAGCGCTCAACTTTTCAGTCAAGGCTTTTAGTTTCTTCTCCGACAGTTTCAACACATCTTTTTTCCGGCTGACGTACACTACAGCTGCTGCAATGACAACCAACAGCACAAGTATGCATATTATCGTCACGTTTTTCCAGATGGCTTCCTTTTGGAGCTTTTCATTGTAAGCTGACAATATTACATGCAGGTTGGCGTATAGCTCCACACGTTGCAGACGACTATTATATTCATGTGCGTCTTTCAATGTTTGATTGATATATTTCCGGGCTTTGTCAAGATCATTTTTGTTTTTATAAAGCAGCAGAGCAACATCCTGCAATGCCAGACTCTCATTGTTAGCCGACATTACATCGCTAATGGCAGCAAGCAGCAGATAACGCCTCTGCTGCTCCAATTGCTTATTCTTGCCGTAAGCCTTCGACAGAACGTATGCCGCCCTGCCGTACATGCGGTTTTCGGATCCGAACATTTGCATTGCCTTATTCAATGAAGCACTAATCTCATTGATACTCCTGCCTGAGAAAAAGAGATTTATACCCTTCAAATAATAATACATTGCGCTATTCTTCGGACAGTAGTATAGTGCCTTGCCAATATATTCCTTGAACAGTTCGTTATAATGTTGGCTGAACCCCATTTTCTGACAACAGGCATTCAGATTGTAATAAAGTGAACTCTGGGCGCAGTAGAAAAGGAAATTTTGCTTTGGATCGGATTGTGATATCTTGATCTTGTCTAGACTTTCTTTCGCCTCAATATAGAAGCCTCGTTCAATCAGCAGACTTGCCTTTGTAATCAGGAATCGGTTGCAATAATTAGAATTGCCAGTCTGTTTGGCAAGGCTTATTCCCCTTTGGACATACACCATTGCCGAGTCGTAAACGTATGGACTATAGTCTTTGGCCAACTTCTCATATATGCGCAGCTTGTCTGCCGGGTTGGTCACGTATATAGCACCAAGCTTAATTTCTTTTAGTCTTTTTTCTTTGATAGAATCGTAAACAGCACTATGGGCTATTACCGAGTCTAAACGTTTGTACAGATTATTGTTGTTTGCGTGGGCACAAAATGCACACACACAGATAATAAAGGCTACAATTAATGTTCTCATTGGAATTTCAAAATTAGACCTTATTTTATTTCCTGCAAAATTAACGATTTCTTATTGATTTACCATACTTACTTCCTACTTTTTTTTATTGTTTTTTGAGTGATTCTTACTTTCCCCCCCCCACGTTTGGTAAATAACTGTATGTGTGATAGTTATGCTTTTATACACTTACTCTTACTTACCATAACATTACTCAATGAACTTAAGTCCTCAGAATCTATATACCTTTGCACCGAAAAATTTGATTGGTATAAATTTTAATGTAAAAAGGAAACAGTTTTATTCAAAGCTTAAAGAATGTCTAAAAAAATTATCAAGGGAATTTGTCTTGTCGCAACTCTCTTGCTTTTTACTATGTCAATGGATGCAGCAACCGCAAATGGTGTTGGCAAAAGCGAGAAGAAGGTTTGGCAGGATTCAGACCCTAACAAGGAGAATTATTTTAACAACCGTCGTGCACTTGTAGGACCCGGTTGTATGATCAACAGCCTTTTTGATGGCGTTGAAGTGGTTTCAGGAACAAAAGACCTTCAGAACATTTCTAATGATGATTTGGATGATTATGCTACGATTCCTGCTCTTGTTGGAGCTACCGTTGTAGCAAGTCCTATTATCAGCGTGAAGGACAATCAGCATTATTATGCTGGTGGTACAGAGGCTGGTTTTGTCATTTGTGCAAAAGCAAATGCAAGCATCCTTACTCTCGATTTAGCAAAGTTCTACAAAATACAGTTTCTTAAGGACGGTGAAAAGGTTGGCGACCTCCAGTCAATCTCTACCGGTAAGTCTGTCACTGGTCTTGGACTGTCGTTGCTGACATTCCCTGGTTCTGACCAGGTAAACAAATTGTATATGGCTACTGCCCCTGGCAATTTTGATGAAATCAAGCTTGTTCAGTGTGGAGTTGATGCCAAGTTGCTCTCTGCTATAAATATCAAGTATGCATTTGTAGGCAAGGCTCGTGAGTATACTATTACCAACAACAAGGAGAATGGTATTGCGAAGTATTCTCAGGAACAGAAGCGCGGAACGTTTACATTGAGTACAAGTAAGTTGGGTGGTAATATGATTGATGAGAATCTTACCAATGGCTATGCAGCTGTAGTAGGAGTGTTAGTTCCAGTATCAACTCCAGTTACTGTATACGCCAAGCCTTCTGATAATGAGGAGTCATTCCCTAAGGGAACGGAAGTGGGATTCAAGTTTAATGGTTTTAATCTCGCCAATCTTTCGGTAGGTTCAGGCATCGAACTCACACTTTTCAACAAAGAGAATAAAGAAATAGGCAAGTATGACATCTCTAATAAACTCCTGGGTCTTGGACTGATTGAGGATACCAAGGACGGTGAAGTCGTTATGAGAGCCCCTGCAGCCTTTTCTGCAGCAAAGATTTACTTCAAAGGAATCGGACTGACAGTTGGAGGCACCTCCGTCAACTACGCCTTTGTCCGCATGGCTCCTGATGCAGCTTCCCATCATTGTCCAATCAATGCCACATCGAGCCGCGATGTGTCTGGAAGTGTCAATCAGTTCCAGTTGCAGCACAATAAGAATATAGATGTGACATGGTATGTCCAGAGCTATCCAAAGGGTGCCGATGCTGTTGAAGTGGTTGCCACAACAGGCTTGGTAAGCAATTTGTCTCTTCCCGGCAAGTATGTTTTCCGTGCAACTGCTGCTGATGGTTGCTATGAAGAGACAACACTCAACTATGCTCCTACATATATTCCGGAGGAACACGGAGTGGATATCCTTGTCAATAAGGAGGGTGAGGAGCCTAAATACGTGTTGAGCGATAAGTTTGGCGGTGGTTTGATACAGATTTTTGATGGAATGAAGAACCGCTCAGCCATATTTACTACTTCTCTCAACGATTTCACCTATCGTCAGCCGGGCGTTTCATTGGCAGCCAACACAGGCCTCGTTGGCATCAAGACTGCTGATGGCTCTAATTTTGCAGATGGCTTGAATGGCAATGCAAGAGCGTTCAATGGCAAGATGAAGGTTGGTTTTGTGGTATCTGCTAAGGCTACCGGACTCGATGCCAATGTGCTTAAGCTCTACAACATCAAGCTCTACAATAAAGGCAATGAAGTGACTGGAGATGTAACAACCCATTGGGATGCCATCTCAGCCGGACTTATCGGTAAAGAGGAAACACGTAAAATGTGTCTGAACGTTGATGTGCCTGCGGGCTGTGTGTTTGATGAGATTGTACTTTATAACACAGGCGTTCTTTCTGCCGACCTCTCACAGCTCAATATCTACTATGCGTATGTTGCTGATGCTGAGGCAGACAATGCTACAACCAATCCGGTCTATGGTGCTCAGGTGGTATCTACAAATAACACCAATGCATCCATCGACTTTGCTAACACTAAGATGTTCCATGTTGCCAACATTGGCAATGGCTACGACGAGTTGGGCAACTTGATTGACGAGTCGTTGGATACATACCTTACTCTCCCGTTGGGAGTAAACTTGGGTGGAGCCACAATCTCTGTCAATATGGGTAAAGTAGTTGATAAGGGACAGCAACTTGTTATGGTAACCCAGAATCTGGCTTTAGGATTGGGTGCAAGTCTGGGCGAAGGTCTTAAGTTGACCACCTATCTTGATGGTGCGGAGCAGGAAGAACTGACAAGCTGGAAGGTTCTTGGTGCTGATGTTATTGGCAGTAAAGGCGACAGCTATGCCGTGCTCAATCCTACCAAGTCTTTCGATCAGGTTCGTATCACACCTGTTAAGGCGCTCTCTGCTCTTGAGAATCTTCAGATTAAGGGCTTCGCTCTGCGTCCAAACATGAACGACGACGGAACCCTCAACGGATACGACGACCTTCTGGTTCTTGATGAGGACAAGACTCTTGCAGTTACTAAGTCATACACTGGAGCCAAGATGCTGTTGCACCGTACATTCACCAAGAATGCTACCAACGACAAGAAGGAATGGAACTCTATCATTCTTCCCGTCGATATGACAGCAGCTCAGGTGAAGGAAGCCTTCGGCGAGGGTGTACAGATGGCTGAGTTCGACCGTTTGGAGAACAACTGGATAAAGTTCTCTACAGTAAACGTAGCAGGTGATGATGTAGTGCTTCATAAGAACACTCCTTATATAATATATCCTACAAAGGAGCCGCTCGGCAACTATTCATACACTATCAACGGTGTTACGGAGACTCTCGACGGTCCTGTATATGTAGCCAATGGCATCAACTACGATGACCAGACATCCGAATTGACACACACGGTAAATGACGGAGGCATGACCTATACCGGTTCGTACAGCAATCCGACTACGGTATCAGCGGATTCTTATATGTTCAGCAAGGGCGACTTGATTCACACTATTAAGCCGCACGATGTGAAAGCTTATCGTTGCTGGCTTAAGGAGGAAATGCACACGGGCAGAATATTGATGTTCTCGCTGGATGGAAACGGCATGGATGATACAACTGGCATCCATGTGATTGAGGAGAACAAGCAGAATGCAAACACCGGCATCTACAACCTTGGCGGTGTGCGTATGAACACCAGCAACGTCGATAAGTTGCCGAAGGGTGTGTATATTGTTAACAACAAGGTAGTGGTAAAGAAATAATATTATAACTGCATTATGAAAAAGAAGAAATACGTAGCTCCGGAGATTAGCGTTATCGGGATGGAGCCTTTACAGATAATGACCGGAAGCATTGGAAGTGACCATGGCCAGACTCCTGATGGTGACAAAAACAATGGATTTCTTGGCTGGACTCCTAATGGTGACGAAAACAATGGATTCAGCGTTCAGGAAGAAGAGGAAAATGGAGAATATGAATTCTAAATTCTATATAGATAATACATTATAATTTTTGATTGTCGTTGAGCGCCTTGCAATGCAAATGCTTCTGCAAGGCGCTTTCTTGTATGCTCGGCATGAGCTTATTCTAATGGGTGCAAGTCCCTAACGAGCCCTAATAGCGGGAATCGTATAGCCAATAGCAAGGGTGTCCACCGCGAGGTGGAATCTGAAAGAAGCTGGCGGCAAACATCTGACCTAACGTACAGAAACTTCATATAAGGCATTTGACCATGGATGAGATTGCTAAACAAATCAAAGTCCTATAGCTATTCGGAATGGTTGGTGTAAATGAAGTGGGTATAAGATGGAAAGAATAAGCCCTTATCCGAGGAGGTCTCACGGACGCATGGGTGAAGATGAATCATTCGATGTACCATGACGGAGTAAAGCTTGCCGTGAGAAGTCAGCAGAGGTCATAGTACCCAAGGCACGTGTGCTTATAGGGAAGGACTGAATCGTGCAGTGCAATAGTAAATGAATGTTACCTTGTGAGACACCTCGTCAGATGTCCGAAAGGAACTCTCTATCCAAGACGATAGGACGGAATCCGACAATAGGATAGAAGTGACGCTACTCATAGGGATAGCTGAAAACAACTTGCCACACATCGCAAGATGAGAAAGCACGAAACCGCCGTATGCGGAACCGCACGTACGGTGGTGTGGGAGGTCGGTAAATGTGAAAATAGGAGGTGAATGCCTTTTATGATTAGCATTTACCTCCTACCCGATTATTAACTTTGATATTACGGACTAATACTTGATTTATTGTGTAATCTTACAAAGTTTACATACTTGGCTACCCTATGTTGGGGGTATTGTCGTATATAGTCACCTAATGTTAAACGTTATAATGTGGGAATGCCCGTCCGTAAAGGGGAAACGTGACTTCGTGGCAACGTGACATTATGCTAATGCGAACCTTCTCAAAACAAAAACGTTAAACGTTAAATAGGACAGCAAGGTGGGCTGAAGACACTCCTTCACCCTTCTACTCTATTCCACCTTGAGACTATTCCAAGTAGTCACTAAATGTGGTCATAAGTTACCACCCAGCGCGGCCTTAAGCTATCACCAACTCAGGCTATCAGCAACCCTCGGCAAGGTTGCGCTGAAGCCCCCTCCTAACTGCCCCTAAAAATGAATATAACTTCATCGGCCTACGAAGTTAACTTCATTGGCCTACGAAGTTATATTCATAGGGCTACGAAGTTAACTTCATTTTTTACCCCACTTTTGAGCCCAATCTGCGTGCGATTACTAAGTCAGTTCTCTTGCATGAGAAATCCACTTGTCCGCGTACCGCTTTCCATCCCGAACGGATCCCGAGACCATCCCGAAGGATTGGCGCAGGCTTTTGGGCCTTCCCCGGAGAGGGTAGGCGAGGCTTTTTCCTCCGTCCGCCCCCTTTCTTTGCCCATCCTGTCCTTTCTTCTCGTCTTTCCGGCCCCTATATATAATAAGGTGAATATAATTAAATGATAAAGGAACCGAAATCTCTCTATAATGACAGATGTAAACCGCCTGTTCCCTTACTACTGCTTTCCCCTTTTTCCTGCCTTTTCCCCCAAAACGCCCTCTTTTTACCCTTGTTTTGTAAAATAACGCAAAAAACTGCCAGCTTTCGCAAACTTTTCTTTCGAAACATTTGGAGGGTATTAAAAAACACCGTACCTTTGCACCCGCTTTTCCGAACAAAGCATACGCCGAGAAAGGGATAGCGATAAAGATAAGCGATCTTTGAAGAGATTTACATAAGACAGAGAGTAGTACA
>ENA-OPUE01002026-OPUE01002026.1-human-gut-metagenome-genome-assembly--contig:-NODE-2026-length-10768-cov-2.578176_pt1 | contig 10768 bp, 9 predicted proteins | sample MGYA00241466_ERZ501924 | MGnify/ENA primary metagenome ERZ501924 (study PRJEB25962, sample SAMEA2042223) | human gut metagenome | biome: human gut; feature: human-associated habitat; material: faeces...
CAGATTATTTTCAAGGATGTATTGACGCATTTGATTATGACGGTGGCAGCTTGATAAATATTGAAGTAAGTGAAGATAATTCTATTTTTTCCTCATGGAAGGGTGTTTTATATAGCAAAGATAAAACCAAATTATTGTATTGTCGGATATAATCCTCACTAAACTCTTCCAATTTTATAGAATTTCCACTTCTTTCTAAAAATTTCTCAAACATACTACTTAACAATTTCTAAGTTTTCAACTAAATTTACATTCATCTTTATTTTTTTCTGCTCCTCTTCTGTTATAGGAGGAGGGTCTGTTATTAATTTTAACAATTCATTTTCAATATTAAGAGAACGACCTTTTTCTATACTTCCCCATTGTGACCCAATGGACGAATTTATTCTTTTATTTCCCATTTGAGTCACCACATCAACATATCCTCCTGCTATCTGATCAGGATTATGTAATGCTGCTAAGCCTTCCAATTCTGAGTCAACCATTGCCTCTATAGCCTTAATATCCATATCTTCATACAATAAAAGATACTCATCAATTTTAGCATTCCTATATCTATCCCTAAAATCTTCTTGAATTTTCTTAGATTTAGGATTACGCCCATATTTTTTAAAATTCTCCCTATTTTTCAGCCACTCAAATATAGTCATATTATTTATTCCATCCTGCTGCATTTGCAATTGCTTCCTCATTTCAATTTCATAAAATGGATCTTTTTGAAATTTCTTCTTTAATTGAAATGGAGGTTTTACAAAAATTACAGAAAGACTTTTCTTATTTGAATCATTGCTAACCGAATCATCTTTCCTCTCGGTAGAAGTTTGATATATAATTGAAACATCCGACACCTTCCACACCTTCTCCCTAACCTCCAGATTATTCCTTTTGATAATCCCCGGTGACAAATACAGCACCATCATCATCGGAGAGTTTCCTACACTCATATACTCTTCTATTTTCACACAGAAGCAGTCCCAGAACCGGAAAATGTCCGCAATCTCCACTTCGTTGTAGATGAAATGGATTTCCCCGTTGTGCATGGCTCCTTCGTTCAGCCAGTCATAGAAGAACTGTTCTTCACCCTTGCACTCAAACGCAAGCGTAATCAGGTCTCCCTCGACCGGCAGACACTCCCGATTGCCGATTTCCTCGCATACTTGGATGTGGAGTTGTATGATTTTTCTCAGATTCGGGTCATCATAGTGCCGGATGTGGCACCGATAGTTATAATAGAGTATCGGCACCTCCATTCCTCTTATTTTCAGAATAGTTTCATAAATCATGATAATACAGTTTCAGGTGAATGACTATGGTAATAGGTCACGGCTGATCCAATAGTATGTCTGCCCGTTGGACTGGAACGGCTTGCCGGCGGCTTCGTCCAGCAGTTTTTTCTTTTCCTTGAAATATTCAATCAGCATGTCCAGCTCCGCATCCGTAATCATTTTCTTTTTCCGCAAGTCCTTGACACGGTAAACTTCAAAGAAAGGATAGTCGGTCGGGCAGGAGGTAAACCTTTGCAAGACCTCTGATAGGGGCATTCTCAGGAAAGTCTTTCTCCCTACCTTGCAATATCTGTCCCTGTTGCGCTCTGAAAGGAAATGTCTGACCAGTTTTCTCCTTGCACGGCGGGTTGAGGCATATTCCGGTGCGTTCAGGCTGTCCGTCTTTACACGTACGGTAGATTCTTCGGCATCTGCCTGTAGGTAGTCGTCCGGACAGTCGCAGATATCCACCTTCGCTTGCTTTTTCTTTTTGACCGCTTCGTATTTATAGTCAACGATCAGCTTGGAGGGTGCTTCCACATACTTTCTCAACCGTTTGAACTCCTCTTCGTTGACAAGCAGATAATAGTCCAGTGTGGAGGACAGCGAGTCCGGCAGTACGATTGGCTGTGCAGGCAGGCTCCAGGCAGGTTCGGTATCCGGAAGTACGGATAGCATGGGGTGTACCCCCGACTGGCGGATATGGTAATAAGCTGTCATTGTCGAATCTGTCCTATATCGGTGTGTACCCACTTCGTCGAATGCCCTTGCCAGACTGTTGCTCAGCAGGGTATTGTCAAACTTCACTTGTATCAGCATGGAATCCACGGCGGTGGTCAGTCCTTCCAGTTCCAGCGATTCGTTCTTTTGCGGAAACACCAGCCATCCCTGTGTCATGCTCCGATTTGGAAAGTCCAGACAATAGGTGTTATGGTTCACCTCCGCATATTCGTTTTCATTTCTGATTTGTTCGGGATATACAATCAGTTCCCGTTTTTTCCGGCTGATGCGTGGTGCCGAGCAATCTATCATGTTCCCGATTTGCAGCACGAAGTTGTTGAAGTTATCCGGTTCTCCTCCGTAGAGCTGGAAGCCGATCATGCGGCAGTTGTTTTTTACCAGCTTGTTCACCAAGGTGGAGTCTGCCCACTCGCTGTTGAACCCTTTATCGCCGATGACAACCAGGATATTGGTTTCATCTGGACATTTGTTGAATTGCTCCACTCCGATCCGAAGGCCGGACCAGCTGCCGAATCGTCCGTATGTAGGTTTCAGTTGCTCGGCATTACGTGCTTTGGCGGAAAGGAAATCAAGCAGCTCCATGTAGTCGGGAGTCAGTTTGCAGATGGGGTCTTTCCGGCTGTCCGGTTCGTTGAAGGTAAGCACGGCACCGAACCTGAAAGAAAAGCTGTCGTCATTCACCAGTTGCGATTGCAGTCCTTGGATGGCATTCACCACGGCTGGAAACCGTTGGATGGTGTTCTCTTTTCCTTCCAGGACAAACATGAGGTTTATTTTTTGCAGGTCCTTCTCTATCTTGTTTTTGAAAGTCCCGTAATAGATTGGATTGCCGTTGACATTCAGCACATAGCTTTCCCGTTTGTCGATGACCGGCATCGGAAGCCGGGTTTTGAAGCAGAAGCTCGTGTCATTGTTCCGGTAGGACAGTACCGGGCTGTAGCGGATAGCAGGCTGGCTGGCCGAAAGTTGCAGTTTCCGCTTCAGGTCGTTGGATGATAGCGGCAAGGTGTCTTTCCGTTCCCTGTCTTTAAAAACAAGCGTGCTGTCCGGCAGCGAGGTTATGTCTATATGGAGCTGCTGTTCGGGGGCGGTCAGCAGGCGTTCGTCTATCCATCCGATGACAGCATGCCCTATGCTGTCTGCGTCAAGCTGCGGCTTGTCTGCCACGAGGGTGCATCCTTTGTCTTCCGATATTTGATAAGGATATACGACACTGTAAAATGGAATCTTGCCAGCCTCTTGTGTCAGGTCTGTATTTTTGAACAGTTTTACGGAGTCGTTGGCAAAATACGTTTTTGGGGTGGCCAATGCCACGCTGTCGTTCAGCATGACCACCTGTTTGTTTTTGAATCCGGTAACAATGTCGGTAAAGCCGCTCCGGGTCAGCAACAGGTCGTTTTGGTTGATCCATCCGCAGTATTTTGCCTGTTTCCATTCTTTCAGTTTCCCGTTTTTCAGAATGGCTGGGTCGTATTGAATGACTCTGAGCCAGTCTCCTTTTCGCTTGATGACGAGAAATGCGTCCATGTATTTCACAGACTGCATCTCGTTCTTTCCGCTCGGACTCAGATAGGATGTTCCTGCTTCATTGGCAAAGACAATCCACGGGGTATGCTTGGGCAGTGTCTGGCTGCGGGGAGCCTTTACCCCTTCTATGGAATAGTTTCGCATATATTCACGGGGTACATTCTTTATCCGCATAAAACGGTGTACCGGTCCGCAGGATGCCATACAGATGATGCACCCGCAAATCCATCCTCCTTTTATGAGTGTCGATATGCAATTCTTTTTCATGCCTCATTTGTTTTTTTGTTCGGAAAAGCGTTCGTGCTGTGTTACCATCAGCTGCATCACACATTCGTTGCTCAGGTTGTCTCCCATATCGACGAACACCTCGTCTATAAGGGTTTTCCTGCGTGCTATGATTTTCAGTCCTTGGCAATAGGAATAGAAATCATTCTTCTTGCTGTTGTTGACGGTTACCGCTATGTCCGGATTTCCGCAAAGGTATTTCTTCAGGATATAATTGTAATGGGTATTGAACGGCTTGCCGTCCACGATGGCTTGCAAGTGTTCACGGATGTCATTGCCGATGATGACAAGCACGTCTGTCGAGTCGTTCTCCGTATATTGGGGAAGGATTTCAATGGTGTGCCGGACCGGATATTGGGTATTCTCCGTAGTCAGCAGAACCTCGTATATGCCGGGTTCTGTATAGGCGTAGAGTGGATTCTGCTCCCGCGAATCGACAATTCCGGATTCTCCGAACTGCCAGCGCCATTCTTTCGAAGGACCGTATCCTTTGAAAGATACGATTTCTCCTTGAAAGGCGGTTGCCGGTGCTTTCATCCTGACAAGCTCGTCGCTTCCGTAATCATCCCGGCTCCTGTGTACTGTGATGATCTGTTTCCTTTCCAGTCCTCCGTCCACTTGAAGGCGCACTTGGTAGCGTCCCGGTTTCTTGAACACGTATTCTCCGCTCCGTTCGTGTGATATGTCCCCGTTGCCGAATTCCCAAAGCCAGGAGCGTGCGTTGCGGGTGCTGTCTGCATAATGGACCGTTTCTCCGGTTTCCGCCTCTATGGGGGTCAGTGTCATACGCACGGTGCGGCTGGAAAAGAACAGCCGGATCAGTATGGCGACAAGGATGCACAGCAGCATGGCTGCGATTACGAACAGAATCTTTCTGGTATAAATTTTTCCCATGTCATTTGTTTTTAGTTCCTGAGCGCAAGTCTTCCTCCTTTTTCTGCAAGCCTATCTCGCACTCCTCCAGATTGGCTTTGAACAGACTTATGTTTTGTCCGATACTCCATAGCTGTTTCCTGTCGGACAGCCACATGGCATAAAAGTCGGCAATGTGCATGAACAGCTTGTATCGCTTGTCCCAGCTGTTCCTTTCGTATGTGTTCCGCAGGTTGTTTATCAGATAATGGATGTCGTCTTCTTCATACTGGGCGTAAACGCCCGGTTCAAATGTTTCTATTTTACGGAACAGGGAGTCCACCGGCAACTGGCTTTCCGCTTGTTCCTGCTGGAAATCCTTGATGCGGTTCATCTTGATCTTTACGAACTCTTTCTGTTCAAACATCTTGAAATCTGAGTTCCACATGAAGATTACCAGACAACACGCTACGGTTGTCAGGAAAAAGAACAGGAATACATAGGCATGTCCCATGAATATTTCCCGTTTGTTCATTGTCTTTCTGTTGTTGTCCATGGCTTTCCGTTTTATTGTTTGTTGCCGCCGGAACCCACATTCAGGTTACGCCTTGTTTTCCAGTTGTCTTGGATGCACTGCATCAGGTCTTTCTTCACCATCTCTTCCTGGATATTCAGCAGACGGATGGAGTCTTTTACCCCGAGGAAGATGTTGAGGTTTTCCAGCAGCTGCCTGTAAAGCCTGCAATCTTTGGTGTCCATGCCTTGGACATATTTGAGCAGGTTCATCTTGCGCGTACTGACAACGCTTTGCAGGAGCTTGTCGTTTATTTGCGGTGAAGTGTTCATCAGTTTCATGTACTGGTAGATGGAGTCCATGCTGTTCGACAGGGACAGCTCTTTGGCATAGATATGGTCATATTCCAGTGCCTGCTCCGTGATTCGCTTTACTTCTATGCCGGAGGTTTTCAGGAAACAGGCAAAGATGCTTACCGCAAGGATGGTGCAGCATGTCAGATAGCCCGCGAATCTCAGATAGGCTTTCCTTACTTCTGTGTTGTTTTTCGGTTTCATATAGGATGATGTTTTATATTCATAAATAGGTGCTGATACCCAGATAGGCGCCTTGTTCGGTTGGGGTTCCCAGCCTGAACCGGGCATCTTCCTGCTGGATGATGTAGCGGATCTGTATCTCCTTGTCCGAGGGAAGGAACAGTTCTGTCAGCGCATTCAGTATTTTACTGTCGGCAGCGCCGGGAAAGAAGCTCTCCATCCGTCGGGCGGACAGTGGACCGATTTCTACCAGCATCTGGTAGGTGCCGTCGGCAAAACTGTTTCCCAGAACCATGTCGTCTCCCAGAATGCAGCTTCCCAATTTGGGAATAAGGCAGGAATCCACTTCCACCACGCATTTGTCTCCTCTCTTGATATGCACGGGCACACCGGTCAGAATGGTCATGCACTCGCCGGCTTTGGAGAGGCTCGCTGTAATCTGTTCCATATAGGCCAGCATATGGATAAGCATGACCGCCAGATGGGTCGGCAGCAATTCCAGTACGGGACATTGACCGGAAAAGATGATTACGAAATCCGGATGTACGTTCATCTCGTCAATGCGGCGTTCCTTATTCTGGAAGGCTACCAGCATATGGTCCAGGGAGATTTCGAAAGGCTTGAAGAAACGGCGGGCGAAAAATTCCTCTTCGCGGTGGATGCGGATTTCGTCCAGCACCTGTTCCTTCGATATTTTCTCGGACTGGTAAAGGTTCTTGTGGAATATGCCTTCGGGCAGCTCGTCATAAAGGCTTCTCCTGTTCACATAAAGATACAGGTAATCCGTCAGGTCATAATGGGAATATTCCGGGTGGATGTCATGGATGTCTTTCGAGAATCCGCGCCGGATGTCTCCCCGTCTGAATATGAGGGTACGCTCTGCATCATACCCGGCCTCTTTCAGTCCGCTGGCCACCACTTCCGCCTTGAAGTCGGTATCCGGCAGGTTGAATGAATGGGAATGTTCGTCAAACCGTACTATTTTATCTTGTTCTTCCGTCATGTCCGTTCGCTTATAGGGGATTAGTCCAGTATGTTCCAGCGTGACTCGCTCGATTCTTTCGGTTGTCTGGAGCGTTCGGCGACAACGATGTTTTCCTTGTGCTTGCCGATATATTCCAGACGGCTGAGGGTTGTCCACAGGTCATTGAACAGGTATAGGAAACGTTCCGCCGTAACCATCAGTTGGCGGATATTGTGGTGGTTGTACAGCAGCCCGCAATTTTCCCTCAGCAGGCCTTCGTAGGCACCGGGAGTGATGCCGTTCCATTCGTTGAAGTATTTCAGCAGGTCCTCCTTGTCTTCCTTGTCCATGAAACTCAGGCATACATACAGGCGGTGAGCCAATGTGGAGAATACATTCAGGAAGTGTAGCGGTGAATAGTATTGCCCCTCGTTGCGGAAGGAGAAGTAGATATCGGATATGAACAGCATGACATGGCGGCACAGCATACCGATGTTGGTGGCCAGGCTGGTCTGTTTTTCTGCATTCTCCACTTTGGCAAGGATGTCAAACGAAGCTTTTTCTATGGAATCCACGAGTTGCCCGAATTTGGTATAGTAGCCTTTCAGGTCCGGATGGCTGGACATGCTTGTGCATGGCGGGATGAAGTTTCCGTCCACTTCACAGCGGTTTCCGTTCTTGCGCAGGCGGCCGATCAGCAGAAAGTGTCTTCCCAGCTCGCTTCCGTCGGTCTGTCCGCTCGGCAGCACGCTCAACGCATATTTGGGTAAGGCATTGGGCTGGCGTGGACTGATTTCCTTCTCGTTCGGAATACCCGAAGGAAGATGCTCGAAAGGGTCTGCCATCAGTATGACATCCCACCGTTTGTCCTTTTCTTCTTCCTCTTCTGTAGGGATATGGAAACTGGCGGTGAGTTCGTCATCCTCACCGGCATCATAATCTATCAGGTAACCTCCGGAAGTAAGGGCGTGGCAACGTTTCAATCGGACTTCCAAGGTGCCTGTAACGAGTTCCGTAATGCTGAAATCGCCGGAAACCGGTTCTCCTTTCTTGAATGGCAGGAGTCCGTAGGTATTGCGGTTCAGATGAAACGACTGGTATTCGCACAACCGGTCCGTAAAGTGGTCTTCCTGTTGGGTGAAATGCCCTTTGTTGACGGGCATTCCGTCCGCCCAGTTTACCAGCGGATATTTTTTCTTTTGGCTCTGTTTTCCTATCATAATGTTTCTATTTAATATTCGTTATACTTTATAAGTTCGTTTGCCACACGCTTGGCTATGATTACATCGTGTCTTTTCAGCTTGTTGCCGGCAAGTGTAACGTCGGGGTCTATATAGCGCCGTCTCTTGAAAAAGGACGGTTTGGTATAGAATACCCATTCGTAATAGGCTCCTCCTTCATTCTTATATACGATGGGCGAAGACGGTGATTTGAGGTTGCAGTCGTCAATCATGCGCTGGAACCACTGCCCGAAGATGACATCCTCGGATGCCTTGCCGGTTATGCGTTCCGATGCGGGGTCATCCACCCTGCGGAATATGTCCACATCCATTACGATGCTCCGTTCACGGTTGATGTACAAGGTATCCGAGTCATATTCCTCCGAATATTTCCATACTTTATAAATTTCAATGGGTATGTCGAAATAGCTGTTCACCGTTTGGGAATACAGGAGTGGAAATGCAAAGGGCAGCAGGCAGGTGGAGGCCCAGATGCCGTACTGGAGTTCGTTGCAGAGGTTGAACACTACGGAAAAGAGTCCGGCTCCCAGAAGCATGACCGTAACCGTCAGCAGGCATTGGATGCCGAAAGAAGGCATTTCCTTGCTTGACGCGAACACTTTGCGAAGGATGAGCCGGTTGTAATATCCGGCAGTCCAGTACAGGATGACCAGCAGGATGTAGGCATAAGGCATGAAGTTATAGTCCATGAATCCGGACAGGCCGGGCAGGGCAAGGATTATGCCGCACAGCAGCAGATACGCAATCAGTTTTTTGTTGTTGAGCAGTTTGTTCTTGCGTGCGATAAAATAGGCCGCGATTCCGAAAATCACGGTCAGCAGCGGCATCAGCAGGTACGATGAAATGAGATGTTGGGTAACTGGGTTCATAAGTATGGTATTTATGCTTTATTGTATTCTATGAATATCCGGTAATTGAATGTGTCCGGCGAGCAGGCGGACAGTCTGGTGTGCAGGCTGTCTTTTATCTGTTTTTCCTGCGAAGGCTCATCCAGTTTCGTTCCAAGAATCAGATGGACTTCTTTGGTTCGGATCAGTCCTTCGTGCGGCATCGGGCTGATTTCCACCCCGTTCCGGATTTCTGTCCGCACCAGCAGTTCTCCGAGTTCTTTTTTGCAGAAGCTGGCTATGTCGTTCTGTGTCAGGACACGGCCGTGCGAAATGAAGGCGTATTTGTAGATGTCAATCCGTTCTCTGTTTTGGGGGGCTTGTTTCCCGCCGTAGGTGGTACTGACCAGAGCCAGTGTCTTCGGGTCCAGGTAAGTGGTGGCATTGGGGGACAGGTTTACGCCTGCCTGTATCCGGTTTCCTACCTCACAGTTGGTTGTCCAGTATTTGACGGTAATCTGCCCCTTGCCGGACAATTCGTCAATCATAAGGTAATAAGGTGTTTCCCTGAACTCGTTCATGTTGTCCGCTGTCTGTTTCATTTGCGCCATCAGCTGCTCCATCTGGATGGTAAGTGCCTGTAGCTTGATGCTTGATACGGCATTGAAGGCATGGGTCTCGTCATCCAGCAGGTCGGACAGATAGCCGAGCAGCTCCTTGGCGGAACGGGAGTCGAAACGCTCGCATCCTCCTTTGCGGATGGAGTAGGTTCCATAGCTTTCCGTGGAATCCTTTGCGGAATAGAGGAGTTCATGGTAGTTCTTTCCGTCAGAATCCTTCACGCTGTGTACGGACAGAAGGGATTCGTAGCTGCCCGTGCGCAAGGGTATCACCCTGAAAGTTTCCTCAAGGGTGGTCGTCTGTTCGTGAAGCGTCTTGTTCTCTACAGGCACGATGTTGATGCCGGCATGAAGTTCTTCAAGGACTTCCGTTGTGAAATGGGCGGGGAACTGTATCTTCACCCATACCAGCTTGTCCTGCATCTTCTCCAGAACGGCCTCTTTGAAACAGGACCGCAGGGTGTCCGGAAGGTTTTTCCTGCAGGAACCGTCGAGTGGAAAGGACTGCGATACCTTCAGAAAATGTTTGCTGTAAATATCCATGACTTCCTTGTCTATGACGGACATTACGTCATAGTCTTGGAAAAAGGCACGGGTTGGTTCTTTCTGTATGGTTGTCTTTTCATGGATTCCCCCTTCCATCACGACTGTCTTCCCTTCTACGGACCATTCCGTACAGGGGAGCAGGAGCAGATATTCATAGCTCTCCGTAAGGTTGGGAAAATCTAGATAGAACGAAAAGTCTTCAAGGTCGGAAATGGATTCATCCACCGCCATTCCTAACCAGACGGTACGCGGAGACATCCTTGTCTCTGCACGGGCAATCATGGTCTTCTCCAAGGTAGGGGCTATCCGGTAGAGAAGGTCGTCGCAGACCATATATTTCACGTCGGCTTTGTGCAGCAGGGTATCGCAGGCGGGATAAAACGATACGCTTCCGGTCGATAGCTTCCGGGTAAGCGAGTCGCTCTCGTAATACATGCCCGATTCCCGGGTTATCAGGTAACACGGTTCTATGGGATAGGCGTGTACGATGCCGTGTGCGGGAAAGGGTGAGGTAAGGATGTCCGGGGTAAGGATTCGGGCGGTCTTTTCCAGCAGCCTTGTCTCGATGGCGGTAAAATCCTCTCCCAGCATATATATCTCGTTGGACAATGCTTCCAGCAGGAGCTTGACAACCGGGTCGAAGTTTTCCGCCTTTTTTATTCCCCAGAAAGCCGCAGCGTATTTCAGCATACGGTTTCTGATTTGCTCTTTATTGTATTTTTCTGTACTCATAATCCTTTCATCGGGTTGAAATCGGTCCTAAATAGATTACATAATAGAAACACCGTTTTTCTCCGGTATGTACCAGGGTTCCATATACATATACTTGTACACGTTTCTTTACGGCGGG
>ENA-OPUE01002028-OPUE01002028.1-human-gut-metagenome-genome-assembly--contig:-NODE-2028-length-10761-cov-2.682328_pt1 | contig 10761 bp, 10 predicted proteins | sample MGYA00241466_ERZ501924 | MGnify/ENA primary metagenome ERZ501924 (study PRJEB25962, sample SAMEA2042223) | human gut metagenome | biome: human gut; feature: human-associated habitat; material: faeces...
GGGAAGTCCCCACATAACCTTAGCCAGTAAGTCCAATGAAGCATGGCGCGGGTTGCCACTATAAAAAATAAACAGGTGGGTAAGATGCGCCTCTACCAGTAAGTCCGATGATGCATGGAAAGGTGTTCCACCGATCAGGAGGAAAGAATAATGGCAGGATATAGAAAATTAGGAAGAACATCCAATCAGAGAAAGGCTATGATCAGAAGCCAGGTAACTGCACTGTTATATCATGGTCACATCAAAACAACTGAAACCAGAGCAAAAGAGATCCGCAAAGTTGCTGAGGGTCTGATCGCACTGGCTGTAAAAGAGAAAGACAACTTCGAGACTGTTACTGTTACCGCTAAGGTTGCTAAAAAGGACGCTGAGGGTAAGAGAGTCAAAGAGGTAGTAAACGGCAAGAAAGTTACCGTTTATGATGAAGTTCAGAAGGAAATCAAGAAATCCCGTATTTCATACGAGAAGAAAAAAGGACTTTACGGTTACGGATTCATAGCGATATGGATCATCGGCGTAATCTATATGTTCATTGTGCCGATATTCAAGTCGGCGTGGTACTCAATGTGCTATACTGAGCTTGTTACAACAGCAGATCAGGCCGCACAGAGAGGAATGACTTCAGCAGGTATCTATACCGAGTGGAACAACTTCGGAAACTATGAGGAGGCTCTTTTCAAGAACCAGGATTACCTCCCCAAGCTGACCGAGTCACTTGGTGCAATGGTACCGCAGGTTATCGTAGTAATGATATTCTCGCTGTTTATCGCACTTCTTCTTAACCAGAAGTTCAGAGGCAGAACATTCGCAAGAGCGGTATTCTTCTTACCGGTACTTGTTGCGACGGGTCCTGTACTGGCGGTAATCAAGGGTGATATATCGACCAACGGTATTTCGAGCGGTGAGCAGTTCAGCGCACTGTTCCAGACCGACCTTGTCGATGAGCTGTTGCAGTTCTTAGGTATATATAATCTGAACCAACAGCTGACCATGACGATACAGACGATAACGAGTGATATTTTCAACTTATTATGGAGTGCCGGTATTCAGATACTGATATTCCTTGCGGCGTTACAGCAGATACCGGTTTCGGCAAAGGAAGCGGCATCTATGGAGGGCGCTACGGGATGGGAATTCTTCTGGAAGATAACGTTCCCGATGATAAGCCCGATGATATTGGCAAACCTGATTTATACGGTTATCGATACGTTCATCGATTCGGAAAACCCGGTTATGTCAATAGTTCTTGCACAGTCAAGAGGCTTAAGATACGGTCTTTCGGCGGCTATGGCATGGATTTACTTCCTGATAGTTGCGGTTGCACTTGCAATTATCGTTGCTATTGTATCTAAGTTCGTATTCTATGAAAATGATTAAGGAGGTGTAGTTGTGAGCGAAAAAGATTTAGAACAGTTCAATGCAGATGTTCAGGAAAACGAAGCAGCCACAGCTGCACCTGTCGATAACGCTTCTCCGGAAGCAATCGGCGAGGCTATAAAGGAGATTAACGGCGAGGCTGACGCTTCTGCCGCTCCCGAAAAGGCTGATGACGAGCTTCAGGTAGGTGTTATCAAGCCTATCGCAACAGGAAAGCCCGAATCAAAGAGAGCTTTGAAGAAGGCTGAAAAGAAAAAGGCTAAAGAGCTTAAGAATATCTACCATGTAAGCAACTGGCAGATAATCAAGAATTACCGTAATTACAACCAGCAGGAAAGAAAGCACTACAAGTACATCTTCAGAAGAAGAATTACCGAAAAGGTATGGCCTGTTTTCCGTTTCCTTATCCTGTTCGGTCTGGGATTCGTAATTCTCTATCCTATACTTTATATGCTGTCTACGGCAATCAGACCCCAGACAGAAATGAGCGACCCTTCGGTAATGTGGATACCCAAGGAGGTTATATTCTCCAACTTCGTTGACGTATGGATCGCAATGAATTTCCCGAAGGTACTTTTGCAGACTGTACTTGTAAACGTAGTATGCTCGATGATACAGGTCGTTACCTGTGGCGTTACGGGCTACGGATTTGCACGATTCAAGTTCAAGGGCAAGGGACTTATGTTCGGTATCGTTATCTTACAGATCATCGTACCCGTACAGGTAATCCTTATCCCTCTGTATATGCAGTTCAGATTCTTCGATATATTCGGTCTGATAAAGCTGTTTACAGGCAATGCGGTTAACCTTGTAAGTACGCCTATGGCACTTTACTTACAGGCGTTCTTCTGCAACGGTATCAGAGCAGGCGTATTTATACTTCTGTTCAGACAGTTCTTCAGAGGACTGCCCAAGGACCTCGAAGATGCTGCTTATCTTGACGGCTGTGGACCTTTCATGACATTTATCCGTGTTATGGTGCCGAATGCTAAGACTTCGTTCTTAACGGTATTCATCTTCTCAATCGTATGGTACTGGAACGACTCTTATGTAACGGGTATGTTCTTCACTGACCCGTATACGATAGCGATGGAAATCGACCGTCTTGGAACAACGATGATACTTTATTTCACCGGAGAGCAAAACGGTATGGCGAGCGACTATCTGGTATGGATAGAAGCGGGATGCTTAATGTCATTACTTCCGATACTTATTATGTACATCTTCTTACAGAAGCAGTTCGTTGAAGGTATCGAACGTTCAGGTCTTGCCAACTAAATGGCTGTGAGCCGCAGCAAATTTGCCTTTTGAAAAAATGGCGATATTTGCAGGCTACGCTGACGGCGGGCGGCTATGAGCCGCTTCAAGTTCGCCTTTTGAAAAAATGGCGATATTTGAAAGTTTCGTTGACGGCAATTTGAACGATAGTGAAAAACAAATTTAAGGGGAGTATCGGAAGATGCTCCTCTTTCTATATCCTTTTTTATCGGACAAACAGAGGAAATATAGCAGGAGGGTAAAACATGAACGATGTATGCCGAATGATAAAAAAGCAAACGGTAACGAACTTTAGTAATATGGAAACGGCGATAAAGACATATGACAGAAATGCGTCTGTCTGCGGTACACCTGCGTGGCGGTATGTGTATCACACTATTCACTCGGCGGACAAGTGGTTTTTCAATCCGTCAAAATTCACAGAACCGGATTTTCACGAAAACGGAATGGATAATCCCGATAATCCTTGCAATGTTGTTCTGAGCGATACAGAGCTGCTCGATTACCTGCATAAAGTGCAGATAAAAACAGAAAACTATCTTGATAATCTGAGCGACGAAGAGCTTAACGAAAAGCCCGACGGGTGTGAATATACAAGGCTTGAACTTATCTTAGGGCAGTTTCGGCATATTTCCTCGCATATAGGAATGATAAACGGTCAGACTATAGAGAGAACGGGAAGATTCCCTGTGTTTTCGGGTCTTGACGGAAAGCAGACAGATAAATTATATGACGAATAAGAACGAAGGAACAGAAGATGTACATTGATTTTCATATACACGCTTATGCGGACGAAATAGCGGACAGGGCGGTGCAGAAGCTGAAGGATACGGCAAACTGCAACGTTTATACAAACGGAAGAATAGACGATACAAGGCAGAAGCTGAAAGAGTGGGGTATTGATTACGGCGTTTTACTGCCGGTTGCAACAAAGCCCACCCAGCAGACGACTATAAACAACTGGGCAAAGGAGCAAAATCACGGCAACATAATATCATTCGGGACGGTGCATCCGGACAGTGATGAGCTTTACAGTGAGCTTGAACGCATATCGTCCTTGGGGCTTCACGGTGTTAAATTACATCCGGATTATCAGGGGCATTTTATGTTCGAGCCGTGTATGCAGAGGATTTATGAAAAATGCGGCGAACTGGGGCTACCGGTTATTCTTCATATGGGATATGACCCTATATCATCTATGACGTTCCACGCAATGCCGTCAGACCTTGCCGAAATGGCGAAGAAGTATCCCGACTGCACATTCATCGGGGCACATATGGGCGGAATGGCAAACTGGGAGCGTGTGCTGTATTATATCAAGGACGCAAGGAATATCTATTTTGATACGGCGTACTGTGCAGAGTATATGTCGGACGAGATGTTTATGGAAATGTTCAGGGCATACGGCGAGGACAGGATATTGTTCGGAAGCGACCTTCCGTGGAGCAATCCGCACGATGAGATAAGAATGATCGACAGAATGCCGATAAGCGACAGTGCAAAGGATAAGATATTTTATAAAAATGCGGCGGAGCTGTTGAAGATAGATATATAAAATAAAGGACGTGACTTTATCGGTCACGTCCTTGTCTTATATCCGGTTATTCGGCGTCTTTGCCTGCCGCCGCAAGTGCTATGGCACATTCGATACGCTTTTTCTGAAGCTCGCAGGACAGCTTGTGGGGCTTCTTTACATCGCCCTCATAGATAAAGCTGTTTGCGTTACAGCCGCCTGAGCAGTAGAATCTTGCCCAGCAGTTACCGCAGTTTTCCTTGCTGTAGATATGTATACCGGCAAAGTAATCCTTTATCTTCTGATCAATCTTGTCTGAGAAAATGTCACCCATCTTCCATTCTTCGATACCTACGAACTGGTGGCAGGGGTAAATATCGCCGTCGGGAGTAACGGCAACATATTCGTTGCCGCATCCGCATCCACGCAGACGCTTTACGGCGCAGGGACCCTGATTTAAGTCTATCATAAAGTGGAAGAAATTGAACTTACGGTTATTTGCGAGCTTCTGCTCCTCCATCAGCTTTTCAAGTCTGTCATATTCGGCGAATATAGTGGGGAGGTCGCTCTCAGTAATAGCGTAGGGCATTTTGGGATCGGTCACAACAGGCTCCACGGAGAGCTGTTCGAAGCCGAGATCGCTTATATGCAGAACATCGTTTGCAAAGTCGAGGTTGTACTTTGTGAACGTACCTCTTACATAGTAGTCCTTTGTACCTCTGCCGGCTACAAGCTTCTGATATTTCGGAACGATTATGTCATAGCTTCCCTTGCCGTTCGGAGTGGGGCGGATATTATCGTTTACTTCTTTTCTTCCGTCAAGCGATAATACGCAGTTTGACATTTCCTTGTTTATATAATCTATCTTTTCATCGTCAAGAAGCATACCGTTTGTTGTAATGGTGAAGCGGAAGTTCTTGCCGTGCTGTTTTTCTATGCTTCTTGCGTACTTTACGGTTTCGACTACGGTATCCCAAGCCATTAAAGGCTCACCGCCGAAGAAGTCTACCTCAAGATTTTCTCTGTTGGCGCTGTGCTTTATAAGGAAGTCCATAGCTCTTTTACCTGTTTCGGGCTTCATCAGCATTCTGTCGCCGCCGAAGTCGCCTGTCTGGGCAAAGCAGTATTTGCATCTCAGGTTGCAGTCGTGCGAAACGTGCAGGCACATAGCCTTGATAGGAGCTTTCATAGCCATTGCGGCGTACTGCTCGTAATCGTCCTCGGTGAAGAGCATCTTTGCGTCGTAAAGCTCTTTAAGCTCCTGATAGCATTCCTTTACGTCATCTTTGTCGAAGCCGTCCATCTTAGCGATTATCTCATCGGGACATACATCGGCAAAAGGGGGAGCGACATAGTCGAGGAGCTTATAAGTCAGCTCGTCCACAACGTGAACGCCGCCGCTGCATACGTCAAGTACAATGTACTGACCGTTCTGCTCATACTTGTGTATCATTTCTTTCATTGGTCAAATCCTTTTCTGAGTTATATAAGGCGGTTTTCCGCCGAAATATTCAAACAAGCCAAAAGCTCCCGTATTTGTTCGGGAGCTTTCAAAGCTTTTCTCTTACCCGTGCCTTACTTGTTTAAAGCCTCGCACTTCTGGTTAGCTACTGTGCAGCTTGTCTTGCAAGCAGACTGGCATGATGTCTGGCATCTGCCGCAACCGCCCTTAGCAGCTGTTTCCTTGAGGTTAGCCTTGTTAACAGTCTTAATGTGCTTCATAAAAACACCTCCGTTTATGTTATCATTCTAATTGTATCATAAAGATACGGAAATTTCAATAGTTATTTTGAAAAATTACATCCAACCGCAGTCATCATATTCGCTCCACTTGTCCTCAAGCTGTTGCTGTTGTGATGCAAACTTCATAACGATATAGGCTACGCACGCTACAACAGCTATGAGAGCGCCTATAACGGGAATGACATAATTCTTTTTCTTTTTTTCTTCCATAGTATTTTTCCTTTCGGTATTATTAAAGCCTGACGGCAGATTTACATATTAAGATATTCCTTATAGATCTCCGACTTTGAGAACGGGGTTTTTCCTGCGACCTGTCTGCAGGCATCGGACGGCTTTATTCCGCCGTCAACCAGTTCTTTTGCCATAAGTGCGGCATCTGCAAGGGTAATATCCTCGTTTTCCTTTACCTTTGGTTTTCCCTCGACCACAAGCACATATTCGCCTCTCGGTGTGAGCTCCTTGTAGCGTTCTATCATTTCTGATATAGTACCCTTGATAACTTCCTCGTGTATCTTGGTAAGCTCTCTGCAAAGGGCTATCTGTCGGTTTCCGAGAACTCTGTACAGATCATCGAGCGTGTTTTTCAGCTTGTGTGGCGCTTCATAGAATATAAGCGTTCTTGAAAAGTCCTTGATTTCGTCAAGGTGTTCGTCACGCTGTTTTTTGGTAACGCTTAAAAATCCCTCGAAGCTGAAGCGTGAGGTGTCAAGCCCGCTCATACAAAGCGCTGTTATTGCGGCGCTGGGGCCGGGTACGCTTTCTATTTCAACGCCGTGCTCGTGGCACTCTCTTACAAGCTCTTCGCCGGGGTCGGATATGCAGGGCATACCTGCGTCGGTCACTATGGCGCAGGTTTCGCCGTCAAGCAGACGGGCTGTTATATCCTCGCCACGCTTGTTACCGCTGAACTTGTGGTAGCTCACCATAGGCTTGCTTATAGAGAAGTGGGTGAGCAGCTTCTGAGTTACTCTTGTATCCTCTGCGGCGATAAAATCGACCTTGCCGAGCGTTTCGACCGCTCTGGGTGACAGGTCCGACAGATTTCCTATCGGAGTGCCGACTATATATAATTTTCCTGCCATATTTCTGTGTCAGCCTTTCTTCATTTTTGTGCCGTAGTAGATCCTGTTCATTTCATCGCTGTAGCCGTTGTCACTGTAAACCTCAAAATCGGGGAGAAGCTCCATTCCGGGCTTGCCGCCCTTTTTTCCGCTTATAAGCACGAGCCACGGCTTGCCGCCTTTGCGGTTCACTACATTCTTCATAACCTTTGGCTCGATACCGTGCGAACGCATAGAGCAGATGACATCGGCAAGGCGAAGCGGTATCTGGCAGAGCTTGAGGCTGCCGCCGAACTTCAACAGCGATGAGGCTGTCTTCATAACATCGTTGATATTGCACAGTATCTCGTGTCGGGCCGCCGCCTGTGCATTGGAAAGTCGTTCCTCGCCCGAGCCTTTTTTCCAGTAGGGCGGATTTACCGTCACTATGTCGAAGTATTCACGGGGTACGCCCTGCGGGTCTTTAAGGTCGCAAAGCACAGGCTTTATTCTGTCTGAAAGGTTATTTTCGGCAACGCTTTTATCAAAAAGCTCTACCGCTTCGGGCATTATCTCGACGCCGTATATCTCTTTCGGGGGCTTTTTGGATATGTTTCTGCACATTATCAGCGGAATTATACCGCAGCCTGTACACAGGTCGCACACCTTATGGTGAGGTGCGGGGTCGGCAAAATCCGCAAGGAGAAATGCATCCGTGCCGAAACGGTGATCCTCGGAAACGTATATCTTTGTGCCGGAAAGGTCGAAGCTCTCATATTTTTCTGCCATATCAGCCTACCAGTATATTTCCCTCGGGGAGAATCCTGTTCTTATCCGAGTTGTGATTTTTTCTTATTATAAGAGAGGTCATAAGCGTTACGGGACCGATCCTTCCTGCGAGCATAGTGAATATCATTATCAGCTTTGCGGGGACATTCATCTCTGCAGACGCACCTACAGAGAAGCCTGTAGTAGAGAATGCGGAAACTACCTCGAATATTGTTTTCTGAAGCGACATACCCTCACAGCACATAAGTATGCCTGTGAATGAAACGGCTATAAGAGCCAGCGACAGAACAATAACGGTGAATGTTTTATATATGGCGTCACGCTTTATCCTGTGACCCATAAGATAGGTATCCTCTCTGCCCTTCAGCACGGAAATTACCGTACAAACGACAAGCGCAACGGTCGTTATCTTGATACCGCCCGCTGTGGACGCAGGTGCGGCACCGATGAACATAAGGATAGTGATAATTATTTTTGTAAAGGGCATAAGATCGTTCATATCAAAGCAGGGGAAGCCTGCGGTACGGGAGCTTGCGCTTAAGAATATAGATGTGAGAATTTTTTCTCCTACGGGCATCTGTCCGAGCGTGTCCTGATTGCTGAATTCTACAATAAATATTATAGCCGCGCCGACAAGCAGCATAACTGCGGCCATTATAAGAACCAGCTTTGTATGCAGGAGAAGCCTTTTTGCTTTGCTGTAATGCCTTATATTACGCCATACGATAAAGCCCAGACCGCCTGTTGTGATGAGTACCGTGACAGTTATCATAACAAGGGGGTTGGCGGTGTAATTGCTCAGTCCCACTGCTCCCTGAGTTGCTGTGAGCAGGTCAAAGCCTGCGTTGCAGAAAGCGGAAACGGACAGGAATATCGCTTCGAAAATTCCGAGTGCGCCGAAGTCTGGAACAAAGACAAACGCAAGTATGACAGCGCCGACAAATTCGATGGCAAACGAGTAAAGAACAATTTCATAGAAAAGCCTTTTCGGTGTGGTTTCGAGGGCGTTGTCGGTAAGGTCGCTTGCGGCGATTTTTACGGTTGACCAGCCCAGCTTTTTGCCGAGTATAAGGTTGATGAACGTTACCAAGGTCAGAAAGCCGAGACCGCCGACCTGTATAAGAGCGAGTATGACACCCTGACCGAAGCCGTTGAAATAATTGAAGGTATCCAAAACGGTTATTCCGGTAACGCAGGTCGCACTTGTGGCGGTGAACAGGCAGTCTATGAAGCTGCTGAACTGACCGCTTTTTGAAGATATGGGCAGGAAAAGAAGTGTTGCACCTGCCAGTATTATGATGGAAAAGCCCAGCACGAGCATCCTTGACGGCTGCATTTGTCGGGTTTTCTTTTTGAGTTTAGGCATTTGGGATTATATCTCTCCTTAGCATTTACAAAGATGTTATTTACTCTCGGAAACGGTATTGTTTCCGGGCTTTTCGGGCGGTTCGCCGTTATCGTGGCGGATTGCATTCTTTCCTATCGCATAGACGTTTATATCATCGATGCGTCCGATAAGTACGCAGGCACCGCTGACCTTTACGGAGTCGGAGCTTACAACGTAGCAATCTGTCGGCAGCGTTCCGCCCTCTTTAATATATTTTACCGTTGACGACTGGGTGTAATACTGGATACTCATAGCTGTCATACGGTCATTATCGTATACTATTATGGTTTTGTTTTCTGTGCCGCCGGAATATTCAGTGATACAGCGGTTTATCTCAAGCGTGTCGGAAACATTTTCACGGCTTTCTTCCGCATAGCCGAAAAGACCGCTTGAGGCAGACGATACGCAGGCATAACAGATAACGCCCGTGAATATAAAGGCGGTTATTACGGAAGCGTGGTTTTTTGTACAGCACACAACGGGTACCGCCGCCGCAAACACGGTGAAAAGAAGGCATATAGGATAAAGCATATCAGAGCTTGTAAGTCCGGCTGACGAGTCGCATCCGATAAGCATAGAGGTGATGCCCGGCGTTATTACATTGCTGAGCATCTGTCCGCCCGACTGAGTGCAGTTGTACATCAGCAGTGCGGCGGTAGCGGCAAGACCGTTCCCGGTCACAGAGATAAGAAGCCTTGTATAGCTTATGCCGTACACGAAAATATAGCAGAAGAACAGGAGGATAAAGGGAATCGTTACGGCAAAGACCGACGCTGCGCCGAATACCGTATCCTGCGTCGAAATGTCACAATCGGCTTTCAAGAAAGCGTCAAGGGGAACGGCGAATATGAACATAAGCGTACACAGCACGCCCATTGATACGAATCTGTTATCATAATACTGTTCTTCATTGCGTCTTTTACAGCGGATGAAGCTGACAAGTGCAATGACGGCAAATGTGACACCTGCGCCGCCAAGTCCCCACGAGGATACTATGAAGTAATACAAGCGACCGCCTATAAGAGTAAGCAGAGCCGCACTGTTTTCGGATAAAGCCTGCAAAGAGCCTGCGACCGATTGCAATATACCTCCGGAATAAGCGTAAAGGTCTTTTGTGAGCCACGTCAGAATAATATCGGCGGCAAAAAGAAGTATAAACGTTATTGCGTATGTGCTGAAATATATGCTTTTTCTGACTCCTGCGAGCTTTACATAAAGACAGTAAAGGCATACGGCAAGGAACACACCTGCGCACGACGGCGACAGGAAATAAGCGCAGGCTGTAAGAAGTCCTGCAGTGACCGAAGCAAAGAAGGCACCTGCTTTTTTTCCGTTTTCCTTTTCACCTCTGAAGATTACTAGCAATAAAAGCCAGACAAAAACGGTGGAAAGCGGTTCTGAAAGCAGGTAGTGGGAATATATAAGCACTGACGGGAATATTCCGCACAATGCAGTTACGAGAAGTCTCTGCCACAGCTTTGTGACACCGAGCTTATCTGTCAGACGGAAAGCGGAAAGAGGGATAAGCGCATAAGCGGCTGAATTTATCAGCATAAACAGCTTATACTGGAACACGGGGTCGGGGCAGAGCATAGTCGGAAGATAGGGTATTCCACGCAGGAAGCCGCTTATGC
>ENA-OPUE01002031-OPUE01002031.1-human-gut-metagenome-genome-assembly--contig:-NODE-2031-length-10727-cov-2.108789_pt1 | contig 10727 bp, 8 predicted proteins | sample MGYA00241466_ERZ501924 | MGnify/ENA primary metagenome ERZ501924 (study PRJEB25962, sample SAMEA2042223) | human gut metagenome | biome: human gut; feature: human-associated habitat; material: faeces...
TTCCCCTTTTCTCTACTTTAATATATCCTTTATCTTCTAAACGGAACAAATAGGTTCGAATACTTGTACGTTTATATTCTTTATGAAATTTATCCTTTAATTCTTCTCCCATTCGCAGAAATGGCATCTCTTTTCCGTAGTTCCAGATACATTTCATCATTAATTCTTCTGTGTTAGTTAAATATTCCATCTTACTCATCCCCTTTTTAACTGTTTTTTTAATTACTTTTACTTTAACATGTTTACTGTTTTAATTCAACTTGTTTTTTAGTTACTTTGAATAATTTTATCAATATATCGTCTATATTATTTTGCAAAATGTACAAAAGAGATTCAATCTAATCTATATCAAAAAAAGAGATGCCTTTTCCTTTGGCATCTCTTTCTTCAAAATAAATCTACAATCTGCTAATAAATTTTTCATGTACTCTCAAATTCTCATCCAATTCCGGATGAAATGCAACCCCAATCTGATTTCCATATTCTACCCCAACAATATTTCCGTCAACTTCTGCTAATACTTTTACCCCATCTTCTACGCTTTCCACATATGGTGCGCGGATAAATGTCATTGGGACTTCTCCGACTCCATCTACTTCTTTTGTTGTAAAGAAGCTTCCGAGCTGTCTTCCATATGCATTTCGTTTGACGCACATTGGGATTGTTCCAAAGTATGTTTCTTCCTGATCTTTAATATCTTTTGCAAGAAGAATAAGTCCTGCACAGGTTGCGAGGACTGGCATTCCTGCTTCGATCTGTTTCTTGATCGTATCAAACATATCAAGTTCTTTTAGAAGTTTCCCCTGAACGGTGCTTTCTCCGCCGGGAAGGATAATTCCATCGTATGGTTTTTCTAAATCTTCTTTGTTTCGTAATTCAATACAGGAAACGCCTAGTTGTTCAAGCATTTTTTCATGTTCGATAAATGCGCCCTGTAATGCTAAAACACCGACTTTCTTCATCTTATTTTCCTCTTTCTGCCATTAATAATTCGATTTCCTGTTCGTTGATTCCTACCATTGCTTCCCCAAGGTCTTTGGATAATTCTGCGATTCGTTTGGCATCTGTAAAGTTTGTCACTGCCTGTACGATCGCTGCTGCTCGTTTGGCTGGGTTTCCAGATTTGAAGATTCCTGATCCTACGAAGACTCCTTCTGCTCCTAACTGCATCATTAGGGCTGCATCGGCTGGTGTTGCGACTCCACCTGCTGCGAAGTTTACGACTGGAAGTTTTCCATTTTCATGAACGTATAATACCAGATCATAAGGGACTCGTTGTGTCATATCTTAATAAAATAAGAAAAGTCATTGAATGCTCTTATTTTGTGAAAAATAATTTGCATTCAATGACTTTATAACCACTGTGTCACACAACTATGTTTCTTTGTCTTCTTATCATAACTGATTCCAACACCTAAGATTTTATGATCTGTTTTTATTTCACCTATTTTTCCTTGAAATTTTAATTTATAATCTTTGTCCACAATCTGCTTTAATGCTTCTCTTGGACTATGATCTACTTTTAATTCTAATATAATTCCTGGATCCTTCTTATTCTCTGGATAAAAAATATAATCAACAAATCCCTTGCCTGCTGTGTCTTCTCTTTCTACACGATATTTGTCCCTTGCTGAAAGATAAACAAGATTTATAATTGCTGATAATTCCGTTTCATTATTATATGATAGAATTGGTGTTTCTGTATTATGTGCGTATTGTAAGATTTCTTCCATTACCTGAGTATCTTCTGCTAAAGTTGCTTGTAACATTCTTTCTGACTCTTTTGCCAAACGATAAACATATCCTAGAGATTCTTCTTTTTGAATCATATCATCAAATTTATTCATCAGCTCTTTATTCGGAATTCTTACTTCCCCATTCTCGTAACTTAAGAATCCATATACGATCATTGCAGAAAAGATCTCATTTTTTGTCGTTAAATTCATTGAAACTGCTGCATATTCCTGAATCTTTGCTGTTACTGCCTCTCCCGATATCATTAATGCGAGATCATTTTGTACATCATCTATGTTTTGTCTGATATAATAAAAAATCTCATCATATGGTCCTGAACTTGTCCAGTAATTTCCAATATTATTATTTGTCAATGCCAAAACTACAGATCTTGGATTATACATTCTCTCTCCTGATTTTGTCGTATAACCATCGTACCATTCTTTCAAATCTTCTCTTGAAATATGAATCTCTCGTGTATTCCTCGTATATTTCTCATACAACTGATCTACTTCTGAATCTGTAAATCCAAAATATTCATTATATTTCGCCTCAGATGCCATTGTATATTCCCAAAACATATTTAATTCCGATCCACTGGAATACTTAGCAATCGGAAGAATTCCTGTCATATAAGTCAATTGTACATATGAACGATCCTTCAAAAGATTACTTAAAAATAGCACATACTGCTTTTTATTTTCTTCTGTAACAAAATCCTTATGAAAAATAAAATCCCATTCATCCAGTACAAAAACAAATCTTTGCTGGTCACATTCTTCGAATATCGTCTCTAATACATCTGCTGCCGAATCATCTTCATAAATTTCGATCTGTGGATATTCTTTTCTTAAATCTCTGATCAGATTTGTTTCGATCCTGTCTATATAGTCTGTATATGAATCGCAATCTCTTGGCATCTTGCTGAAATCTATTGATATTACATTATATTGATTCCTGTATTTATTATACAAATCATTCTGTGATATTTTTAATGATTTAAAAATTGAATCTGAATCCTGTTTTTTTCCTAAAAAAGCAGTGATCATATTGGCCATGACTGTCTTTCCAAAACGTCTTGGACGTGTAATGCATATATGGGTATTACCTGAATCTAAAAATGGAAATAATTCTGATAGCATTTGTGATTTATCTACAAAGTATGGCTGTTCTGTTTGTCCTTTGTATAAGACATATGAAGTTGAACTGTTTAGATATCTTCCCATGAATTTACCTCCGCTATCATTGTTTATACACTTTACTTATCATTTTATTATTGTTTTTTAATTTTTGACCTTTTGTCCCCATCCTATTGCTCAATTTTAATCTACATCACTTAATTAATTTTCATGGGGAAGGGGCCGTCATTCTATAGACATTCTTTTTTGTTTAATTCATCGATAATTATTTTAACCTCATCTTTCGACAATAAGTTAATTAATGTAATCCTTTTTCCTAATCCATTTATTGATGTACCCGTATAAAAACCTTTTTTTCGATCAGCAATCCAAAATCTATCATGAAAATCATCATTCCATATAATTTTAATGTCTTGCGTTAATTTATTTTCAATTTTTTTATGAATATCATTATTATAATTTCTATAATTAGTTATCACTCTAATAGATTTCGCTTTAGCTTTCATTATTATTTTGGCAAGTATATTACAATATTCATCATCCTCTTTTTTATTTTTGCTTTCCTTAAATAGATATGGATCTGTAATAATCAACTCTTTTTCTTCTGCTTCTATTTTTGAAAAAAAAGAGGAGAAACAATTTAGTTTTTCTTCATTCGTTATATTTTTCAATAAAACTTCTTCTTGTAAAATCGAATTATTATTTTCTATATTTTTCAATACTTGTTTAATTTTTTCTTCTTTCTTCAAATAAATTTCTATTGACATGCCCAAATCCTGCAATGATTTATTATGTATTTTTTCAATCGAATGTTTGGAATATTCTAATAATACAAATTGCAATAACTTATCTGGTATTTTGGCATTATCATTATTTATCACAAACGAAACTTCTGGAATTCCAATCAAATCATTTATACCATTAATTATGTTAAACCCTATTCCTAATTCCATTTTTAATTTATTATTAAATGCATCTAATACATCAGATACCTCTATATTTTCCTGTACTAACAAAGAATTTTTCTGACTTATATTATTGAATGTAAAATAAAGCATATTTAATCTCCCATCTTTTAATTTAAAACCTTTCTCAATCATAACTACTTGAGTTCATAATTGAAACAATCATTCTGTACAAATCTCCTATTTTCATATACTAAGCAATGAAATTTGATAAATCTATAAAATTTTGTATCATTTTTCCAAAAGATGTCTCCTAAGGTCTCAGGAATCTTATACATTCATTGTAAGCTTCAGCAAATCATCTATATCCCATAAAGTCATTAAATTTTGTTGTTCTTCAGCAAATGCACGTGCATCTTTCGTAAATCTGGAAGATGTAACAATTACCGATTGATTTGCTTGCATTGCCATCTGAACCCCATATACACTTCTAACTACACTAACATCAACCTTATGATTTTCGCCCCAGTGTTTGCATTCAATAATTAATGTATATGGCATGGGATCCGCTTTTGTTGCAATAATATCCTTTCCACCATCTCTTGTTGCCTGTGTAATTTTCACACTAAAACCATGTTTTTTGAATATATCAGCAACAAAATATTCAAAATTCCTCGGTGACATTTTTTTGATTTTTTCCCTATTGTATTCTAAGATATATTCCGTACTCTCATACTCTGCATAAGCTTCATCATAATAGTCAAAATCAAATTCATAATTCATTTCTACTACTGGCTCATCTATAAAGCAGCCTCCATGACACTCTGAATCGGAGAAATTAAAAGCTCCCACAGGATACTCATATCCTCTGATACAAAATTCTATATAAGAATGGCATTTATCACAGTATATTTCTCCACAAAAATCATACTCTATTTCCTCACCCATTGGCCTGTCATACACCACAGAAGTTTTATAATCTAAATTATCTACTTCAACCAATGTTACATTATCACATTCATTGCATCTGATATAAACATTATTTGATATTCGCATCATATTTATCGAATGTCTCCCTCTTTAAAGCTTATATAATTTTTCTCAAATTTAAACAAACTATTTTCGTTTATTATACACAATTCTAAACTTTTCGTCTATTCATGAATTTACATCATAATTTATTTTTGCGTATTCATATTATAAATTAAGGACCTAAATGTAACTTTACACTTAGATCCTCAATAATAGCTCAAAATCATTCAGTCTATTGTCATAAACTATAAAATACCCTTCGCCATCACATATTATTTTTTCATTTTCCACATATCATCAAATCTTTTCGCCTGCTGCTCTTTTTTATAATCCTCTAAATATTTGATATATGTATATTCCGGCCGATAACCTAATTCTTCTTTTGCATTAGATATATCCATAACAAAGCTGTCAAATGTTGGTTTATCTGGTACTTCTATAATCTCTGATTTATTATCTTCTGTTGAAAAAACATCGATCATTCCTTGAATCTGCTCTCGCAGGGTTGTTTTAATCCCCGTTCCAGCATTATATGTTCCGCCATTCACGTCTGCAAATAATGCTTTATACATCATCTGACATAAATCCTTCACATACAGTATATCTTTGAACGCATTTGGATTTCCCCACATCTCAATGTTTTCTCCTTTTTGAGCTCGTTCAATCATATATCTGTATGCAACTAATTTCTTTTTACAATCAACATAATAATATGTATCTGGATGATATAAATAAACATTCGGTAATCGGAATACAAAATTTTTAATTCCATATTCCTGTTTATAGTGTTCCATCGTATCTACGATCATACATTTTGTAATCGCATAAAAGGCGTGATCTCCTGTATATTTCAACTTTCTAGGCATTTTCGGTGAAAGTACTTCTTCTTTTCCCCAATATCCTGCCATCTCAGCCCATGTTTGTGTATACAAAACTCTATCCACTCCAATTTTTCTGGCATATTCCAATATTCTTAAAGAACCTTTAATATTTGTTTCTACATATATGAAAGGATCATATTTTTGTAAATATGCTGGTAAAATTCCTGTAAGGTTCACAATTGCATATACATCTTTTGTCGGCAATTTATGAAAATCTGAATCATTGCAAATATCCACCTGCAGATATTTTATTTCATTCTTTTCGAAATAATCTGTATATTTTCTTCCAACTGCAATAATCTCATATTCATCCTGCAATCTTGTCTTACAATAATCAATAAAATATGCTCCTATATTTCCAGTTGCTCCAAATACAATTATTTTTTTCATAAATTTAAAAAACCTTTGCCTTTCTTATATAACATCCCGCACGATTAGAACTATCTGTTATTTTTCCAATATTCTCTGGATGATAATCCACTACTTTCAAAATGTCTTCTGGATTTTCATTTTTTATTTTTTCATATTCATCTAAATCTTCTTGTGTAAAGATAAAAATACTTTCTACATTCATTGAATCGGTTACTTTCGTAAAATCCGGTTTTTCTCCGCAAGCTACCTGAATCACCATTTTGACAAAATCATATCCTGTAGAATATTGCACAAGATCACTTCCTATACAATCTCCACCCATTCGGGCTCCGATTTCTATAATTTTTATTTCACCATTTTTATCTATTTTTATTTCAGAATGAGAAGCTCCATTTTCAATTCCTAGTGTATTTAATGCATGGCTTACTACATTTTTTACCTTTTCTAAAACATCTTCTTCAACTGGTGCCGGTTCTAAATGTCCTGTTTCAATAAAGTACGGTGCACCTGTTGTATGTTTTAATGTTAACGCTAAAAAATGATGATTTCCTTTATAAGAAATATATTCAACGCTATATTCCTGGCCTTTTGCATATTCCTCGATTAATGCTTTATTTTCAAATCCTTCATTCTTGGCTTTCTCAACTGCCTCTTTTAACATTAACGGATTCTCTAACTTAAAGATTCCTCTGCTTCCACTTCTGTCTGTTGGTTTCACTATGACGGGATATTCTAATTGCAGCTCGTCTAATTTTGTATTATCATCAACCAAAATACTTTTTGGACTTGGATCTCCTGCGTTTTCGAATGCTTCTCTCATCAAATGTTTATTTGTACATTTTCCTGTTGTTTCAATCTTATTTCCAGCCAGTCCCAATTTTTCAGCCACATAATTGACGGTTATTACTGCAACATCTGATGCTATACTGCAAATTCCACAGATACCTATCTTTTTACATACTTCAAGTATTTCTTCTTTTTCTATAATACTTATAGGATAAAATTTATCTGCGGCTTCTTCTCCTACATCATTTGCCTTCCATGCAAAAACATGTGTGGTATATCCCATTTCTTTTGCTTTTTCTATTAACGGCAGCTGTAAATAACTTGCTCCAATAATTGCAAGATTCTTTTCCAATACTATCAACTCCTCATATGATCAACCAATTAACTTTTATCCTATATTACTCTAAAACATCAAACTTATTTAGAGTAAAATTCCTTGATTCCTTCAACCACTAAATCTACTTGATCTTCAAGTAAACCGTAATACATTGGTAAACGAACTAATCTTTCGCTTTCCTTTGTTGTAAACTCATCTTCCCCATCAAATCTTCCAAACTTTTCTCCAGCTGGTGCAGAATGTAATGGAATATAATGAAATACACAGTATAATTCTTTTTCTTTCATAAATTTAATAAACTCTGAACGTTCTTTTAAATCCTTGCATTTCAGATAAAACATATGTGCATTATGTTCACATTCTTCTGGCACTGTTGGAATTTCAAATTTTCCTTCCTTCGCCATTGTCTGTAATCCCTGATAGTATCTATTCCATGTCGCAATTCGATTATCATTGATTTCGTCAGCATTTAATAATTGTGCCCACAAATATGCAGCATTTAACTCACTTGGTAAATAACTATCTCCAAAGTCTACCCATGTATACTTATCAACCTGACCTCTGAAAAATTTCGCTCTGTTTGTTCCTTTTTCACGAAGAATCTCTGCTCTTTCATTATATTCTGGATCATTAATAACTAATGCTCCACCTTCTCCCATGGAATAATTTTTTGTTTCATGGAAAGAATAACATCCAAAAGTTCCAATTGTACCAAGATATTTTCCTTTATACTTGCTCATTACACCTTGAGCTGCATCCTCTACCACAATTAAATTATGTCTCTTGGCAATATCCATAATTGTATCCATTTCACATGCTACTCCAGCATAATGCATTGCAATAATAACTTTTGTCCTATCCGTAATTGCATCTTCTATTTTGTTTTCGTCAATATTCATTGTATCAGGTCTAACATCAACAAATACTAATTTAGCACCTGCTAAAACAGCCGATGTAGCTGTACTTGAAAATGTATAACTTGGTAAGATTACTTCATCTCCTGGCTGTAAATCACACAATAACATCGCCATATCTAATGCAGTTGTTCCACTTGTCGTAAGTAATACTTTTTGTGCATTAAAACGGTCTTCCATCCACTGATGACATTTTTTTGTAAACTGACCATCACCGCATATCTTATGTGATTCGATTGCTTGTTTCACATATTCAATTTCATTTCCCACACATGGTGGTACATTAAAGTCAACCATAATTTTCTCTCCTATTTGTGATTTTTTCTTGTTAGTTTATTCATAAATTTCTTTATCAAAATCTTATTCATCCATGGCATTGAACCATACAGAGATCGGTTTATATAATTTACACTTTTGTATTTTTGTTCTTCCAAATCAAAACGTAAATAAAATTCTTTTTGAAATTCTGATGTATCAATCTCTATTACTTCATGTTCATAATCCGTCTGATGTTTTTCAATAACACCTCTGACATTATTTACAAAACGCTGTTCTGTGATAACTGTTCCTTCTAATAATGCTTCTCTTTCTTTTAAATATGATTCATCCGAAAGCAGCTTATCAACATCTTCCACCAAATTCTGATATGTATCATATTCGATTCTCGCTTCTTGCTGGTTTAATAATAATCCATCTGAATCTGCATTATGTCTCAATGTTATTGGTATTTTCCCTGCATTTGCTGAATATTTCATCATCATACCCCCAAACATAGGATATGTATTAAGGTATAACGTGCAATTTTCAATTAAATAATAATAATCTTTTCTTTCACCCACCAGATATGCTCTGTCCGGATATTTTTCTAAAATTTTGACCATTTCGCTGTCATCACCAAATCCCGCATACAAAAATTTAATGTCTTTATTATATTGCAAAATATGATCAACAATCTTATAATACGTATTTTGTTCTTCTCCAAGTGTCTTATATAATGCACCACCACTAAATATATATCTTTCTTTTGTTACATCAAATGGTAACTTCTCATGCGTATCACATCGATCTACAATAAGATTTACTCCAAGTTTGATCAATTTTTCCTTTGGAATATGTCGTTTAAAAAATTGATTTGAAGCTGACATCTCTCTGCTTCCTAAAAAATAATCATTACAATTTACACCTATCCAAAATGCATGGTCTGTCAGGTCAATTAAATGTCTATCAATTTTTCCTTCAAATAATGAAAAGCTTACCGCTCCTGACACATCATTGGGTTTCGTATAAAAGAACATAGCTTTTGGACATCTCTTTATGATAATATCTGTCAATTCTTCCATCCAGGCAGTATATTTATCATTCATATTAATATATTCCCATATAATATCCGCATATTTCATTAATTTGTGGACTTCTGGCTGAGTTTCAACCGCATTTTTATCTGTAACATAAATAACATGATATCCATTCTTCTTCAGCGCGTTTAAATACATTAATACCACACCTCTTGTATCCAGTCCAAATCCATCATAAAACAGAATATTCTTTTCTTTGACTTTTAATTCAGATATCTTATTTTCATATCTTGGTTTTATTTTTTTTGCGATTAAGGATATATTTTTCTCTAAGTCAGTATCAACATACTCTTGATTAAACTGATACTGAATCTCTCCTGCGATTGAAATTGCCGCCATTGCTTTTTCATATTTTCCTTTTGCAATTTCCTTTTCCACAAATCTATAAATATTATTTAAAAATATATTTACTTCCTTTTTCTTGTTCTCCTCACACATGACCGACTATCCCCTTTTGCATTTTTGTAAGATTTTATTCATTACCTCGACAATAATCTCATTTTTCAATAATAATTGTATTATACCATAAATAATTACGCCACCACCAATGCATGCGATGGTTTTTATCCATAAATTCTGTATTAATTGTCTAATAACTATACAATATAAGGACATAACCACACTTCCAACGACTGGTGCAATAAATACTTTTGAAATTCTATCTATTTTAATACGTTTATCAATTGTAACTATAAGCATAATCATGATTATAAAAGATGAAAAAGCTGTTGTTGCTGCTGCACCATTTGCTCCAAATAGTGGAATCATAAATACATTGGCTATAATATTTACAATTGTTGATATACAGCATATAATCATAAACTTCTTTTCATTTCCAGAAGGCAATAATACCACATTTCCCAAAAAACTGCCTCCAACTAAACTAAATAGAAATGAAATCATTAATATCTGTAATGTACTTGTTCCTTGTACATATCCATTTCCTGCGATGATCAAAATAGCTTCTTTTGCTAACACTGTAGCTCCTGCATAACAAGGTAATCCAATTGTTAAAAATGCCAATAATACTTTTCGTAATAATTGATTAATCCTATCATAATCTTTCACTTCAAACATATAAGAAAGTCTTGGCATTAGCACAAATACGATCGATGATACAATATTGCTAATCAATTTCTCCATTTTGGTTGCTGTACTATAGATTCCAACTTCATAATCTCCCTTGAAAAATCCTAACATTGTAATATCTGAACTATTAAATATAGTCTGCGATAATGTCATAACAAACAGCAGTAAAATAGGAACCATATG
>ENA-OPUE01002037-OPUE01002037.1-human-gut-metagenome-genome-assembly--contig:-NODE-2037-length-10686-cov-11.638040_pt1 | contig 10686 bp, 9 predicted proteins | sample MGYA00241466_ERZ501924 | MGnify/ENA primary metagenome ERZ501924 (study PRJEB25962, sample SAMEA2042223) | human gut metagenome | biome: human gut; feature: human-associated habitat; material: faeces...
CCGAGAACTTCCTGAAGGATAACGGTGATAAGATTCCTGCAGACAAGAAGCCAGGCATCGAGCAGGCATTGCAGCAGTTGAAGGATGCTCACAAGGCAGGTGATGTTGCAGCCATCGATTCAGCTATCAACAACTTGAACACCGTAATGCAGGCTGCTTCTCAGCAGATGTATCAGGGCGGCCAGCAGGCAGGTCCTCAGGGTGCCCAGGGCGGCCAGCAGGCACAGGGTGCTAACGATGGCGCTCAGGATGTTCAGGACGCAGATTTCGAGGAGGTTAAGTAATCCTCTCGTCATAGAGAAGTTATTAGATTAGCATAAAGATAAAAGGCGTGTAAGACTCTGAAAATGAGTTTTTCACGCCTTTTTTCGTGCCTTTATGATTTTTTATAGATTCAGTTATTGCCAATTTGCTGAAAAATATGTATATTTGCAAGTTATGTAAGGGCGGAAGTTCTATTAAAGAAGAAGTTCTACTGAAGAAAAAGTTCTATTAAAGAAGAAGTTCTACTGAAGAAGATGCTTTACTGAAGAAAATAAAAACTATAAAAGAAGAAAGGAAACGGGATATGGCAAAGAAAAGACCACAGGTGGCACTGGTATATGATTTCGACGGAACACTCTCGCCTGGCAACATGCAGGAGTTCGGATTCATCCAGGCCACCGGAAAGACCAAGGAGGAATTCTGGGATAGAAACAGAAAACTGTCAGAAGGTAAGGATGCCAACGGCATCTTGACCTATATGTTCCTGATGCTCGAAGAAGCCAAGAAGAACAACATCTCGCTCACCCGCGAATCCTTTCAGAGCTTCGGCAAGAACGTGGAGCTCTTCCGTGGCGTGAAGCAATGGTTCTCGTTTATCAACGAATATGGTGCGAGCATCGGCCTCGACATCAAGCACTACATCAACTCCTCGGGATTGAAGGAGATGATAGAAGGCACCCCCATCGCCCAGGAATTCGAGAACATCTATGCCTGCTCGTTTCTCTATGACGATGACGGCATTGCCTACTGGCCAGCCGTGGCCGTGGATTACACCACCAAGACGCAGTTTCTCTTCAAGATCAACAAGGGCATCAGGCAGGTGAGCGACAACCGGAGGGTGAACCAGTTTATCCCCGACAGCAAGCGCCCCATCCCCTTTCCGAGAATGATTTACTTCGGAGACGGAGAAACCGACGTGCCTTGCATGAAGATGGTGAAGGAGCATGGCGGTCATGCCATCGCCGTATATAACACGCCCGAGAAGGAGGCGATGGCGTGCCAGCTGGTTAGGGAAGGCCGTGCTAACTTTATGTGTACGGCTAACTACAGCAGGGGCGGCGTGATGAACATCATCGTGAAGCGAATACTGGATAAAATCAAGGCGGATTTCGAATTCGACAGATTGATAGAGCTGAACCAGAAGAAGGCGTGGAAGTAAAGGCGAAAGGCGGAAAGGCTGACAGGGAACAGGAGACAGCAGGCAGGGGACAGGGGTTGGAAACCCCTGGAACGGGGGCGAGAAGGGGACCGAGAAGAATTATAGCGAAACGCTGAAACGCCGAAACGCCAGGAACGCCGAAAGGAGGAAGAGAAAGAGGAAAAAGAGAAGAAAGAAATATAATATTAATAAATAATTAATGGGAAGAAACAAATACTCAGCAGGAGAAATTAAGGAAATCGGAAAGTTGCTGCGCCTCAAGAACGCCGGCAACCGTTTGCAACAGAAATTGATACGCCACGACCTTCGCGTAGATTACGAATTCAACATCTCTGACTTCAATCAGCCGGGCAAGGCTTTCGGCGAGGAGGAACTGCAGGAGGCTATCAAGCGTGGTGCCATCCAGATTCTCGACGATGCTACCATCGAGGCCATGAAGGCTAAGCGTGCAAGAGACAAGGCACGCGATGAGGCAGAGAAGCAGAAGGATGCCATCGCCAGCGGTGAGCAAACCGACTGGCAGGAGGCTATGAAGGAATGGAATGAATGGGAAAAATCTAAAGAAAAATAGATATTAGGAAACAAATTCCGGAGGAGATTCCGAGGATTTATTGAATTATAAAAATAAGATAGAAACAAAAAAGAAATATGGCTAAAGTATTGATTAAGACTACAGAGGGCGACATCAAAGTGCGCCTCTACGACGAGACACCTCAGCATCGTGACAACTTCCTGAAGTTGGCGAAGGAGGGATATTTCGATGGCACACTCTTCCACCGTGTCATCAAGGATTTCATGATTCAGGGCGGCGACCCGGATAGCAAGGGCGCTCCTAAAGGCAAGATGCTGGGCACGGGCGGACCTGATTACACCATCCCTGCCGAGTTCGTTTATCCACAGCTTTTCCACAAGCGCGGTGCCTTGAGCGCTGCCCGTTTGGGAGATGAAGTGAACCCTGAGCGTGAGAGCAGCGGAAGCCAGTTCTATATCGTCTGGGGAAAGACCTACAAGCAGAACGAGCTGAAGCAGATGGAGAAGCAGATGGGCATGCAGATGGAGCAGAATATCTTCAACCAGCTTGCCAAGGAGCATCATGATGAGATTATGAACTTCCGCCGCAACCGCGACCGCGAGGGCTTGATGAAACTGCAGGATGAACTGGTGGATGAGACCAAGAAACTATGCAAGGAGCAGGGCTACCCTAAGTTTACCGAGGAGCAGCAGAAGGCCTATACCGAGGTGGGCGGCACCCCATTCCTCGACAACCAATATACCGTGTTTGGCGAGGTGGAGGAAGGCCTTGACGTGGTAGAGAAGATTCAGAACTGCGAAACCATGCGTGGCGATAGACCTAAGGAGGATATCAGCATGCAGGTTTCTATTATAGAAGAATAAAAAGGCGATGACCGCTGACTGATAGCTGCTGAACGGGGATTGGAAATCCCCGGAACGGTGGCTAGACAGGAGACAGAAAGGGGGAAAGCTGGATACAGCTTTAAGTATCAGCAACTATTCATTCGTATTTATAAAATAAAGAATTTAAAATAAACAAATCAAAATGAAAAAGATTCATGGAAAAATGATGAAGGACATCACGGTAAGAAGCCTGATGATGCTCCTGGCATTGGCAGGTTCTAACTACTGCCACGCCCTGCAAGCCACTCCTGCAAAGAACGCCGAAGAGGCTAAGGCACAAGCCACCATCGTGGTGAACAACCCTACTTCCAACCCCCGCACGGAGCTTATCTCTCTGAGCATGAACGAGGTGAAGGCAAAACTGGGCAATGCAGCCCCTAAAAAGGGCGAGGCCTACATCGTGAAGAATAAGCGCGGACAGCAGATCGGTTCGCAGATTACCCACGATGGCTATCTGCTCATCGATGCCAGCGTGCGCCCTCACGGTTCCGCCACCTACTACGTAACCATCGGCAAACCTTACCAGCAAAAGGTATGGGCTACCGGTGCTCTCTATAAGATAAGAAAGGATGATATCGCCTGGGAAAACGACAGATGTGCCTATCGTGTATATGGCCCTGCCCTGCAGCGCACCGGCGAACGCTCCTTCGGCACCGATGTATGGGTGAAGAATACCCCCGACACCGTGGTTTACGAGCGATACGTAAAGGATATGAACGGAAATATCAAGGGTGATAAGATTGATGCCAAGGTGAGAGCCTTGCAGAAGCAGGAGAAGGCTTTGGAAAGCCAAGCCAGGAATGAAAAGAACAAGGCAAAGGCTGCCAAACTCGAGAACCAGCTGAAGGCTTTGCAAGCTCAGCGCAAGTCCCTTCAGGCAGAATCAAACGAGGTGGATATCCTCACCTCCTTCCATCTTGACCATGGCAACGGATTGGATCCTTATCGCGTGGGCGCTACCCTGGGCTTGGGTGCACCAAGCCTCATGGTGGGCAAGAACCAGGTGCTGCCTTACTGCTACAAGGATTACAAGATATTGGATAACGGTCCGCTCCGCTTCACCGTGGAATTGACTTACAATCCATCTACCGTGGGCGATATGAAGAACGTGGTGGAGCATCGCATCATCTCGCTCGACAAGGGCAGCAACTTCAACAAGATGACCGTTTGGTATGACGGCTTGACCCATGCCACCGATTTCGCCACCGGTTTCCCTATTCATGAGGAGGATACGGAATCGAAGACCTTTGCCAAGGATTACGTAAGCTATGCCGACCCTACCGATAACATCGAGGTGAACAACTCGCAGGTTTTCGTGGGTGTACTCTTCCCTGAGGGCATCGACAACACTTACTACCAGCTCTTCGACAAGAAGCACGATGGCGCCACCGGTCATGCCCTGGGCTTGAAGCGCGGCTTGAAGAATGGCGAAAGATACAGCTATTACTTCGGTGCAGCATGGAGCAAATATGATGTAAGGAGCTATGCCGAATGGCAGATTCGCATCAAGGAATACCTGGATGCCCTGAAAACTCCACTCGGGGTTGAAGTGAAATAATTTTATAATACCCCTACAAAAGCATACTTCTTTGCTGCGGATTGCAAATCCGCAGAGCCTAAATAGGTCAGGACATTTTTTAACGCCGGATTGCAAATCCGGCTGGACGCCTAGCGGACTTGCGTTCATAAAAAAAACAAAAAGGGTGTGTCATAAGTCCATGACACACCCTATTTACTTTCTACCTATTTACTTTCAAACATGCTATCACCTCTACTTATACCGAGCTTATCTGCTATAAGTTAACATGTCCGCCATCAGAACCTGAGCCGCCGCCCTCAGTGGTTCCGCCGCCTTCGGTATTTCCGCCCTCGGTATTTTCGCCGCCAGTGCTTGAACCGCCACCAGGGTTTGAACCGCCGCCAGGATTTCCGCCAGGCTTATTACCACCTGGGGCATTACCGCCGTTGTCGCCGTTGTCGCCGTTGTCAGCACCTTCCAGATCCACCTTGCTCTCGCCTGCTCTCAGTGCCTTGAGCACCTTTGCCTGTGCCGCACGGCTTGCCACGAGATTAAACTCAGCATCGGTGATGAGGTTCTTAAACTGCGCTCCCGGTTCCCAAAACACCTTCACGTCGGTGATGTTCTGCGCAGTGAAGGTAGAAGCATCGGCTGCACCCTTGCTGCTGAGGCTTACGGCGAAATCGCCCAAGTCGCCCAAGCGAATCTTCTTTCCCTCCAGCAGCTGCTCCCTCATGCAATCCACTGCCATGTAGAGGATGGCACTGATGTCGGCACGGCTATACACGCAACCATGGCTCGAAATATGCTTGGCAAATTTCTCGATGGTCATCACCTCGGAATACTGTGCCACGGCAAAGGTTTTCTGCACCTCGGTATTCACCAGTTCCACATCTGCCTGCTTAGGCGTCTCACCCTTGGCCTTAGCCTCCTTGATGCGTGCCTTAGCCTGATTGATTTCCAGAAGATTAGCGTTCACCGAACGCTTCACGTTAGAATAGTTAATCATAACGATTAAAAATGTTTATGAAAGACCCTAACCTAATTTTAAAATAGAATCTTCCCTTTGGTTCCCACCCCTCTACGCTGCCCTGCAACGAGATGTCCCGGAGTGCGAACCGAGTAAATTATTTTCCTGCAATCAGAATTACCCGCCCTTGGCGATAGTTCCAATCTTATCTTATTTCTGACGATATCTTATCTTCAGCGCGTGTCAATATTTATCATCAAAATAATCATCTATTGCGCCTCGCGTGGGGCATAAGCTATCAGCTTTCTGATTACGGTGCAAAGATACAACATTTTTCTTGATTATCCAAATTTTTAATCAACTATTTTTATCCACTTAACACTATTTAAGCATCGTATTATCAAGCGTTTCAGTGTTTCAGCGTTTCAGTATATTTTCTCTCTTAAACATCAAAAAATATCTTTATATTTATATATATAAATATAAAACTTTTTTCCTACTTTTTTTCTCAGAAAGAGGAAGAAAGAAGAAAGAAGTGAAACGCTGAAACGCCGAAACACCTCCCTTCTCCTCATGCACACATCCCTTTAGCCATAAGTACCCTGTAAATTCATGGTCAACGTATAAATAATCTTAATTTCCATCCAAAAATTTTGCCATTAGAAGAAATCATATTACCTTTGTTAACATTATAGAGAACAATACCTCTTAACCTTCAAATCAAGGCTGATGGGCATCTGCAATCTACAAAACAAGAGAATATTAACAATTAATAAATTCCTATAAACTAACATGTATGAACAGTTATATAGAAGAATATGTAATTAATCCCATCCAGTTCAAGCTCTCAGGAGTTTGCTGTGAGAAGGAATATCCCTGGCATGAGATATTTTCCGCCATCAGAAAAGCCCGTATTGAACGTGGACTTTCCTCTGAGCTCCATCAGGCATTGGCTCCTTATTACAAGAAGCTACTGATGGCCGACCCCATATTTTTCCAAGACAAGGAAGTGGGCAGAAGGAACAGATCAAACATCCACTGCATCTTGCAAGAAGAAGTCTACAGCTCAGGATATACAGCACCGGAGCCGATAGACCTGGTAGTTTGTGCCAAAAATTGGTCAAAGAACGCTTCGGATGACAAGCACCCAGAAAGAGAGTTTACATACATCATACATACTCTATTTTCAAGAGGATACTGTCCATATTACGACAAAGTATATAAGGATTTGTGCAGCCATCTGACAAAGACACAAGAATTCGGGCATTACAAGGAACTGGAGATGTATTGCATCCTGCTGGCATATCTGCTTGTGTACCACCAGGATATTCCTGCAAAGAAGAAACTGGATTATTACAAGCAAATAAGTAACAACTGGAATTTTCTGAAATACATGTACACCATCATGCTCCACTACATGGTAGGATTGAGGTTTGAAAACTTCGCTGGGGTAGCGGCTTCGCTGGCCAACTGCAGGTCATATCATAGCCATATGCAATTGGCTTACAAGGCATTCAAGAAGAACTTCGAAATTCTCTGCCCAAACGACGGCAAAATCGACCCCCATACCCATAAAAACATCAGAGAGCAAGCCGAGCTGCATCTTAAGCATATGGAACAGGTGATAAAGACCACCCCCTACGATGATCAGCTGGAGTCTTTGTGCAAGATTCTCTTTCCTAAAAAGATAGAGGATGTGCTGGCACAATACCGCCCAAAGACCTACGAGGAATTAGAGTTTGATATTGCATCGCTGAACATCAGCTACAGCTCCATGGTTAAACAACTGGCCGATTGCATAAACACATCACTATCCATCAACGAAATAGAGAAAGCCTTCGCCAAGTTTAATCCAGATTTGGCACTTTCGTTCTATTCCACCCTCAATAATCTGCTGGCGCAAAACGATACGTGGCGCAAATACTCGGCGCAAATACAGCAGCACATTCTTGAGCGACAGCAAACTGAGAAGGAAAATATCATGAATATGATGAAGAAGATTGCAGAAAAGCCTTCCACCATCAACAACACCTTCGAGAAGAACAGCTGCAATTTCAATGCCGGCAGTTCGATGAACGGCGATGTGAGAATGAATACCCAAAAATAACAGATATGAGCCAAATTACCAACAATTATGCCCCTGGAAGCTGCGTCTTCCAGGCAGGCAGCAGCCAAAATGGCGATGTACACATAGAAAACTGCACCATCTATCAGGGAAAAACCGAACAGAAGATGGAAGGCAAAAATCAGAAGCCTGGATGCAAGGAGGAAGAAGGTTCGGAAGAAGAGGAAGAAAATCCTGAGAACTTGCAGAAGCAAGACACAAGGCAGGCTTTCCTCTTTATCGAGGGCACACCTTCCTGGGAAAAGGAAGGTAGGATGCGCCGCGAATCGATAGAGAATGAGGCTGTGAGAAACCGCGAGAAAGCCCGTTTCCTGGAATATCTGAAACAACACAAGATGGGAAAGCGAAAGATATTCTGTAATCAGTCAGACCTGCTCAACCAGGTGACCGTGTGCTTTGTGATAAGATGGAAGGAGATGGGGTTAACCGCCCCCAACCCTTCTGGCCGTGCCGTGTTCCGTTTTCTCAGAGAAGAATGCGGCTTGCAGACAGAAGTAACCATCAAAGCATACGCCAACAAGATGAACATCTGGCTGAAGGAAGAACAATATGACCCCAAGACATGGCGCGAAGTAGGCATGGCATTCTCCCGCCGAACATGAAGCAAAACCACCAACAGATAACATCTTTTTGCAGAAAGCTTGCATATTTCAGATAAAATGAGTATTTTTGCAGAATAAAAAGTGAAACAATATGGAAAAACTTACGCTAGAAGCTCTCGCAACAAGTGCCCATGACTTTTGCATGCAAGAGAGCGGAAAATATAAAAGAGAATTATATGGGGTTACCGACGGGAAAGCCGTGGGTACATTTGTTGAGCATGAATTTCAGAAATTTCTAGCTACCCGATATGATATGGACTTGGGTAACAGTGCCAATGGGCTAGACTTACCCTCCATCAATACCGACATTAAGGTTACTTCTATCAAGCAGCCTCAGTCGAGCTGCCCATTCAAAGACAGCAAGCAGAAAATCTTCGGATTAGGATACAATCTGATTATTTTCGTTTATGAAAAGCATGATAATACGAAGCGCAAAAAAGGAATGCTGAATTTCCTGTCATGCACATTGGTTGAAGCTGATAGAACAGCTGATTATCAAACAACAACGGGACTTCTGCAAATTATAGAGAACAACGGAAATGCAGATGACATATTTGCATTCCTCAGTGATCGCCACATCCCGGCAGATGATGTTACGCTGATGCAGCTAGCTGAAAAAATACTCATTACCCCTCCTAAAGTGGGATACATCACCATATCCAATGCCCTACAATGGAGACTCCAATACGGGAGAATCGTGAATTTGGAAGAAGATATAGAAGGAATAACAAAAATAATAAAATATGGCAAAATCTAACTCGGCTCTTTTAAGAGACGAATATGGCGACTGGCAAACCAATTACCCCCTGGCATTGTCTATATGCCAGATGCTTAAGAACAAGGGTATTAATCCGCAAGTTATCATCGAACCAACTTGCGGCAAGGGAAACTTTATACTTGCGGCTTTGGAAACTTTCAATACCCTAGAGCACGTGATAGGAATAGAAATCAACGCCGAATACTTAAGTGAGCTAAAACAGAAACTCGATGGCAGAACCCCTTCCTCCATACAACTGCATCTGATGAATAAAAATTTCTTTGACGTCAATTTCAAGGACATAAAAAGTTTGATAAAAGGTAAAAATATCCTAGTTCTCGGAAATCCTCCATGGGTTACCAACAGCAAGTTGGGGGAGTTAAACAGTGAGAATCTTCCAGCCAAATCAAATTTCAAGAACAACAAAGGCCTGGATGCAATAACAGGAAAGGGAAATTTTGATATCGCTGAATACATCACCTACAAAATGCAGGATGTAGTAAAAGACGAAAATGCCCATATAGCTCTGTTGTTAAAGTGTTCAGTAATCAAAAACATCATCTTCGAGCAGGGCAAGGCACGCACTCTAGCTCATTGCGAGCAGCACAACATTGACACCACCAGAGAATTTTCTGCAAGTGTTGCTTCGGCTCTGTTTACGGGGCAATTGGGCGAAGGAGAAGCTTGTTGCAATGTCTATGATTTCTATTCTGGAAAAAAAGAACGTACATTCGGGTGGGTTAACCAGAATTTCGTATCAAATTGCGAAGAATACAAAGGTGCAGATTTTGTTGACGGAAAATCAAACCTCACCTGGTGGTCAGGATTAAAACACGACTGTTCAAACGTGCTTGAACTGACTAAAACGGATGGTATCTACTACAACAAGATGCACGAAATCGTAGATATAGAGGAAGACATGATATATCCTTTTCTGAAAAGTTCAGATCTAAAGGGCGATGAAATTTCCCAGTGCAGAAAATATGTAATACTCACCCAGCATAGAACATCAGAAGACACCAGTAAGATAGAGGATACATACCCCAAGACTTATAAATATCTGAACGAGCACTCCTCATATTTCGATAACCGAAAAAGTTCCATCTATAAAAACCGACCCAAATTCTGCATCTTTGGGGTTGGCGATTACACATTTAAGAAATATAGAGTAGCTATATCAGGGCTGTATAAACAAACCAGGTTCTCTATGGTTTCTGAAATTGACGGAAAGCTGGCTTTGCTTGATGATACAACTTATCTGCTTGGATTCGACAAGAAAGAATACGCAGATTATACTCTGAAACTATTAAACAGCAGTGCTGTTCAGCATTTTTTAGAGTCGGTGTATTTTGAAGATGCCAAAAGACCTATCAATAAAGACCTGCTGATGAGAATAGATCTTGTTGCCGTATTAAACAAGTTAGGAGGCTCATTTCTCGGCATTGACGAAGAGACGTTAAGAGATTATAAGATGCATTTGCATCCCTACTCGCAAGGTTCGCTTTTTTAAACTCCAATCATCCATAAAACTCTCCAATTCTTTCCAATCTTTTAAACATTGGAAAGAATTGGAGAGTTTTTTTTAAACCATCCTTACGATTTCCAGGTGCATCTCCAGGTGCATTTTTCTTCAAAATCATTCTTTTCCTTAACTTTTTCAATTCCATATCATACTCATCTACAAACATTTATCCATCAAATAGCTTTTTCCCTCAGGTGCATATTCCATAATTTAATTCATCCACCTCATGCACCCCCGAGCTTTTGGAGTACTTTTGCAGCGTGAATCATCAGAAATGGCGATTCATTAAAAGTAAGTTGATCATAGCGCTCAAACAGTACCGCTTGTATCACTCAAATGATACCGCTTCATT
>ENA-OPUE01002038-OPUE01002038.1-human-gut-metagenome-genome-assembly--contig:-NODE-2038-length-10685-cov-2.156256_pt1 | contig 10685 bp, 7 predicted proteins | sample MGYA00241466_ERZ501924 | MGnify/ENA primary metagenome ERZ501924 (study PRJEB25962, sample SAMEA2042223) | human gut metagenome | biome: human gut; feature: human-associated habitat; material: faeces...
CACATCCCCTATTACAACGATGGTCAGCTCATTTGTGGCAGAATGGTATGGTCGAAGCGCGGAGCGGCATCATGAATGAAGGGTGATGTCGCTCGAAATTATACGCAATGAAATAAGCGCGGTTCAGCAGGAATTGCTATTGAAGTTGGAAATAAAATCAATCGCCATGCTAGAATATGCACCAAAACAAGATTCCGAGGCCTGCTGAAAACAGGATCATCAGAATTGGCGATGGAGCTGTTTTTCTGATTTTTTTACAAATCAGATGCGTTGCTCCGAGCATGGCAAATACTGCGATAGAGCGCAAATCGGGCGCAAATCCGGCCTGTAAATCTGTGAGGCCAAACAGCGTAGACAGCGCCATGCTGAGCGCGGTCGCAAGGATCATCGCTACAACGCACGGACGAACTCCCGATAAAAAGGCGTTGACGGGTGCATATTTCATCAGATTCTTTAGTGCGGATGCAATTAAGAGAATAATCAAAAATGACGGCAACACCACGCCCAGCGTTGCAACAAATGAACCGCGGATTCCGCCCTGTGTTGAGCCGATAAAGGTTGCCATATTCACGGCAAGGGGTCCCGGTGTGGATTCAGATACGGCAATAAAATTCAGAAACTCGTTCTCTGTCAGCCAGCCGTTGGAAAGCACCGTTTCGCGTACCAGCGAAACCATTCCATAGCCGCCGCCGAAAGACAAGGCACCGATCATCAAAAAGTTCAGAAAGAGACGCAGGTATATCATGACGTTTTCCCATCTCCTTTCCGGATTTTTCGCAGAAAGAAAACAACAAGCCCGACCGCGCCGCAGATCAGGATGTAAAACACAGAGGAAAACGAAACTGCTGTGATCGAGCAGCAGAGCAGGGAAGCCATGACCAACGTGAGAAGCGTCAAGTTTAGTGTGTTTTTGTCAATACTTTTAAGCATTTTCAGCCCTGCGGTAAGGATCAGATAGATCACACATACCTGAATCCCGCGGAATGCGCAGGAAACCCAGCGCAAACTGAGAAACTGATCAAAGAACAGCGAGATACCATAAATTACAAAGAAAGATGGAATGCAGACAGCAAGTGTGGACATGGTTGCACCCGCAAATCCTGCAATTTTGTAACCAATGTAAGTCGCACTGTTGATGGCGACTGGTCCTGGCGTGGATTCGGCTACCGCAACCATGTCCAGAAACTCGCTTTTTTCAAGCCATTTTTTCTTTTCAACGAACTCATTTTCAAGCAGCGCAATCATAGCGTATCCGCCGCCAAAGGTGAACGCACCGATTTTTAAGAATGTGATAAATAAAGAGCAAATTAGTTTCATGCCTGTATATCCTGCCTTCTGCGAATAATACCTATAAGTAAAACACCCAATAGAACCAGGCAGCCAGACAACACCTGCGACACGCGGACACCTGGCATCAGATAGAGACTGTCAGTACGAAGTCCCTCTACAAAGCAGCGTATCACGCCATAGCCGATCATGTAAAACGGAAGCAGATATCCCTTTTTTCTGAAATGCGGATAGGAGATCAGCATGACAATCAGCAGCAGTGTATTCAGTGCAGATTCGTAGAAGAACGTCGCCTGATGCCACTGCCCGAGTTCCTCTATGTAAACACCATACGGAAAGAATTGGAGATCTGGATTTGTGATCAGATTTCCGTTCTTCGTGATGGTGCGCTGGTGATGACCAAGAACTGTAAGGATACCGATATGAATGAACTGATATCCGCTATGGTCGGCCGGTCACTGGATAACCGTTTCCCTCCGGTAGACAACACTCCGGGTGAGGTGGTTTTAAAGGTAGAGCATTTATCTACGAAATATGCACCTAAGCTTCAGGATATAAGCTTTGATGTGAAAAAGGGAGAAATATTTGGTCTGTATGGTCTGGTCGGTGCAGGGCGTACGGAGCTTCTCGAAACCATATTTGGTATTCGTACAAGAGCAGCGGGACGTGTTTATTATAAGGACAAGCTGATGAATTTCAGTTCCTCCAAGGATGCAATGGATCATGGATTTGCACTGATTACGGAGGAACGTAAGGCAGACGGACTGTTCATAAAGGCGGATATTACGTTTAATACCACCATTGCCAATATGAACCAGTATAAGACAGGGGTAGCCCTGTCACATGATGAAATGGTGAGGGCAACCGCAGAGGAAATCCGTGTTATGCATACGAAATGTATGGGACCGGATGATATGATTGCAAACCTTTCCGGCGGAAATCAGCAGAAAGCAATCTTCGGCAGATGGCTGGAACGCTCACCAAACATTTTTATGATGGATGATCCTACAAGAGGCATCGATGTTGGTGCCAAGTATGAGATATATGAACTGATTATTGACATGGCAAAGCAGGGAAAAACCATTATTGTGGTTTCCTCGGAAATGCCGGAAATTCTGGGAATTACGAACCGGATCGGAGTAATGTCCAACGGACATCTGGCAGGAATCGTAAATACCAGAGAAACCAATCAGGAAGAATTGCTTAGACTTAGTGCAAAGTATTTGTAGAAAGGAGTACAGAAACTATGGCAAATGACAGGAAATATCTTTCGGCAGAGGAAGAAGCAAAGCTTTTAAAGCCGATTGATGAATATATTGGTAAGATACAGAAAAAGATTGATGCCCTGCGTGTGGATGGTTCGGATAAGGTGCAGGCATTAAAAACGCACATTGCCTTAACGAAGGAAGACAAAAACTATACGAAAGAGGAGCAGGCCGAAATTATCCGGCAGGATCAGGAAGAGCTTGTAAAGGCAAAAGCGGTGGAGGCTGCAAACAAGGAGGAGGTTTCCCGGCTGATTAAAGATGCGGAGGCTTATCTTGCTGCCCATTTTAATAAGGATTATTACGAAAAGGTTGCAGAAAGCTGTAAAGCCCAAAAGGAAGAGGAAAATGCGGAATATGCGAAGGTTCGCGGACAGCTTAAGGCAGAGCATGAGCGTACGCTTTCCGGACTGACGGACAAGCAGGAAATCAAGGACGAAAAGTATGTATATAAAAACCGTCTGTATGATGCCCAGATGATGCATGAATCCAGACTTCAGGAAATCAAGGACAGAAAACATGAAGCATTTGTGCATAAGTATCATCTGATTGATCTGCTTCGTATGTCGAAATTCACCTTTACACAGAAAAAGGCACAGAGCTTTGAAAACTACAGATATACCTTCAATACCTCACAGTTTCTGTATAAGAACGGACTGTATATTGTCATTATCATGATTTTTATTGCTCTTTGTATCATTACGCCGCTGGTAAAAAATACACAGCTTCTGACGACGGCCAATATTCTGAATATCCTTCAGCAGGCGTCACCCCGTGTGTTCCTGGCGCTTGGAGTAGCCGGACTGATTCTGTTAACGGGTACGGATCTTTCCGTAGGACGAATGGTTGGTATGGGTATGGTAACGGCAACCATTATTATGCACAACGGAATCAATACCGGTGGAGTGTTCGGTCATATCTTTGATTTTACCGGAATTCCGGTACCGGCACGTGCACTGCTTGCGCTCCTTGTCTGTGTGATCCTGACAACAGGCTTTGCATCCATTGCAGGATTTTTTATGGCAAAGTTCAAGATGCATCCGTTTATTTCGACCATGGCAAACATGCTGATTATTTTCGGACTGGTAACGTATGCTACGAAGGGTGTATCCTTCGGTGCCATTGATTCCTCCATCCCGGCGATGTTTATTCCGAGAATCGGAAAATTCCCGACCATTATTCTCTGGGCAGTTGTTGCAGTTGTGGTTGTGTGGTTTATCTGGAATAAGACAACCTTTGGTAAGAATCTGTATGCAGTCGGCGGAAATCCGGAAGCAGCAGCGGTATCCGGTATCTCCGTATTTGCAGTAACCATGGGAGCCTTCGTTATGGCAGGTATACTTTACGGATTTGGTTCATGGCTGGAGTGTAACCGTATGGTTGGTTCCGGTAGTGCAGCTTACGGACAGGGATGGGATATGGATGCCATCGCAGCCTGCGTAGTTGGTGGTGTATCCTTTACCGGTGGTATCGGTAAGATTTCCGGTGTTGTAACCGGTGTGTTAATCTTTACCGCACTGACCTATTCCCTCACGATTCTTGGTATTGATACAAACCTCCAGTTTATATTCGAAGGTATCATTATTCTGGCAGCTGTTACGCTTGACTGTCTGAAGTATGTAAAGAAGAAATAAGGTTTAGGTTCTGGCAACAGCAAGACATCTGCATGGACGGACTGTTGCAGGTAAATCATTGAACGGCAAAATTCACAGGATTTACAGTGGGAATTTCCTGAAAAAAAGAGTATAATGAAAGAAAGATGGCACGAATTTATGATTCAGTGAATTCGTGCCATTTTGCAACAACATGGAGGGGTACAGATGCTGACATACAAGGTGCTTCTTGTAGATGACGAAGAAGAGGTTATGGACACAATTGAACACAGGATCAGCTGGAATGAGATGGGGTTTGAAGTAATCGGAAAGGCAAGGAACGGGGTAAAGGCACTGGAGATATCAGAGAAAATGCAGCCGGATGTTGTGATTACGGATATTAAAATGCCCTATATGGACGGTTTGGAGCTGGCACGTAATCTGAAACAGGATAATCCGGATATGCGGATTTTAATTCTTACCGGATTTGACGAGTTTGAATATGCCCGGGAAGCGGTTCACCTTGAAATCGAGGAATACATTCTGAAGCCGGTGAATGCCAACGAGCTATCGGACTGTCTGAAGCGCTTAAAGGATGTCCTTGATAAGGAACGGGAAGAAAAATTAAATGTCAGGAAGCTGGAGCAGTACTATACCGATTCCCTTCCGGTATTGCAGACGAACTTTTTCTATTCACTGATCGAGGGACGGATTACGGAAGGTGAAATCTGTAAATTCCTGGGTGATTACCGGATTTCCCTGCCGGGGCCGTATTTTTGCTGTGCCGTTCTGCACATCTCGGAAAATCATGTCCCGGATAATATGACACCGCTCCTTCTTTCCGTATCAGTGCAGAGGGAAGCGAAGGAACGGTTTAAGGAAAAGTGGGATTGCAGATATTTTACTTATCTTGGAAACATCGTTATGCTGGTGAATCTTGAGGGAGAGAGCGAAATTACGAGACTGACGGATGAATGTGACCGCTTCTGCAAGTGGGCAGACCGCTTCTTCGGTGCGGTTGTAACCATAGGGATCGGGAAGGCATGTGAGGATTTACCGTCTCTTCGTTATTCCTACGAGGGGGCAAGGGAAGCGCTTTCCTATCGTGTGATATATGGAGCCGGACGCTCAATCAACATTGCAGATATTGCACCGAAGGGCCAGGAGCTTTCCATGCAGCCGGAGGATATAGACATGAATGGAGTGTTTAAGGCGATTCATATCGGTGTGCGTGAAGACATTGAGCATGCAGTGCTTTCTCTTGTAAATGAGCTTAAGGATAATGCAAAAACAATTATGCAGCATAATTTTACGGTTATGGAAATTGTCGGGCATTTGTACCGCTTCTGTGGAAATAACTATATAAAATTTGAAGATCATACCGGAGAAGTCCGGAATGCCTATGAGGAGATTCCGAAGATGGATAAGAACGCATTATCGGCCTGGCTGATCAGTGTGGCATTATCGATCAGTGATGAACTGAAAAATGCCAGAAACTCCTCGCTCCGTTATCTGATTTCAGAAGCCAAAAATATTGTCCGTGATCGTTACTCGGATGCCGGTCTGTCCCTGGATACGGTGTGTTCGGGTCTTGGTGTGTCGAATTCCTATTTTTCATCTATTTTTAAGAAGGAAGCCGGTATTTCATTTATCACGTACCTGACGGATTACAGGATGCAGCAGGCAGTCCGGCTGATTCTGGAAACCAATGAAAAGAGCTATGAAATTGCAGAGCATGTCGGATATGAGGATGCTAATTATTTTAGCTATGTTTTTAAGCGTAAATATGGAATGTCACCCTCCAAATACCGCACTGAACATATAGGAAAATAAGTATGATGAAGAAAAAAAGAAGAGCTTCGGATATTCAGTCGGTCATTATGACGGTGCTTTCCCTGATGACTGTGATTACCTCAATCTCCATGGGATTATTGCTTTATAACCGGTATGAAACAGCTATGCGCCAGAATGATGTCCGGGATGCACAGAATATGATGGAAACCATTGTGAATTCCATGGAACAGTATCTGAAGAGTATGAGACAGATTTCTGATACTGCCAATTATAACATTATACAAGCGCTGGATATATCCAGTCCGGAGTTCAATCAGGAGCTCAGTCTCCTTTATGATTCCAATAAGGATAAAATACAGAGTATCGCACTTTATGACATGGAGGGAGAGCTGCTTGTGGCAGAGCCTGTCACACTCCAAAAGGAGGGTGTTGAGGTCAGCAGGCAGTCCTGGTTTGAGAACGCAAAAGCGAAAATCGAAAATATGCATTTTTCCACACCTCATATGCAGGATTTATTTCAGGATGATGCAAAGCGGTACCACTGGGTAATTTCCTTAAGCCGTGCAGTGGATGTGATTGATGGAGACAGTCCGGAAAACGGTATTTTGCTGGTGGATATGAAATATTCCTTTATAGAAGAAATGATGGACCGGATTAATGACAGAACCAGAGGACGATATTATTACCTGTGTGACAGGGAGGGAAAGCTGATTTATCATCCATATGCCAACGAAATCAGTAATGGTCTGTTTCAGGAAAATTCAGTACTGGCAAGCAGCAGTGAGGACGGCATATACAGGAATCTGCGCAGTCCTCATGGAGAGAGGCAGACCATGATTGTCAACACCATTTCATATACCGGATGGAAGCTGGTGGGTGTCGTTTTGCCGGATATCCGGACAGACAGTCTGGAGAAGTTCCGGATTTACATGATGATCATTGTGATCATGCTGATTATGATGCTGCTTGCAGTAAACCGTATTGTGTCCAAAAAGATTTCCAGTCCGATTCTGAAGCTGGATGCTTCCGTAACGGCATATGAGGCGGGGGAAAAACCGGATATTTATATCGGGGGCTCATATGAAATCAGGCATCTGGGGAATTCTGTCCAGAAATCATATGAAGAGATTGAGCGGCTGATGAAGGAAATTGTGGAACAGCAGAATGAGCGCAGAAAGAGTGAACTGGCAGCTTTGCAAAGCCAGATTAATCCCCACTTCCTTTATAACACACTGGAGTCCATTACCTGGATGATTGAGGGAAACCGGAATCAGGATGCGGTTTTCATGATTTCAGAGCTGGCACGGCTTTTCCGGATCAGTCTGTCAAGAGGGAAGACCATTATCCGGATTGAGGATGAACTGCAGCATTGCCGGAATTACATGAATATACAAAAATACCGTTATAAGGAACGGTTTGTAACCGAATATGATGTTTCCGAGGAGATTTATCCGTTCTGTACCGTAAAGCTTATTCTGCAGCCGATTCTGGAAAATGCCATTTATTATGGAGTAGGAGATATGGATGAGGATGACCATCCCAGAATCCTCGTAAGAGGCTTTAAGAAGGAGGAGGAGATTTATCTGGTGGTTTCCGATAATGGAATGGGAATGAGGCGTGAGGATGTGGAAAATATTCTGACAGATAATCAGAAGGTGCCAAAGCATGGCTCGGGAGTAGGGCTTATTAATGTACACACCCGTATACAGCTGATGTTTGGAGTAAGATACGGACTCAAAGTAGAAAGTGAACCGGATGAAGGTACTACCGTTACCATTCACCTGCCGGCCATACCGTATACCAAAGAAAACTGTGAGATACTGGAGGCACCGGGAAAACCACCCAGAAATGAGGTTGAACCATGAAAAGAACCAAAATGACGTTTCTATTGTCGGAAATCTGCCTCTTTATACTGCTTCTGCTGTGTATGCATCTGATTTTTTCCGGTGAAAAACCGCAGAAGCGGGTAGCTGTTATCGTTGAAAAATCCGGTGATGAAAAATGGGATTCTTTTATTAACGGTCTTAAGCAGGCAGCAGGGATCAGGAATATTCATCTGATTATCTGCAATACCGACGAAATTGAAGATGCACAGGAAGAGAAAAGTCTGATTTACGAGCAGCTGGATAATCAGGTGGATGCATTTATTGTCCAGGCAGCGCCGGGGGAGGATACCGGAGCGATGCTTCGGGAGATCCGTTCACAGAAGCCGGTTTTACTGGTTGCCAATGATGTCCCTAAGGAACCGGAGAACGGGAACAGGACGCAATATCCGGAGCTTCCGGTCGTGATGCCGGATAATTACGGTATGGGATATGCACTGGGAGAAGATCTGAAAAGCCGGGAGAATATCCGCGGGAAAAGGATCGGAATTGTAGGCGGACTAGCAGAAACAGAATGCAGCAGGGAGCGTGCGAAGGGGGTATTGGACGCTCTTTCGGATACCGGCTGCGAAATCCGGTTTCATATCCATACGACCTATGATATGGCAATTACGGAGAAGCTCAGAAAGGAGAAGGCGGTCGATTACCTGATTGTACTTGAAACAAGTGCACTGGAACAGATTGCCGGGATGTATGCACAGGAGAATGGAAACCATCCGGGAATTTATGGAATCGGAAACAGTATCAAGTGTGTATACTATCTGGACGAGGCTGTGGTGGAAGGGCTGGTTGCTGCAGACGGATATGATATGGGGTATCAAAGTGTCCTGGAGATTTCCGGGGCACTGAAGAATCAGCTGTATACCATGAAAAACCGTGAGACGGATTATCGGCTGCTGCATAAGGAGGATATTTTCAGGGAAGAGGTACAGCAGTTTCTTCATACATATGATTAACCACATAAGTAAACTATGTGATAATCCCACGATATGCGAATATTGGGCAGGATTGTGGGAGTGCGTAGCACGAAGCAATCCGTAGGTATCAAAGTCGGGGGCTTTTGACCCCGGCATCATATAAATGGAAGAATATACGGCAGAATACATGGTGTGGAAAGGATGGTTACAATGAAGGTTAGATGGAGCATATACGTGCTGGTCTGCTGTGTGCTGTTATGTCTGACAGGATGTGGCAGCAACAAGGAAGCGCAAAGAAGTGTTCTTCGGGTCGGAGTAGTACTTTATACACAGGATGATCCCTTTATTAATGCGCTTACAGATTGTCTGAAGGAGGATCTGGAGGATTATGAGACCGATTCCCTGAAAATCATCATGACGGTAAGGGATGGTAAGAATGACCAGAAGCTTCAGGACGAGGTGGTAGAGGAAATACTTGATGCAGGCTGTGATATCCTTGTGGTCGATCTGGTTGACCGGACGGAGCCTTCCAACATCATCAAGATGGCAAAAAACGAAAATATACCGGTTATATTCTTTAACCGTGAGCCGGTACGGGAGGATCTGATGCAATGGGACAAGCTGTATTATGTCGGTGGAGATGCCAGACAGTCCGGTACGATGCAGGGAGAAATTGCGGCAGAGGTGATACGTGCTGATCCGGCAGTGGATCGTAATGCGGATGGAAAGATCCAGTATGTTCTTCTTGAGGGCGAAACTGGGCATCAGGATGCGATCATACGGACGGACAGTGTGGTAAAAACCCTTCAGGAACAGGGGATCACGCTGGAGAAGCTCAGCTATCAGTTTGCCAACTGGAACCGTGGACAGGCTGAAAACAGGATGAGTCGTCTTATTGAACAATATGGAGATGAGATAGAACTGGTTATTTCCAATAATGATGAGATGGCAATGGGGGCGGTTGCTGCGTATGAAGCATCCGGATATCCGAAGGAGAATCGTCCGGTCATTTTTGGGATAGACGGATTGGACAGTGCCCTGGATGCAATCCAGAACGATTTGATTCAGGGGACAGTTTATAATGACAGGGCAGGACAGGCCGAACAGATTTCCCGTCTGGCGATGGATTTGTTTCAGGGGAAGGAGCCTGAGGGCTATGACTTTGAAAATGAACGATATATATTCCTGCCGTATCAAAAGGTTACGGCTGCCAATGTGGAAGAATTTCTGAACCGGTAAATAAGCAATGCAGTAATGGTGAGGGGAACTGCCGGAGGGAGGCCGTTCCTTCACGGAAAGGACAGACAGATATGGAGAATTGGCTGGAACGCTTTTATACACAGACAGATCCGGTGAAGAGGCAGCAGCTGCTTTCGGAAAACGAAGGGGAAACGGAAAGGGAAGAGGCCAGGCTGCGTAAACAGCTCTGGGAGGCCCGATATGGTAAAGGAAAGCCGCGGAAGGATGCGTACGTCGGTTACCTGATGAATCTGAAATATATTGCGGAAAGTGGAGGCATGGATTGGGGCGGCAGAAAGAAAAAGCTTGCGATGGAAGCTATTCTTGGTCTAAATTTATATGAATTTGAAAGAAAGCCACAGACTCAGCAGGAAATCATTTTTTTTGAGGCCGTCCATGGTTTAAAATTATTTCAATTTGAACAGAAAACGGAAATGGAGCAGGAGCTTATCTATCAGGAGCTTAAAAATACCTGCAGAACCTATATTGAGGTCAGCACCGGGGGACGTGGCTTTACCTCCGTTCTTTTCGGAATGGGACAGCTGTCTGAGGAAAGTGTTGCCGGAAAGATCGCAGAGCAATTGAGCCGGCTTTTATTTGATGCACCGCATATTCTCCGGATGGAAAAGGAATTTGAACCGCTAAGAAAGGCTGCTCTCGAAGCCTTCCGTGAGATTTATCCCAATCGCGAGCATTTTTTGAAAAAAA
>ENA-OPUE01002046-OPUE01002046.1-human-gut-metagenome-genome-assembly--contig:-NODE-2046-length-10638-cov-1.937163_pt1 | contig 10638 bp, 8 predicted proteins | sample MGYA00241466_ERZ501924 | MGnify/ENA primary metagenome ERZ501924 (study PRJEB25962, sample SAMEA2042223) | human gut metagenome | biome: human gut; feature: human-associated habitat; material: faeces...
CTTGGCGTTATGAATGATGAGTTCGGCGCCCTTGATGAATTTGAGAAAGTCATCGGCCACGTCGGCAAAGACGGGTTTGTCCGCGAGAAACTCGTTGGTGAGGCCGTGAATGGCGACGGCTTCGTCCGGCACATCACGCTCAGGATTGATGTAAGCCCAGTAAACGTGGCTCGGATCATCAGAGAGCGTGCGGCCCACAATCTCAAAGCAGCCGATTTCCACAATGCGGTCGCCGTCATCGGCATTAATACCGGTGGTTTCCGTATCCAGACAGATCTGACGCGTGCTCATAACAAACTTCCTTCCGCGGCGGCGGAACCAATGGGGATGTCCTCGGGGATGGTGCCTGCCAAAACGCCGACCACGCCCTTGTTGGCGAGCTCATCGGCCTTTTCGTTGCCGGGGTTGCCGGCGTGGCCCTTCACCCAGCACCATTCAATCTGCGTAAAGCGGTTGCGCTCTTTGTCGAGGCACTGCCAGAGCTCGATGTTTTTAATCGGGGGCTTCCCCTCTTTTTTCCAGCCCTTTTTCTTCCAGCCGTGAATCCACTTGGTGATGCCGTCCTTGACGTAGCTGCTGTCCAAGTGAATTTTCATGGGACAGTCGCGTTTGACGGCCCTTAAGGCCTCAATCACGGCCCTGAGTTCCATGCGGTTATTCGTGGTTTCACGCGCGCCGCCGCAAAGCGCGCGGGGGTGGCCGCCGTAGACCATCAGCACACCCCAGCCGCCCGGGCCCGGGTTGAACTTACAGGCGCCGTCGGTCCAGATTTCAAGAACGGTTTCACTCATAAGACATCTTTTCGGGAGGCATTTTGCTGCACGGCAGGGTTAACCGACGCGGCCACTGCGCTTTTACTGAAGGCCGCCCGCCCCACAAGCGTCAAGCCGGAGACTTTTTTGCGGGCCGTGAGAATCACGACGTTACTTAAGGTGGGCCACCAGCGGTTGCCCGCGAGGTCAAGCCCCGTGGGCAGAAGGTTTGAGGCTTTTTCCGTGGTTTCGGTACGCTCTTTTTGCGACGCGGTTCCGTAGACACCGTAAAAACCGCCTTCGACCGTAAGACCTGCGGCGGCTTCGCCTCAATTAATAGTTGAGTAAATACCTGAGCCTATCCCTCGATACGGCTCAAGAACTCACGGGTGCGCTGCTCACGCGGATGGTCGATAACCTGCTCGGCAGGACCCTCCTCGACAATACGGCCGCCATCCATAAAGACCACGCGGTCGGCAACATCGCGCGCAAACTGCATCGCATGGGTCACGATCACCATCGTCATATTCTGCGCGGCAAGGTCTTTAATGACACGCAGCACCTCGGCCGTCAGCTCGGGATCGAGCGCCGAAGTCGGCTCATCAAAGAACAGGATCTCCGGATCGAGCGCCAAGGCGCGGGCGATACTCACACGCTGTTGTTGACCGCCCGAAAGCTCACATGGCACCTTGTTCTCGTTGCCCGTAAGCCCCATCTGCGCGATCAACTCACGCGCACGTGCTTCAGCCTGCTCGCGCGGGCGCTTGAGCACGCGAATCGGAGCATCGATGATGTTTTTCATCACGGTATAGTGCGGGAACAGGTTGTAATTTTGGAACACCAGGCCGAATCGCGAGCGTGCCCGCTTGGGCACATCGCCCTTCGCATAGACCGCGCCCGAACCCGCATCCGTCGCAACGGCAAGGTCGCCAAACGAGAGTGAGCCTCCGTCGAGTGTCTCGAGCAGCGTGGCACACCGCAGCAGCGTGGACTTGCCGCCACCCGAAGGCCCGATAATCGCCACGACCTCGCCACGCTTGACCTCGAGCGAGATATCCTTGAGCACCTCATTGCCGCCAAACGCCTTGCGCGCGCTTTCGATTTTCATCACTGAGTTAGTCATGGTAATAGTCCAGCTTCTTTTCGGCAGCGCCCAGCAGCATCTCGACGACGAAGTTAAAGACCCAGTAGATTAGCGCCGCGATCGCAAACGGCACCATGCTCACCTGCGAGGCGACCAGCGCCTTGGCCGTCGAGAACATCTCACCCACGCCAATGGCAAACGCCAGCGACGTGTCCTTGACCAGCGTGATGATCTCGTTGCCCATCGCAGGCAGAATACGCTTGGCGACCTGCGGCATCACGATATACAGAAACGTCTGCATGCGCGAATAGCCCAGCACCTCGGCAGCCTCGTATTGACCGCGAGGAATGGACTGCAAGCCCGAGCGATAGATCTCGGCAAAGTAACCGGCGTAGTTGATGATGAACGCCACGACGCACGCCGTCCACTTGGAATCGGGCGTGAGCGAAATGCCAAACACGTAGTACGGGGCAAAGTAGATGGCAAACATCTGCAGCATGAGCGGCGTACCGCGCATGACCGAGATATAGATGCGCGCAATCCAGCGGAGCGGCGCAATTTTGCTCATGCGCATAAACGCCACGGGAATTCCCAGCGGAATCGACCCGAGCAGCGTCAGCACAAACAGCTGCAAACTGACCAAGAATCCCTGGCCAAGCATCTGCATCATGACCTGAATAGACATTACTTGAGCACCCAATTATCGAAAGACAAACCATAGCTTGAATATTTATCGCAGAGGTCCTTGACCGTGCCGTCCTCGTAGAGCGCCTTGAGCGACTCGGTCACGGCGTCGGCCGACTTGGTGTCGCCCTTCTTAAAGCCGACGGCGTAGTGCTCGCTGGACAGCGGCTTATCAAGCTGCGTATAGGCATCGGGCTTTGCGGCAAGCTGATACTGGGCAATCGAAAGATCGCAAGCCACGGCATCGACCGCGCCGCTCTCGAGCTGCATAAATGCCGTGTTGTACTCACCGATGGTATCGAGCGTGGCAAACGTCGCCGCCAGATCCTTCTGGTCACCCTCGAGCACATCCTGCGCAGCGGAATCGGTCTGGGTAATCACGGTCTTGCCGGCAAGATCGTCCCAGCTCTTGATGCCTGCATCCTTCTTTACCACCAGCACCTGCTCGTTGAGCATGTACGGCTCGGAGAACGTGTAGTCGTCCTCGCGGCCCTCCATGGTAAAGCCGTTCCAGATGCAGTTGATGGCCCCCGAGTTGAGCAGCGTATCCTTGGCATCCCAGTCGATGGCCTCGTATTTGACCTCCCAGCCCTGCTTATCGGCAACAGCCTTGGCCAGATCGAGGTCAAAACCAGTGTACTCTCCGTCGTCGCCCACAAAGCCGTACGGAGGATAGGACTTGTCAAAGCCCACGACGAGCTTCTTGGACTCCGCAGCGCCCTTCACATCCTTGGCCGCGGCAGAGCCAGCAGCGGAGCCCTTGCCGGCACCACCGCCGCAACCGACAAGACCAAGGCCAAGCACCGTGGCGAGCGAGCCGGCTAGACCAACAAACTGACGACGAGACATATCGGTGTTCATGGTATTCCCCCTTGATGACACTTTAGTTAGGTAAAGTGAGTCATGTAACGTTCAGAATCATACACTCTACCTTGATAAAGTACAAGGGAGGGTTTGCCCGGCATGGGCGGGGAGCAAACATCGTTGGACTTATCACTGACACGAAATGGGCGCTTGCATATCGTCCGCTAGCTTGGCACGGTACAATGCTTTCAGATTTCAATTTGTAAATTAGTGGGGTTAATTCATGGCAGAATCTCGTGCGGAGCGTAAGGCTCGTCGTGCTTTGATCGAGGCGGCTGAGGGGTCGAAGGAGGAGAAATCTTCTACGAAATCCAAGTCTTCTAAAGCTGCAAAAAGCAAACCGACCAAGAGCAGAGCTAAGACCAAGCGTTCTGACTCTCGTCGAGGCGGGGATAAAGCGCCTCAGACTCGTTCCAAGCGCTCGCATAAAGATCGGGTTTCGTCTGCGCGTAAGGCCGTGGACCCCAAGTCTCCCTGTTCGATCATGAAATCTTGCGGTGGGTGCACGGCGCTCAATCGTCCTTATAAAAAGCAGTTGGCGGCTAAGCAGGCTGCTATGGAGGGGCTGTTTGCCGAGCTTTGTGAGCGCGAGAGCATTGCTGTCGATCCTATTCGCGGTATGGGCGTCACCCTTGGCGACCCGGGTAAATATCCTGCGCCGCGTGGCTTTCGTCATAAGGCTGCCACTCCCTTTGCTCCCGGTAAGGAGGGCGCTGTCCGTTGCGGTTTCTTTGAGCGCGGCACGCACAAGATCGTTGCCGTACCCGAATGCCCCGTCGAGGCACCGGGCGCCCGGCAGATCCTTAACGGCATCGCGCGTGAGGCCGAACGTCTGCACATTCCCGCCTTTAACGAAGACAAGCATCTCGGTCTGCTTCGTTATGCCGTCGTTCGCTGCGGTTGGCGCACCGACCAGATCATGGTCACTCTCGTGACCGCCCAGCGTGACTTACCGCATGCGCAGGAATTCTTTGAGGCCGTCGCCGCACTCGATCCGCGCATCGTCACCGTCGCCCAAAACATCAACGGACGCCCCGGCAACGCCATCCTCGGCGAGGAAACCCGTATCGTTTATGGCGCCGAGTGCATGCGCGACCAGCTACTCGGCTGCGAGTTCGACATCTCCCCCACCGCGTTCTACCAGACCAACCCGCAACAGACCGAGCTGCTCTATCAGCTCGCTATCGACGGCATGGATTTGCACCAGGGCGATGTGCTCATGGATGCCTACTGTGGCAGCGGTACCATCGGTCTTTGCGCAGTTAAAGATGCCCAGAAAAAGGGCATCGGCATTATGCTGCTCGGCGTGGAGCGCAACCCGGCGGGCATTGCCGACGCACGCCGCAATGCCGAGCTCAACGGCCTCACCCGCAGCGCCTGGTTTATGGCCGACGACGCCACCGATTGCATCCTGGATGCCGCCGATAACAACGAGCGGGTCGATGTCCTTTCCATCGATCCGCCGCGCGCCGGCTCTACCCCCGAGTTCCTCGAAGCTGCCTGCGCGCTTAAGCCGCGCCGCATCACCTATATCAGCTGCAACCCCGTAACTCAAGAGCGCGACCTGCATCAGCTCCTCGACGGAGGCTATTGCCTGCTCAAGATCACGCCCGTCGACATGTTCCCTCACACCGACCACACCGAAACCGTAGCGGTCCTCGAACGCCGCTAACCGACCTCAGTAGATTTTTGGGACAAGAAAGGGGGCGACCCGCCTGGGCCGCCCCCTTCGCTTGGTTTATAAACTCCGCTACATCCCATTGCGCAGATCGCACACGCCGGCTGCCGCCATCTCGCGCAGCAGCGTCTCGCGGTCGCGCGTCACGATCAAATCCAGCGGGAAGTGAATCTCGTCGAGCATCTTGCGCGCGTGATCGAGCTTGCCAATGGCCATGCCAATGTGGGCATCGGTTGACACGCCAATGCCCACGCCCAGCTCGGCGCAGCGCTCGGCGATCTTGCGGCATACGGCCCAATGCTCAGTGTCGACACCGTGTTCAAGACTATGGTTGTTGATCTCGATAATCTTGTGCTTGGCCTTAGCTGCCAACAGCACCTCGTCGATATCGAACGGCACGCCCGAGCGCCCCGTGTGACCCAGCATGAACACCTTGGGGTGCTCCAGGGCATTGATATACATCTCGGTCGTCTGGGCCAGCGTCGCGCCTTCAGCAATCTGCGGATTATGCACGCTCGCAACCAAATAATCCAAATTTCGCGTAACCAAATCGAACAGCGAATGCTGAAGGCTGTACGAATCACCGGCAATATCGAGCGTGACAGGAGTGTCCTCGCCAAACAGGCTTCCGTCCAGCGAAACGATATCGGCCTCGGCACCACGCAGCACCAGCACGCCGCTCCAAATGCGCGGCCAGATATCCTGGTTGATAAAGAATTGGTAACTGCGCAGGTCATTGGGGCAAGCCGTAACCATAGAGCTCAGATGGTCGGCAGATCCGAGCACCTGCAGGCCACGCTCTGCCGCCCAGTACACATTCTCCTCAATGGTCGAATATGCATGCGCAGAGAATATCGTATGGGTATGAATGTCACAAGAAAGCAGGTAGGGCATCAGGTCTCCTTATCTGGCACGGCCGTCGCTTATATTCATTGTACGCATAGCCTTCGATAGTCGTAAAACCACTCCATCCCAAAGACACAACGTCCATGACAACGGGGTCTGGCTTAACACCAAACCCCGTTTCACGTAAAACATTGTAGGCAGAGCGCTTTACTTTTAACGATACTCGTCCGCCAACTGTTTCCAAGCGGGTAGCGAATTGATAATCGTTTCGTAACTCACGCAATAGCCCAGGCGGAACCAACCCGGCATACCAAAGCTGTCCGAGGGAACCGCAAGCAACTCATACTTCTTTGCACGCTCGCAAAACGCATTCGCATCGGGTTCCAGCGCCTTCACCCACAGGTAGAATGCACCATCCGGCTCAACATAGGTGTAGCCGTACTCCGCTAGTGCGTCGGTAAGCGCGGTGCGGTTGCGCGCATAGGCCTCGACATCGCTCGGCTCATCGATGCAATCGATAATCACGCGCTGGAAGAGCGCCGGTGCGCATACAAAACCCAGCGTACGGGCAGCACCTGCAACAGCCGGCATCAGACGGGCAGCCTGCGGATTGGTGTTGGGAACCAAGATCCACCCCACGCGCTCGCCAGGTAGCGATAGCGACTTAGAATACGAGTAGCACACCACGGTGTTCTCGTAGATCGAGGGCACCCAGGGCACCTCGGCACCGTACACGATCTCACGGTACGGCTCATCCGAGATGAGCATAATCGGATTCTCGGGATCGCGCTGAGCGTTGGCCTCGCGCAGAACATTGGCCAGTCGCGTCAGCGTGTCGCATGTATATACGGCACCGGTCGGATTGTTGGGAGAGTCAATGATGACGGCCGCCGTCTTATCGCTGATCGCCTTGAGCACGTTGTCCACGCTCAGCTGGAACGTATCTTCATCGGCGAGCGCCTCAACACACGTACAGCCGGCCTTCTCAATCCAAACGCGATACTCCGGAAAGTACGGGGCGATAACAATAACCTCGTCGCCCGGGTTCGTAACGGCGTTGAGCGTGCAGGTGAGCGAAGCCGCGGCACCCACCGTCATAAATACGTCTTTGCCCTCATAGCTCGTGCCAAAGCGGCGGTTGAGCGATTCGGCAACGGCTGCTCGACATTGCGGCAAGCCCGGTGCGGGGGTGTAGCCGTGCAACTGGTCGCTCGGCAGCCCCAAGGCCTTCTTAATGGACTCCGCCACGGCAGCGGGCGCCGGAACGCTCGGATTGCCCAGCGAAAAATCGAATACGTTTTCCGCACCGATCTGCGCCTTGCGCTCAAGGCCATAGCTAAAAATCTCACGGATGATGGAGCTTTCCGCGCCGCGAGCATACATAGTTTCGTTGATCATCTGTTCCCCTTTCGCATAGGCGCTATTGTACGCTTTAGTCGGGCAAAGTGCCGCAGCAATGTTGATTGGGGACAGACTTAAATGCGTGAAAACGCTCATTTAAGTCTGTCCCCAATCAACAGACGGCCCCATATCGCTCAAAAGAAAAAGCCTCCGCAGGTTTCCCCGCAGAGGCTTTCGCCACAAAGGCTATTTGTCGGCGTCGGTGTCGGCACCGGCATTGACGGCACAGTCATCGCCGGCATCATCGGATGCGGCTTCGGCATCCTCCTGCATGGCCGCCTGCGCAAATGCCGCGGCATCGGCCGCCAGCTCCTCCTCGCTCATACGAGGCGCGCGCTTCTTGGTCGGCATGCCAGCCGCCTTGGCGTTGCGCTCCTCCTTGGCCGCCAGGATATCGCCCTCGCGCTCAAGGTAGGCGTCCCACTCGTTGTCGAGCAGGGCATTCACGGCGTCGCCTTCGACGGTCTCGCGCTCAAGCAGCACCTTGGCCATCAAATCGAGCTGGTCGCGACGGGCATCCAAAATCTCGACCGCACGACGATGGGCCTCACGCATAATGCGCTGGACCTCGATGTCGATGCGGCGCGCCGTCTCCTCGGAGTAATCCTGGTGATCGGCGTAATCGCGACCAAGGAACACCTGATGTTGCGCCTCGCCAAACACTTGCGTGCCCAGCTCCTCGCTCATGCCCAGACGTGTAACCATCTCGCGCGCCATCTTGGTCGCACGCTCCAGGTCATTGCTCGCGCCCGACGTGATGTCATCGCACATGAGCTCCTCGGCAACGCGACCGCCCAAGAACACGGCAAGCTCGTCGAGCATCTCGTTCTTGGTCTTGAGGAAGTGGTCCTCCTGCGGAAGCTGCAGCGTGTAGCCCAGAGCCTGACCGCGGCTGACGATCGAGATCTTGTGGACCGGATCGGAGTGCTCCAGGATGTGGCCCACCAGGGCGTGACCGCTCTCGTGGTAGGCAATCGTGGTGCGCTCGGCCTCGGTCATCACGCGACCCTTGCGCTGCGGTCCGGCAATCACGCGCTCCATCGACTCCTCGACCTCGTCCATCGAGATCACGGAACGATGACGGCGAGCGGCCAGCAGCGCAGACTCGTTGAGCAGGTTCGCCAAATCGGCACCAGTAAAGCCAACGGTCATCTGGGCGAGCTTCTCAAACTTAACGTCCTCGTCCATCGGCTTATTCTCGGCATGCACGCGCAAGATCTGCTCGCGGCCCTTTACGTCCGGACGGTCGACCGTAACCTGACGGTCAAAACGGCCGGGACGCAGCAGCGCCGGATCCAGAATATCCTGACGGTTGGTCGCTGCGATGACGATGACGCCCTCGTTGCTGCCGAAGCCGTCCATCTCGACCAGCAGCTGGTTGAGCGTCTGCTCGCGCTCGTCGTTGCCGCCGTACTGGCCGCCGCTGCGCTTCTGGCCGATGGCGTCGATCTCGTCGATGAACACGATGCACGGCGCCTTCTCCTTGGCCTGATTGAACAGGTCGCGCACCTTGGACGCGCCCATGCCCACGAACATCTCGACGAATTCGGAGCCGGACATCGAGAAGAACGGGACGTTCGACTCGCCCGCGACGGCCTTTGCCAGCATGGTTTTACCGGTTCCCGGAGGGCCGACGAGCAGGATGCCCTTGGGCATCGACGCGCCGATCTCCTGATATTTGCTGGGGTCGTGCAGGTAGTTGACGACCTCGGTGAGGTTCTCCTTGGCCTCGTCCTCGCCCGCGACATCGTCAAACTTGATGCCCTCGGCGGACTTGACGTACACCTTGGCGTTGGACTTGCCCATGTTGAACATCATGGAGTTGCCTCCGCCGCCCATCTTCTCCATCATCTTGCGCGACATATACTGTCCCAGCGCGACAAAGATGATGATGGGCAGCACCCAGGCGAGAATGCTGACGAGTGTGGACGTCTGCTCGATCTCCTCACCCGTGGTGGAGACGCCCGCGTCCAGCAGGCGCTGCACCAAACCGTCGTCAGGCACCATCGCCGTCTTGTAGACGGTCTTTTCATCGCTGCTGGTGAAGAGGATACGGTTGGACTGCTCCTGGATCTCGACCCGGCCGACCTCGCCCTGTTCTGTCATGGTGACGAAAGTGTTGTAGTCGACGTCCTTGATCTGGTGCTCAGAGATCCACGGCATGGCGATGAAGTTGAAGAGCATCACAAGCAGCATCGCCACAAAGTAGTAGTACAGCAGCGGCTTTTTCGGGGACTTGACTTCGTTCATGAAAATGCGTTCCTCCGATCATTGAAATTTCCGGCAGGAAATGCATACAAACGGGAAAAACTGAACGTAGCAAAAAGCCGGAGTTTTTGCTACGCTGAAAGAAGAGACGGGCGGTCGAAACCGCCCGGAACTTAGATTAGTTTGGAGTATAACACGGGAAAATATCCCTGTCCAGTACCCAAGATAAGAGTTTACAGTTTGGCTACAAGGAGGTCACAGTTATGAAAAAAGCGACAAAGGCGGCTAGATTCGTCACGGCTGCGGCGGCACTCTACGGCGCGGCGGCCTACGGCGTGACGAGAACGCTGATGGACGTCGCGATGAAGCGCGAAGCGCCCAAGGCGCTCAAAAATAAGGGCAGCGCCCAGCTCACGGGCGAAAAGCGCGACGAGCCCTACCGTGAGGCGCAGCGCGCCGCCGCGAAAAATCTTGCGTCTTCGGAAACGGAGACAATACTGCTCGAAAACCGCGAGGGCTTGACGCTCGTGGGCCATCTCCGCGAATGCGAAAAGGCCAAGCGCCTTGTGATCGCGTTTCACGGCTGGCGCTCAGCGTGGTACCGCGATTTCGGCCTGCTCGCGGACTTTTTAAGCCGCGAGCAGTGCAGCGTGCTCTATGTGGAGCAGCGCGCGCAGAACGAGAGCGAGGGCGACTACATCGGCTTCGGCCTGACCGAGCGCTACGACTGCGTCGACTGGGCAAACTGGGCAGCCGAACGCTTCCCCGGCCTGCCCGTTTACCTTATGGGCGTGTCGCTCGGCGGGGCGACGGTGCTCATGGCCGCAGGCGATATTCTCCCCGCCGCGGTGCACGGCGTGATCGCCGACTCGGCCTACACCTCGCCGCGTGCGATCTGGCAGCACGTGATGGGGAAGAACCTGCATCTTCCTGTCCGCGCAGCAACCGTCATCGCCGATCTTCTGTGCCAGAAGAGACTGAACGCCTCGTCCGGCAGCTACTCCTCCGTCGAGGCGCTCAAAAATACCGATGTTCCGATCCTGCTCATTCACGGCGAGGACGACCACTTCGTCCCGCTCAAGATGGCGTTTGAAAACCGCGACGCCTGCGCCGCGCCCTGC
>ENA-OPUE01002049-OPUE01002049.1-human-gut-metagenome-genome-assembly--contig:-NODE-2049-length-10619-cov-2.237126_pt1 | contig 10619 bp, 8 predicted proteins | sample MGYA00241466_ERZ501924 | MGnify/ENA primary metagenome ERZ501924 (study PRJEB25962, sample SAMEA2042223) | human gut metagenome | biome: human gut; feature: human-associated habitat; material: faeces...
CGGAGCATAAGGATTACCGACTACATTGTGTTTGAAGATTCGTTCGAACCAGGTGCAGGCAGCGATATAACGTCCAACCTTCACATCCAGATGATAGCCGTCCCTGTTCAGATGGTCGCCGATAAAAGAAGTACGGGCATTCTGTATAGCAGTGCCCGAAGGGATGACAATCTTTATCTTATTCGCCTTAGCCGCTTTCTTCACTGCATCGGCAATAGCCTGATACATGGTGAGTTGATTGCAGTTGTAGTTTTTAAATCCACTATGCTTGGAAGTAGACGCATATGCCCAGGTTTGGTGCAGCATCAGCTTTGTTTTCTTTGGAAGGCGTGCTTTTACATATTCTATGAGCTCGGGAAGAGAGGCTTCATACGTCTCGTACATTCCCGAAAAAGGACTTGCCTGTTGCAGGCTGACGTAATCCCAGTCTTCATCTGCAAGCACCGTTTCCAAAGACATCTTACCCTTTTCCCGTTTTTTTCCATCTGTACCGATTTTCCGGTAGGCATAGGCAGGAGCATTGTCACGGGCATTTTTCACATGACGTTCTAGAGAACAGCCGCCAATAAACATATTGCCGATTATGGTTGAAATGCCTTCGGCTTCGGCAAGTTCATGCAGATATTGCTCCACGGCATCTTGGGAGAAGCTGTTGCCGATGGCAAGTATCCTGACCGTTTTTTGCTGCGCATACACTCCTCCGGCAAGAAGGAGCAGTATGCACATACAAATCACTACAATCTTATATTGCTTCATCACATTCAAATATAACTAAACTTATCGGTTATTTCTCTTTTTCATGTAATAATCTCTCATCAGATACCACGCTTTCTTACGCATACCTTGGTCGGATATGAGCCCTTTGCGGTTCCAGCCATCCTGATTGGTGGGGTGGAAACGGAATGGGGAACGGAAGTCGAACAGAATCCAGGGAGATACTCCACGCAGGTTAGGGATATTGTCGAACATACGGATATTGTCTCTATACAGACGTGCCTGGTATTCTTCACTCCAAGAGCTGACTACGTTCTCATCACCGGACTGACCGTACAATGCTTCGCCGCCAAATTCCGAGATAATCAACGGTTTGTCCGTCACTACTTCCCATATAGCGTCTTTCGGTTCCACAGGCCACGGATGATACCAGCCCATATATTTATTGATAGCTACGACGTCCAGTTGCGAAGTAAAAGAATCTTCCATTACAAAACGCTGTTTCTCACTGTTAAAGCGCACAAGGTCAAAAGCGGCGACATACAGACGGGTAGTATCCAGTTGTTTGCCTGTTTCAAGCAAGGTAGTCAAAAAATCATTCCGTTCTTTGGAAGGCTGTGTTTCATTGGCAACACCCCAATAACCTACCGCGCAGCGATTCTGGTCGCGCTTAATCATTTCAGAAAGCATCCTTTGCGCTTTCTGACGGGTATCATTGTCTGTAAAGTCAATGCCTTGCCAAATAGGAATTTCCTGCCAGAGAAGGAAACCCATCTTTTCTGCCAAGCGTACCGTGTATTCATTCTGCGGATAATGTGCCAGACGAACAGCATTCACCCCCATATCAAGCATGATACGAGTATCTTCCTCGTGATGCACCGGACAAAGAGCATTACCCACTTCCGCCCTCTCCTGATGACGGCATACACCATGCAGCGGCAAGTATTTTCCATTCAAGAAAAAACCTTTATCGGGATCCGTAACGTAATAACGTAACCCTAACGGCTGTTCCACTTTGTCCAATTCTTTTCCGTCTTTAATCAAAGTCACCACCGCCTGATACATGAACGGATCCTGCATACCGTTCCAAAGACGCGGATTCTTCAGTATGAACTCTATATTCTCTACCTGTACATCTGTATGAGGAATCATACTTACTTCCTTCTCCGTTTCATACACAGTCTTTTTTCCATCATTAACCTGCAACCGGAGCACTGCTTTTCGGAGTTCTCCCGTTCCATTAGAAAGATTGATGCGTGCACAAATAGCTGCCTGTTTGTCCGTAATCTGTTGCTGTATGAGATAAACCCCAGACGATGCATAATCTAACGGAGAGATACACAGGTTATCAGTCAGCAACAGATGTACATCCCGATAAATGCCACCATAAAAATTAAAATCACCGACCAATGGCATTACATCCAACTGCTCGCCATTATTGACACGTACCAGCAATGTATTCTCTTTTCCATATTCCACTTTATCGGTTATCTCGAAGACAAAAGCTCCATAACCGCCCCGATGCTCACCTATATGTTTACCATTTACAAAGACATTGCTCACGCAATTCGCTCCCTCAAAACGTAAAAAAAGCCGCTTACTTTGCCACTCGGGACGGATGAATATTTTTTTAGTATAATTACCTATTCCCCTCTTGTAATCGTGCTTACCACCCAAGGCATCCTGCGCATTCCAAGTATGAGGCAAGTCTACCCTACGTGCAGCACTAGCATTTACTTGATGGGAAAAACGGAAACTCCAATCCTGATTGATAAGCTTATCTTCTCTTTGTGCCAACATCTGCATACTGAAAGCTGCGGCAAACAATACAGTAAAAGTTCTTCTGAGGTTTTTCATATGTATTTTTATTATTATACTTTGATTTATGTTCCAACAGCAAAAATAGATAAAAAACTTGAGAGACCAACTAAAACACAGAAGAATAGTTGAATACAAAGAAGATAAAAGTCAAAACCGCCGTGAATAACTTTTCTTCTGATATTCACAGCGGCATATATTATAACTAGAATAATAAATCAACACATATCCCCTCAGAGATTTTTCCAAGCATTTCTTAGAATATTTTGTATAAAAGCATGCTAAAAAATACCGATATAATTACAAATATAAAATCCAACGATATATTATCTTATTGTTTTACATTTAGCTTATAACCAACAGAGAGGGTTAAACTATTATAGTTTACACCTATATTATCATTTTTAGATTCTTTCCCAAGTGACATTTCATATTGAAGCTTAACCGTCCACCTCCGATTTTCAATACCTACAGCAGATGTCATTCCCCAGTCGAAATTTCTCGCATGCTGATATAGAAACTGGTTGCTACCACCCTCCGTACTTTCTCCCACACCAGGATATCCTTCAACCAAACCGGAAGAAGGTATAGTAAGATAATATGGATTACTATCAATATGATTTTTGATACAATATCCTATATATGGTCCTATCTCAAAGAAAAATTTAGTGGAATTGTTGCTATGGATAGAGAATTTAGCTAAAATAGGAACTTGTAAAAAATGCCTTGTCTGAGAAACATTTTCTATCCATGTAGCATCTCCATTACTATATGTTCCACCATTATTTACAGAGTATCCTCTAAAAGTATAATATAATCCCGACTTCATAGAGAACACATTATTAACATTATAATCTGCAGATATCCCTAAACGAGTGGATGGACGCCAACATTCTCCATATCCAGTTCTTTGTATTGCAGATAACCCTGCTTCGGTTGCCCATGTGACACACTGAGCATTAGCCCACATGCTACAAGAAAAAACAACAGCAAATAATAATACTTTTTTCACTGAAAAATAAATTAAAGTTAGTAATTTTATAGTTTATACTATCGTGTCGCTATAATCTTTTTCATCATAATAACCTTATTTTTTACAGAATGACAACAAAGTTTCATTTTACCCCCATCCATGAGATTATTTTTATTTCAAACTAACATTTTACCAAATCGATAAAATCGAACGTAAGTACGACATAGCGATGACTGATCCGCTAAAAAACAACCTAAATCAACCATTATTTGAATACAATGGAAACAAGCAATAAAGTATTGCACGAGAAACCCACATGAGAAAAGAAAGTTCCGGTTATGCATTGATGGAATACCTATACCTGAATGGTTCAAGATGAAATTCAAAGAATTCAAAAAGAGGAAAAACAGACCGAAAAGAGGATTAAGAACATAATATTCAATAACAAAAAACAAAAATGCAATTCTGATAGTCAATGAATTGCATTTTTATTTCTATTTTTGCAGTCATTTGCGAGGCTGAACAATAATATAAATTTAACAAGATATCATGAAAAAGAAAATGATCATTGTATTTTTAAGTACAAGTATATCGCTGCTATTTTCTTCATGTTCAACTATACTAGAAATTATAACAGGAGATAGACAATGTATATATCCTAATTGTACAGAACGGGCAACCAGCAACTCTGCTTATTGCTCATATCACAAACCGTACTACTTAAAATAAACGCTTTATCTACTTAAATTAACACGTTGAGAAAGATTTAAAATGCCTTATTTCAAAATATTTTCAGGTATTTGAGGGAATAGAGTTACATCTCCATTCACTACGTATTCCGTACCCTCTTCTTGCATTTGCATCGTAGGAGCAAGTGCAATATCTGAACGTATGTTTACAAACTTTGATAGTTGGTCCCAATCCACACCTAAATACTTACTTATAATACTATATGTTGCAGAAGAAGAACCTATCAAATTTAATTTATAACCTGATGCAGTAATATTTTCATTAGTTAGTTTGCCATCTTCGTCTGTTTTATAGGTTAATGTCAGAAATGGCATTGTTTCATATGAGAGGTTGGGATTATTATTTTTCTCGACAGAGAATTTATAACACCCCTTACTTATAAAATTCTCATCTACTTTATGCTCTAAATAATTAATACCCAATCTTACATATAAGGAGATGTAAAATTGGGTATTTACTCTATAATCTACTAATAATCAACATTTTGAGGTATTTACGGAACTAACAAATTTTGAAATAACTCGTAATATTCAGCATGTTATGAAGCTTCTCCGAAAAAAGCCCTCGGTTTTGTACCTACATAATTTCTATGTTCTTTTAATAGGCATTTACCTTATTCCGACAGTTTAAAGATATTTATTTTTTAATGAAATATCAAATGAATCACTTATAAACATTAAATATTTTCCTGTTTACATGAAGTTATTCTAATATTTTGCGTATGTTTGTAATAATTGAGTTTGGAAATAACTTTAAATATTTACTACAATGCAATCTTTATTCAAACAATTAAAGATAGAAAAGGTCTATGAACTTCTTTTTCCAGAGAAAAAGAAAGGATTGGCTGTTATCTGGTTATATGAACGGATGAAGAATGGAGAATTTAAGCATGGAATTTTTAAGGAGAAAGATATACATCATGCTTTTGAAGCAGTAAGTCTTATCAAAGGTGAACCTGTAAGATTACAATGGGTAACTTATACCGCATACATTCTAGAGTTATAGGAATTTTATTTTATCTATAATGATGAAAGCCAAACCTATATGTTTACCGATTTTGGTTTTCAGGTATGTGATAAGATATACCATCTGATATCTCAGCATTTTAATCCTACTTTTATAGAAATAACTTGTGCGGAACTGCATGAAAAACTTGAAGTTGCTGCTACAGAAGAGCAAATAAAAAATTGGCTTACAGTAGTAAACTTGTTTAAGCCCCAAACTCTTTTACTGGAGTAAGTCAACTATCTTAATCAGCAGATTGACCGTTCTGTAACAGCCTTAAGTGAAAAAGTCAAAAGACATAAAGAAACTTTGCTCGTGGCTTTACAGGAAATAGAAAAGCAAATAGATGCCATACGTCAGCAAAATAGGGAATTAAGAGCAGCCTTCCGAGAAACTGACCTGATGAATGATATTCTTATTTCGCATCCAGTACGCGATGACAGTGAAGAAGTAGACGATCTCATAAGCGAAGCCATCTCATATTTTGAAGGCATTCATTTCCGTTTAGCAATGGTAGACTCACGTATTGATAAAATACAGCCTAAAATAAAACAGTTTTTTGCCTCTCTCAACCGTGACATATTTAATACAAAAGTAGAGAAGTTCTTGTATTTCCTGCTCGAAAAAAGCCAGATTACAGATAAACAAATACAGTTTCCAATTCCCTATAACGGAACAATTCAATTGGCAGACCCATCCCCCCCCTCTTTACTTCTATAGATAGCTGTTTTCACAATTGGTAGAGGCTCTGAAAAGAGGTGCTCATATACAATATGAAGGAGATAAAACACTTTTTCTTTATCTAAATAAATATGTAGATAATCTAACAGTCTATTTCGAACGACATGAGAATATAACTATTATTCCTGCTGGTAGTGAAAACGAACATTATTATTTCGCGCTCTACCATCCTGTATTAAGAAGTAATTATTCCATCGAGCGGTCACCTTTACCCAAAGAAGATATTCTTACTTTGTCACAAGTAGCAGAAAAATATGGAACTTCCATAGCTTTTTACTATATCCCACATGAAAAACTTCAAAATTATGAAGTTAAGTGGCAAAAACAACGTCTTTCCATGGTTGTCTTCTATCGATGTGTGTTGGCTTCGATATTACCTTCTACAATCTCACGAGTGATTTATCTAGATAGTGATACACTTGTTTTAGGATCCTTAAAAGAATTATGGGATACCAATCTAAACCAATTAGCACTAGCAGGGGTACAAGATACTGTCAGCCCTAATCCTAGTTACTTTGAAAGATTACAATATGCTCCCTCATACAACTACATAAACGGAGGTGTTTTACTATTAAACTTAGCATATTGGCGCAAACATAATATCGAGCAACAATGTATAAAATATTATCAACAATATCCCGATCGCATTATTCTAAATGATCAAGACATATTAAATGCTCTATTATACGACCAAAAGGTACTAATAGATATAAAGTGGAATGTTCAAGACGACTTCTATAGAAATAACAGATATACATCCCCTGCGTGGAAACCATCATACACAGATGCCATTTTACATCCAATCATCTTACACTATAGTGGACGTAAACCGTGGGCATACCATGCTATGCATCCTTTGCGGCATCTATTTTTCCATTACCAAAGGCTGACTCCATACGATGATTCAGCCAAACAAAAGAAAATAAGTACACGTATCTATAGATTCATTCATTTACTGCCATATATATTAGGCCTTAAACCAAAGAAATATGTAAACCTTAAAAAAATAAGAGAAAATTCCCAAATCACTAAATTATAATATATTCTTGTGGGAAGAATTTAATAAACCGGTAATGCTAGCCATTCCTATTCAAGAAATATACCAACGAAACAGATTACAATAAACAAAACTATTTTACAAATAATAGTATTCGCTTTCTTTGGATCTCGAGCGAACACTATTATTTGAACAAGAAAAAAAATCTACCTATATCTTTTTAAAACCGACAATATTTATGGATAAACATATCCTAAAATACCACCATACTGATCACCTCTCTCCCTTATAAATCGATCTACTTCTGCTTTATCTGTTAAATAATGACTATCTCGACCTTTAGGATAATATAAACTATAAACAGGAATAGTATTAACTTCATTCCATGTATAAATATAGCCAACTATACCTTGGTATTCATGACCTTCATTTTGGAATTTACGTACTTCAGCCCATGAAGTAATATAATGTGAATTCCTCCCTTTAGACCAATACATTCTATAAAGAGGCAGAGTACCAGGTTCCTCTTCAGCACATATATACCCAAAAACGCCGGAATATTCATGCCCTTCATTCTTGTACCGAAGAACTTCTGACCAAGAAGTACACCAGTGACAATTTACACCCTTAGGCCAATATAATTGATATAATGTAACCAACTTAATAACTGATATTTTTTTACTATTTATATATTTCTCTACTGCTAGCTTTAAATCAGCCTTCTTTACTGGGTCTGAAACCAAATCATAAATAGGATAAGTAGCATTCCAATCAACATCAACCAACCGCGAATGAGTATCGTCTACAGATTGTGACCATGCACCTATATTGATAGTAGTCGTGGGACCTTGATTAGGAGCCAAAGTTATAGTAGTACCAGAAGTAGTGCCTCCTACACATTGAATAGTACATGTCCAATCTGAATTCTTTTTATTAGCCTCGGTTATTGTAGTTGTGCTCCAAGTCCCATCAAAATCAAGACCGACTTTAGACATATTATATTTCGCCCCAGCACTTACTGTCTGTTTTTTCTCTGTACCTGTATTTTCTTCTATAATAGCCGATTTATAATAAGCTATATAAGAACCTCCTACTGTAATATTAGTAAGTACATGGGTCCCATATTTTGCAACAATTTGATCTGCTGAGTATTTACCTAAATCAGACACAAAGTTAGAAGATAAATATCGAGATAAAAGCTCAACATCTGCATCTACAAAATATTTTCTTTGTTTCTTTGTCACTTCTGCTTTAGCAAAAGAATATTTAGAAGAATATGAATATTTAGAGGCAGACTTAAATCCAGCGGAAAGAGTGCCAGAAAAGAATCCTTCAGCATCTTTTTTAATATCCATGGCTGCTACAGATCCCTTAAAATTTGAATCAGTTATCACATTCTGAAGAAAAGATTGGGCATCTTCACCTGCAACAATTTTTTGGTCTATGGTTCCAATGAAAGGATTATAAAACCGATCACCATTATCTCTTATTAATGCTTTGACATCAATAACTTGTAAACGAGTAGAGTTCTCCCCTAAATAATCCTCTGTTATATCATATCCAAACCCCAGTACATCATAGACACCATCTCCTGCCATACGGGAACTCATATCTTCTGTTTCATTCCTTTGCATTTCACAAACGTCATAAGTATTTGTACAAGAAACCAGCACTCCTACAAATAAAAAATAACACAAATTTATTTTCCTCATAACAGTACATTTTAAAAAGTTAATAAATCAAGTTTTAATAAGCATTGTTCATATCACATACCTGTGCTAGAAGCTATTTTATAAGAAAAAGAATATTGATATTTTTTATCTCCAACATGAATCAATCTTCAAAAGGAAATACATATCCTACAATTTTTTGAAAATCATCCGTATTAAAATGAAGTCCTTTCCATTGAACAGAATAACTATGATTTATATGTTTTGCACTATAATATTCATATAAAGGTACTGTTCCTAAAACCTGCGATTTATAAATATAACCTGTTATTCTTTGGTATACATCTGTATTACTCTGATTACCTCTCCATACAGAACTTAAACTTTGATTTATATATTTTGCACTATAATATTCATACAAAGGAACAGTTCCCTCCACTTGACTCGCACAGAGATAGCATGTTACACCTTGATAATCATCCGTATTAAAATGCGTTCCTTTCCACTCTGTAAAATAACTACTATTTATATGTTTGGAGCTATAATAATTATATAAAGGCAACAATTCCAATATCTCCAGTTTAAAACTATCAATGTATTTTTCTACTGCATTTTTTAATGCTACTTTTTTTGCAGGATCTGAAACTAAATCATAAATAGGATAAGTAGCATTCCAATCAACATCAACCAAACGGGAATGAGTATCATCAACTGATTGTGTCCATGCACCTAAATTGATAGTAGTCGTAGGTCCCTGATTAGGAGATAAAGTTATAGTAGTACCAGAAGTTGTTCCTCCTAGACATTTAATATCACACGTCCAATTAGAATTTTTCTTATTCGTTTCAGTAATAGTTGTAGTATTCCAACTTCCATTTGCATCGAGCCCCACCTTTTTCATATTATATTTAGCACCAGCTGTTACAGTCTTCATTTTCTCTGTGCGATTGGCTTCTTCTACAATAACAGATTTATAATAGGCCCTATAGGAACCACCCACTGTTATTTTAGTCAGTACATGAGTTCCATACATTCTAACTATCTCATCAGCTGAGTATTTATTTAAATCCGCTATAAAATTTGAAGATAAATACCGTGATAAGGTTTCAGCATTAGTATATAAAAGATATTGTCTCTGTTTCTTTATAACTTCCGCTCGCGCAAAAGAATATTTGGAAGAATATGAATATTTAGAATCAGACTTAAATCCTGTAGTAATACTCCCGGAGAAAAATCCTTTTGATGTATCAGACTTACCCATTGCAGCTACAGAACCAGAAAAATTTGTATTACTTATTGTTTGCTGAAGAAAAGACCATGCATCCTCACCAGCAGTAACTTTTTGTTCTATAGTTCCAATAAAAGGATTATCAAAACGTCCCTTATTATCTCTAATAAATGCTTCTACATCTAAAACCGGTTGATGAACAGAAGCTTCTCCCAAGTAGTCTGATGTTATATCATATCCATAACCCAACACATCATAAATTCCGTCACCTGCCGCACGTGGCATAACCTCTTTTTCCGAGAATTTCTGTAAATCCTCAAAACCACTACTGCCTGTACAAGCAGCAATGAATAAACCTAAACAAAGGCTTAATAAACTAATTCGTTTTTTCATAATTATCACATTTAAAGTTAGTATACTTTTCTCATTTTCACAATGAACAATCTTATAATTCCATCATGTCATTTTCCACTAAATGCCAAACAATTATACGCCAAACAATTTTAGTATTCATTCCACAAACAAAGATATCTCAAACAGAGATTATAAGGAGTAGACCGGCAATATACAAAAAAACATTGAATTTACAAGCGAAATTGTGATATTTTTGCAGAAAAAAAAGACAATCAATAATATAGGCTCTCTATCTATAAATTCTTCCTAATAAGGGAGTGAATGAATATGTATAGCAGTCAGTCCTATTGCATAAGCTTTTTCTATCTC
>ENA-OPUE01002057-OPUE01002057.1-human-gut-metagenome-genome-assembly--contig:-NODE-2057-length-10560-cov-2.884341_pt1 | contig 10560 bp, 5 predicted proteins | sample MGYA00241466_ERZ501924 | MGnify/ENA primary metagenome ERZ501924 (study PRJEB25962, sample SAMEA2042223) | human gut metagenome | biome: human gut; feature: human-associated habitat; material: faeces...
ATTCGCCGTATCGATGACCTTCGGCTTCGACAAAGTTATCCGTATAGGTGTTTCCGCAAGTTTTACAAGTATATCTCGTATAGCCTTGCGCCGTGCAAGTCGGTTTTACGATTTTGCTCTCGTAGTCGTGTCCTTTGGCTTCTATAAAATCTCCGTCGTAGCTATCGCCGCAACCCGTACATTTATATATAGTATAGCCTTTTTGCGTGCAGGTAGGCGCAACCATAGAATACCTTGCGTAGTAGTGATCTACCGTGAATTTATACGTTGTCGAACGGTTGGCGTCGTTGGTGACTATGAACGTGTATTCGCCCTCTTGTTCAATCCAAGTTCCGCTTGTATAACTTTTCCCGTTCAACGTTGCATAGCAGTTACTCGCCGTCCAAATCACGCAAACTTTATGACTGTTGTCCGACCTTACTATCGTTGCTTCGGGCGCGTCGATACTCATATACATATAATTAGTATCGCTCCTGTTGCCGAAACCGTCCACCGCGTAAAAACCATACGTGCCGTTTACCGCTGTTTTGGAAAAGACGACGCTTGAAGTGGTGCTTGCCACAAACGAAGTGCTGTTCGGCGTTTTGTAATACAGCGTTACGCCGCTGTAATTATCCGAAGCGGTAACGGTAAATCCGTCTTTCAACGTTTTCCCGAACCCGCCGACCGAACTTGTAATCGTAGGTCTTGTGTGATCCATTGAAATCGTATAGGTCTGCGAAGCGTTCCCCGCGTTATCTACGCAATAGAACGAATATGCGCCGTCTGCCGTCAGTTGCGTTCCGCTTGCATATTCGGTGTAACTCGACGCGCCGGGCTTTTTAACGTAGATTGTTTTTACGCCGCTTCCGCTGTCCGTCGCCGTTGCCTTGATATAGTTTGCTATGCTTTTGAATCCGTTCGACACCGAAACATCTCCCGAATATAAAGTCATTGTCGGCTTTGAAGAATCAAGCGTAATGCTTTTCGTCGCGGAAATGTTACCCGCTTTATCTACAGCTCTGAACTGATACGTTCCGCTTGCCGCGCTTGCAGAAATACTTGTTCCCGAAGTATAGGTCAGCCAAGACGAACTGCTCGGCTTTTTATACTGCAAATAACTGATTCCGCTCCCGCTGTCCGTTGCCGAATAGGAAAACGTCTGATTCGTGTAACTTCCCGTAATTTCCGTACCGTTACTGTTCTTAATCTTTCCTGTGGGTTTTACGGTATCGAGATACAGAAAATATGTTCTTGAAGTATTGCCTGCCTTATCTTTTGCATAGAAAGAATACAAACCGTTCATTCCCGACGACGATACCGTAGTAGACGTACCCATATTACCGTAACTGCTACTGCCGGGCGTTTTCATATAAATACACTCCACGCCGCTCATCGAATCAGAAGCCGAAACGTATGTAGACGAGTTCGTGTATTTGCCCGTAGACGAAGTCGAAACGTTATTCATTGTAGGCGCGGTGCTATCTACCTTGAACTGAAACGTGAACGAATATGATTTGCCGATACCCGAACGCGGGCTTGTTGCCCATCCTGCGCTAAAACTCGAAGTTACCGTATATGTACCGTCTGCAAGGTTAGAAAGCGAAAACGAATTATTGTTTCCTTTTGCCACCGTTGTACCGTTGCCCGAAATGGTTGTCGGGATTTTTACCTTTGAATTGATAATAACGTTGACCGAGTTCGAGCCGATATAACTGCCGCTTTCAAACGTTCCCGTTCCCGACGACGAACTGCCGTAAAGCGTTACCGAATAGTCCACAAAACTATATTGTCCTGTTTGCATACTGTAACTTACGCCGGAACCGCTTGCCGTATTGCTTCCCGTTCCACCGCCCGTTCCCGTTGTGGTTTTCGTAGACCAATTAAACTTGACGGTATATTTCGGCGTGGTTGCCGCATACGCTGTCGTGCCGCTTGCAAACAGACTTGACAAGCCTACCGCAAAACACAACGCGAACACGGCACACAACAGCGTTCGTAAAATGCTTTTCCTTTTGGTTTTTACCACTTAACTACCCTCCTGATACAATATAATTGACCGAAAAAAGTGCGGTATTTGAATTAGCACTTTTCAAGTTCCGTTACCTAAGCTATAATGGAAGGGTAATACAGGTCTGACAATACTCTCCTTGGGCTTTTACGCCCGTCAATAAGACTGTCAGCCGTCCTTCCATTATAGCGTTCGGTTTTTGCAGGTTGGGCTTCGCGTCCGTGTAACGAATCAGATTGAATCGGTAATGGATAAGGTCGGTCGCCTTAATTACTAATTCTTTTCTTGGAGGTTACACTTATGAATGCTGTCGGTATCGACGTCTCGAAAGGCAAATCTACCGTAGCCGTCCTGCGCCCGTTCGGAGAAATCGTTGTTTCTCCGTTCGACGTATCGCACAGTCCAAAGGAACTTTCGAAGCTCGTCACACTCCTTAAAACTTTGAACGGCGATACGAAGGTTGTTATGGAATATACAGGTAATTACTATCTCCCAATAGCCCTGTTTCTCCGTAACAACGGTTTTTTCGTTTCTGTAGTCAATCCAATTTTAGTGAAAGATTACAGTACAAAATCTTTAACTGTCCGCAAAGTTAAGACCGATAAAAAAGATGCTCTTAAAATTGCTTCTTTTGCTCTCGACCGTTGGAATGAGCTTTCGCCGTTCTCCGCTCAATCCGAAGCTCGACTTTTACTTAAATCCTACAATCGCCAATACAATCAATACAACAAGCTCAAAATTATATTGAAGAATAATCTTATCGCTCTTCTCGACCAAACTTTCCCCGGCGCAAATACTTTGTTCTCTACGCCGACAAGAAAGTCCGACGGTCATGAAAAATGGGTGGATTTTGTTCTCAAATTTTCTCATTCGGAGTGTATTTCGAAAAAATCTTTCTCATTTTTCCTAAAAAGTTATCTCTCTTGGTGTAAAAAGTTCGGCTACAAATTTTCCAAAAGCAAAGCTCAAGCAGTTTACGATTTCGCATGTAACTGTTCGCCGTCTTTATCTTTTTCAGACAGTTCAGCTTTACTTGTCTCAAATGCTATAATTCAACTCAACAGTATTAACGAAACACTTGCGTCGTTAGCATCCGAGATGAACAAGATTGCAGCCACGCTTCCCGAATACGACTCTGTTATGTCTATGTTCGGCGTGGGATCCGTTCTCGGCTCTCAACTTATTGCCGAAATCGGCGACGTTTCCCGTTTCCCAAACAAAAAAGCTCTCGTCGGTTTTGCCGGATTAGATGCTTCTCCGTTTCAATCCGGAAACTTCAATCCGCAATCTCGGTCTATTTCAAAACGCGGTTCAGCAGCCTTGCGAAAAACGCTGTTCCAAGTAATGTCCGTCGTTTTGCAACGAGCACCGACGAATAACGTAATATTCCAATTTATGGACAAGAAGCGTTCCGAAGGCAAACATTTCTATGTTTATATGACCGCTGCCGCCAACAAGTTTTTAAGAATTTATTATGCTCGCGTGACGGAGCATTTGAACCTTTTTACAACAACCACCGCTTAGCCGTTTTTATTCATATTTCAAGTCTGCGTTTTTACGGAGGCTTTTTTGTGTTACCGTTTTTTGCTGGGAAAATTTTTTCAATTTCCTTCTTCATTTCTCTTGACTTTTATTTGCAGGTCTTATTGTAATTTTCGCCTGTTTTATCTTCAAACAGGCTCTTGATATATTCGCCCGTCGTAATCTTCACGTTGGTGCGAAGCTCCGTCGAGCCGATGAAAAATACCTGCCCCGTAACCGCCGAGATAATCATTCTCTGTTCGTCCGCATTGAAACTGTCGCCCGCTTTGTAAACGTCCAAAACGTCTTTCATATCCGGCGCGGACAGTTTGAATATAAAGGTATACTGCGAGTTTTTAAGAATTGCCGAAGTCTTGCTGCGGAGTTCTTCGTTCGCGTTCCAATCGGCTATATTCTGCGTTGCGGGAATAAACGAGCCGTTATATTTACGGATTCGCTTGCTCATCGAGAAGAAAAAATCCAATGCAATCGGGAATTTCGCGTCGATGAACAAATGCGCCTCGTCAGCGATGATAAGCGTTCGCAAATTCTTCCCGCTCTTGTTCGCTTCCCTTGCGTTAATGACTTCCTGCTCAATAAAACGGAAAACAAGCAACATCTGCGCGTTCGCCACGGTGTTATTCTTGTTTGCAAACAACGACTGAAAGTTAAAGTCTATCAAGTCGGCATTCACTTTCAACGTAGACGGCGCGTTCCAAATATCCGAATATCTGCCGCTTACGAATTTCTGCAAATACAACTCCGCCGTTCGCATATCCCGCAAAGTCAGACCGTCCGTTTCTTCCTTGTTATTTTCCCGTAAGACCGCCAATAAGTCGGTAAACAGCGGAAAATCCTCGGCATTGAGCTGCGTACAATCCGTTGTTTCATAGATTCCTTTTCTCGCATACGCTTCCACCGCAAGGTTGTTTATAAGCTCGATAACGTCGCTGTTCGCGCCCACGAAAACGATCTTGAAGAAACTTTCAAGCATTTTCAGGTGCGTGTTGAACGTTACCACGGGATCGGCGGGCAAACCGTCCTCCGTCAATATCTTATAGATATGGAACGGGTTGATTCTGCCCTCTTTTGCGTTGCCGACGTCGATAAGATTTCCCGACAAGTTTTTCGTCAAGGTCAGATACTCGGCTTCGGGATCGAGAATAATCACTCTCGTATCGTTCGCCCACTCGTTGGCAATAAGCGATTTTAAGAAAAACGATTTGCCCGAACCCGATTTACCGATAATCATACCGTTACTGTTCTGATACAGATTTCCGCGTTTCCATATATTGAAGATGAACGGAAAGCCGTTTGCTTTGTTCTCTCCGAGCATAATACCGCCGTCGTCCATAACGAACGTGCGGACGAACGGAAACACCGCCGCAAGCGACGAACTGTTGATACCTCGCTCATAGTTTTTAAGCGTACTCACGGGCGAAATTGCCGACGACTTAAAGCCCTCAATCTGCAAACCGTAAAGGTTGGACGGTTTGAAATTACCCGTCATCACCGCGCGGCGAACAGATTTCTTATAGTTGTCATCATCGAGATAGTTGTATGCCGTGATAGTAAGCGTAACGTCGAGAAGCGACTCGTTTTCCGTTTGCAGACTGTCTAAAAGCGCGTTCATCGTTTCTCTGTGGGTTTCCGCGCTGTTCGCTTCGCTTGCCTTTTCGGAAAGAATTTGTTTCGTTTCCATTTCGCCGATACACTTGTCGATACGCTTTATCGCTTTGAATTTGTCTACGGGTTTGACGTGCAGAACCACTTTCGTGTTCGGAATATTGAACACGTCCGCGCCCCACGCGTTACGAACTCGTAACGGATAATCCGCAATAGCAAACACCGCCGCTTGCGTTCCGTCTACCGTATAATTGTTGGCTCTGAACTCAACCTTTTTCGGCTTTACCCACGCTATAAGTCGATTATCTTCGATTTCTTTGATTTCTCGTTCGTCGAAGTTACGCGAAAAACTGTATTTCAAAAATATCGCCGTTTCCTTTCTGCCGAGCAATTTTGTGTTCAGTCCGCACTTGTTGATTTCGCTTGCAACGTTGATTGTCGTGTTTTCAAGGTCGAGCTCGTTTCTGCCGTAAACGACGATGTAATAGTCCGAAAGATACTGCTTGCGGATATTATTCATCTTGTCGATTCGGTCAATCCGCTCACGCAAAATAGCCGTTTTTATTTCTCTGACTTCTTCCCCGTCTACGCTTTCTTTCATTTCCGCAAGCCTGCCGAACAGGTCTTGCGCAAAGTTATCCAAGTTTACGGGACGGTCTATTTTTATAATGTCGGCGCATTGCGTTCCGTCGAGCATTTTAAGCGCGTTTGCGAAATAATCGATGTCTATATTCTGCTGAACGACGTCCTCGATACCGAAATTCTTTTGTCCGACTTTAATTACTCTGCCGTAGTACCCGCCGCTGTATTCGATAAGCCCGTTTTCCTTGATGTCTTTCAGATTTAGAAGCGCGTCCACGCGTTCTTTCTGTTTGTCTGCGTTTTCGGTATAAACCTTTTTCGCAAACAGGAATTTTATGTTTTCCAAAATACACGAATAGAAAATGCCGTCCTGCGTAGGCATAAACATTACCACCGCAAGCAGTCCCATAATTACGGCAAACGCGAACGCGCCCGAAGTGATTGCAATGAAAATAATTGCAAACACGATCAACGCAACGATTACATCTGCCATCGAATAGCATTTCCATACCGTGTTTTTTACTTTGATTTTCTTCGGAATTATTCTCATTCTGTGCTTTCACCTCCGCTACTTTCCGATCCTTCCGTTGTTTCGGCAGAAGTTTTATCTTCGGAATACTTGTTTGAATTATCTCCTCCGCCACTACTGTCTGCTTTGTTTTTCCTGTGATTCGAGATTGCTTTTCCGACACTCGCGCCGCCGTGAATGATTTTATGAGCCAAGCCGAACGTTGCCGCTCCGACCATACGCGAACCGTAAAACGCCGAGCGTAAAAAGTTACCGCCTGCGTGCATATCGTCCGCCTGTCCGAACAGTTTGCAAAATAGCGCTTGCCCCGCGGGGATTACCATTGCCCCGCCGACGATCATAAAGATAAGGAACATTGAATTACCGAAACCGCTGATTTCGTCTATCCGCATTCTTGTTATAAGCGGCAGAAGCAGAACGAAGATATTTACCGAGAACACCGTTCCATAAGCAATCACGATTTTCGTTATAAAAGTTTCTCTCCACGTTTTGAATCTCGCTCCGTCATCGAGCGGAAGCGTTGACATACTCATAGGCATTACGAAGTACATAAAAATGATTTCGTATACCCTTTTCGCCAAGTTGAGAACCGCAACCACAAGCGCGATTGCAAGCGCAACGCCTGAAATGAGCGACGGCAAATACAAGAACTTGTCTGGGTTGACCATTCCGTTATATTTCCATTTGTCGGGAAATACGAAACCCGTCGTATAATCTCCGAAAATCTCCTTTACCCCGAGCCGTGATATATCGAACTCGGACACCGAATACCCGTTTATCCAATCGCCCGCGCAGGCGTTGAACAATGCGCTCGACAATTTCGTCGTATTCCCGATTTGAAAGATCTGCGAAACAAGCACGAGTAACGAGTTGGATATAAGGATAATCAGGAACAGGACGGTAAGCATTGCCATTGTGCCGAGAAGTGCCAAAAAGAACTTGCCGACGATAGTCGATACGTTTCGTTGCGAGTTAATCATATTTTTGATAAGCGCGGCGATTGTAAAAATGCACGTCAAGCCTATCGCTAAAATGAAAATGCACCAAAATATCGTATTAACCGTGCTATCGCCCGCCAAAAATTCGATGATATTGACCTTTTCGCCTTTATACGTTACGTCCGTGATTCCCGATATTGCCGAGAATATCTCCATCAGTCCGTCTACAAGTTTTAGAAGCCACAGAAAAAGAAGCAAGCATAACTGTTGAAAAAATATAAGCATTCTGCTCCTCCTTAAAGTTAAAAATATAGGGCGGCAAAAATCTCTGCCGCCCCGCGCAAAATATCCGCTCTATGCGATTACGCAGTTACCCAAGCGGAAAGACCGTTGATAAGAAGCGGCGCACCCATTGCGACGACGAAGATGATAATGATACCGATAATAAGGTTTTTGACCATATCACGAGCATTGATCTTTTCTTCGTTCTTGTGTGCGATGGCGATTTTGATACCGACGTATGCGCCCCAAATGACGACCACCGCAGCGAGTGCCATTACGAATAGGAATAGGTAAGTCTCTGAAATCATCTCGGACTTTTCCCCTCCTTCACACGGAACGTGCGACTTTCACCGCATTCCGCGTTCCATCGTATGTAAGATTATAATTCTATTCAATCGACCTAAAAGATTTTATTTAGCCCAGCTTTTTCACGCAAGGCATTAAGTTTTTCTATTTGGCTATGGTTCAAGCCTAACAAAGTTACATATTCTTTGACCGTATTTATATTTGTGGCGTGTATAAGTCTATGAACATTCCTATCTACCAACACAAGGTTAGCATATTCGTCGCCACCACCCATACTTCTGGGAATTTTATGATGACAATGAATTTCAGAAACGCTGTTAAACTCTTTACCCGTAATGGCACATTTACCCCATTGAGCACAAAACAGCGACAGTCTGTTATCCGCATATTCTACACTTTCATTATTTAACTTTTGCAACATTATCTGCCGCAACAGGTTTGTATTAAGTTTCAAGTTTGCGTGTATCTTTTCTCTGTCGTGCAGAATATAGCAACTGAAACCAATTTGTATTCCGACAGGATTTTCATATTTGACGTAACTAATCGGATATACCGGCTCCCCGCAACCTTTTAGGTATTTAAGCAATTTGCTTTTGCCGTATTTATCCTTTTCGTATATCGTCAATTCCCGACCTTTATCGGCTAATTGGTAATCCATACTTTTCTGCATTCTGTTCACAAGTGTCGGCTCTATTTTGTTCCTTATGGTATTGAAATCCGCACTTACACAGCTTGCCGTGCAATAGTATTCGTGCAATCCCATAACCATTGAGTTATATAGCCGCGCCTCATCTGTCTGACTATGACCGCTTCGGGGATTTGCCATATTCTTTATTTGGTCTTTTAATTTTTCACTTTGTCTTTGAATCTGTTTATCGCAGATATGCGAACGAATTAAGTACCTGTTCCCTTTCGGAAAAAGTTTTACCTTAAACCCAAGAAACTCCGAATACCTTTGCCTTGCATTAACTACCCTTGTCTTTTCGGGCGAAACGTCTAATCGCAATCTTTCTTTTAGCCATTGTGTTGTAGCCGTTTTAATTCTCTCCGCCTCGTCTTTGTTTTTGCAAAATATCCTGAAATCATCGGCGTATCGCACTATAAACATTTCTTTCAGTTTTGTTCCTTTCAGAAGCCTATAACGCAGATATTCTTTTCCGTTACACTTATTAGGTGCAAGTTTTCGCGTAAGCGGATTCGATTGCCATTGACTCTCTATCCACCTATCCAATTCATTCAAGACTATGTTCGCAAGTAACGGTGAGATAATACCGCCTTGCGGCGTTCCTTTGTTAGGATATATCATCTTCCCGTCGGGCATTTTTATAGTGGCTTTAAGTATTTGCTTTATTAGATATATTAGATGTTTATCCCTTATTCCCAAACTCCATATCTGTCTTATCAACTTGGAATGATCGACGTTATCGAAAAAGCCTTTAATATCAAACTCTACCACGTAGTGCAAATGCGATAATTGCATTAAATTATACACTCTACGCATAGCGTTTTTGGCATTCCGATTCGGTCTGAATCCGTAGCTGTTATGACTGAATTTCGCTTCGCAAATAGGGTCTAATATTTGCTTTATACATTGTTGCACAAGCCTATCCCATATACAAGGTATTCCCAAAGGTCTCGTCTTTCCGTTTGGTTTCGGTATTTCCTTTCGCCTTACGGGTTTCGGTCTATAGCCGTGTTTCGTTCCGACTGTTATGTAACGGACTTTATCCACGACTTCTTCCGCCGACATTCTTCCGATTGTGTCTATCGTAAGTTTGTCTGTCCCCGCCGTTTTACTTCCGCTGTTGGTTTTAATGTTTCTATACGCCAAGAGTATATTTTCACGGCTAAGTATAAACTCCGTTAATTCGGTAAATATCTTGCCGTTTTTACTGTCGGCGTACAAAGTATCAAAGACCTCTTGCATTCCGTAATATTCGGCGTGGCGTAAGTCATCTACGCATAACTGCTTCGTTTTAATCTTTTTAGGCATAAGGCATCACCTCCTCATTTTGCTTGATTGAGTGACCCTTTTTGTCATACTCGCAATCCTTATATGATTGATGAAGTATTTTTCTTTCATACGACTTGAGCCCATTTCTCCGCTTTCATTACAAAAGTTTCACAGATTCGAGCTCTGCTTTTCAACACCGATTCGACAGCTTATTGTTCTTCGTCTGCCTACTATATCGTTCGGTATCTTTCCTCGTTCCGACAACCCTATCTTTACATTTATCCTTAGGTCTCCGCTTTAAGCCTGTCGGCTTGAATGTGCCTGTAACACATTACGGTCTTTCATATTTACAACTTTTACTTGACCGCACCGACTGCGTTTTATCGCCCTATACATTTCTATATAGTTCTGGTTTAGACCTGTACATTCGCGGATTCGTCAGTCCTTTTCGGACATTCTGACCATAGATAATTTATAGACTCACGACCTGTCAATAGCACCGTTCACCGCTGAACGGATTTCGTTGCGTTTTACCGCATTACGGCTATTTTCAGCCGACTTCACCGAGCTTCTCACCGTTAAGATTTCTCTTTATACGGCAAGTCGGAGTATCAGAGTAAGCGTTTCGGGGCGTTACTCCCTCATTCCACTTATCAGGTTATCAGTTCTCCAATCAAGGTTATTTCCTTAATTGTGCCTAAGCTTTTCACTTAGGAACGAGTCGCACTATAGATCCAAAAAGAATCCATAAGGGTTTGAAGTTTGCCGACGATTTCGGCAAGGTTTTCGTTAAGTCCTGCTGCAAGCAATGTATTCATATATTATTTGTTCT
>ENA-OPUE01002068-OPUE01002068.1-human-gut-metagenome-genome-assembly--contig:-NODE-2068-length-10519-cov-3.065271_pt1 | contig 10519 bp, 8 predicted proteins | sample MGYA00241466_ERZ501924 | MGnify/ENA primary metagenome ERZ501924 (study PRJEB25962, sample SAMEA2042223) | human gut metagenome | biome: human gut; feature: human-associated habitat; material: faeces...
TCTGTCCAGACGCCGCCGTCGCCTATGACCAGCGCCCGATACAAAGCCATCAGAAAAGCGGAAACAAAAAAAGCAATCCAGATGATGTTCAGCATTCGTCTTCCTCCGCACTTTCGTCGATTTTAATAAAACCTTTCGACTGCATATCGTAAAAACCATGATACAGCCCCTTTTGCCGCAGCAGCGCCGCATGCGTTCCGGTTTCGACTATCCGTCCTTTGTCCATGACGACAATCCGATCCATTTCCCTGAGGGTTGACAAACGGTGAGCGACAGCTATGACGGTCTTGTCTTTCATCAGTTCGCGGATTGAGGTCTGAATATATTTTTCGCTTTCGCTGTCCAGCGCCGAAGTCGCCTCGTCCAGAATCAAAATCGGCGCATTTTTCAAAATCGCACGGGCAATGGCAATCCGCTGGCGTTCGCCGCCGGAAAGCATGACACCGCGTTCGCCGACCTTGGAATCGTAACCGGCCGGCAACGACATGATAAAATCGTGAATACGGGCGCGACGGGCAGCGGCAAAAACTTCTTCATCCGTGGCGCGCAGGCTGCCATAGCGGATGTTTTCCATAATCGTGTTGTTAAATAGTGTTACATCCTGAAATACAATGGAATATAGTGATAATAATATTTCTGGATCGATCTTAGAGATATCCATGCCTCCGATCGTGATCGTTCCTTTGTTGATATCCCAGAATCTTGCAGCTAATCTTGATACGGTTGTTTTTCCACTTCCGGATGGTCCGATCAGTGCGGTTACTTCGCCTTGTTTTGCGGTGAAGCTTACGTCTTTTAAGATCTGTTCATTTCCATCGTAAGAAAATCCTACGTGATCAAAGTTGATGTCATATCCCTGATTGCTTAGTGTTTTATTTCCATCCTGTTCTTCGTGGCTTAAGATTTCATCCATTCGTTTGCACTGTGTGTCTGTGGAAATGATCGCGGATAAATTCTCTAATGCTACCTGGAATGGATCGTACATTCTTGATACGACCAGCAGATACATGAAGAATGTTAATGCATCGATTTCTCCTTTTGCAAATAAGATTCCTCCGACTAAGGTTGTCGTTCCGATTCCTACTTTTAAGATCAGCTGTGACAGGCATACGAACATTGCGTTGATCGCTTCGGATACTACGGCGTGTTTTTCAACAGCCTGAATCTTTTTGTTTAAGCCTTCCATATAGGTATTTGTTGCGTTGTATGATTTTAAATCTCTAACGGTTTCCAGCCCTTCCTGAATTCCATCCTGGCATTCCAGTTTGTATTTCATTGCATTTTCATTTAATCGGTGTGAAATTGGTCTTGCACCGAATACAACAAAAAATGCAACTGGTAATACCCATACAGCTGCCAATGTCATTTTTACATTGAAAAAGAATAAACAGATCGTTACGATCGTTGTGGAACACATGGAACCGAATAACTGTGGGAAAAAGTGAGAACTTGCTGTTTCCAGCCATGCACAGTCTCCCATGATCGTACTTGTAAGGTCTGCAAGGTCCTTTTTACCGAAAAATGATAATGGAATCTTTCTTAATTTCTCTGCCAGTGTACGTCTTCTGACTCCACTTTCCACATAAGTTGCGAGGAATGTTGCGTTGTACTGGAAGTATGTTGTAATAATAATCAACAATATTGAAATAACCATTCCTCCGATATACATTGGCAATTTTGAACTTGGAATTCCACCATTTAAAATATCAGATGCTAGCAGATATAGAAGTCCGACTGGAACCATAAATGCTAAGTTTGCAATTGTTACGATGATGACCGCTTTAATCATATCATTGACACCCTGTTCAGAAAGGGCATATTTATGTTTTAATCTTTCTCTCATAATTATAATACACCCCCTACTTTCCAGTTCACTGATTTGTTATATTCTTCCCACATATGGGCGTAAATGCCGTGACTCTTTAATAATTCGCCGTGGCTTCCTTCTTCTGCGATCGCTCCGTCTTTCAAAACATAGATACGGTCTGCATTTGTAACGGTTGATAATCGGTGGGCGATCATGATGACGGTCTTGTCTTTTGATAAGTTTTCAAACGCTTTCTGTACTTTCTGTTCGTTATCTGGATCTGCAAATGCAGTTGCTTCATCAAGGATCAGAACTGGAGCATTTTTAAGAAATGCTCTGGCAATTGAAAGTCTCTGTGCTTCACCACCGGATACATGAATTCCTTTGGCTCCGATCATTGTATGGACGCCGTCTTTAAATTTGTCGATGATATCCATACACTGCGCATCTTTTAATGCCTGCATAACTTCCTCGTCGGTTGCATCTGGTTTTCCAAGTCTGACATTTTCAAGGATGGACATCTTTAATAATTTGCTGTCCTGAAATACATAAGAAATCTGATTCATAAGTTCACTGCTTGTGATATCTCTCACATCAACGCCGCCGATCTTTACGCTTCCTTCTTTGGCATCCCAGAATCTTGCGATCATGGATGCTAAGGTTGTTTTACCGCCGCCAGAAGGTCCAACAAATGCGACATGTTCTCCCGCTTTGATCTCAATGGAAATATGATCGACTGCATTTTTCTTTGCCCCTTCGTATGCAAATGTTACATCCCGAAGAGATACGGAACTGTCTTTTGGAATCTGTCCGTTGGTTGTCTCTTTTAATGACTGTCTGTTCATCACATCACCCATACGTTTTAATCCATCAACGACCTGCATCTGGGCTTCGCCTGCGTATGCAAGTTTCATTAATGTTGTTGTTAAAATTGGTGTAATGATGATATAGAATAATAAGTTTAACCCAAATGCTGCTGTGATCTCATGTCCGCCAAATACATAGGCTGCAATGATGATAAATACAAAAATGGAATTGACCGCTGTTGTAAATCCAACCATTGGTTTTCTCATTTTTTTCGTAAATCCCAGTGTCCATTTTTCATATTCATCAATTGCTTCTTTGAATCTCTTAAATGAAAATACCGTCTGTCCAAATGTTTTGACAACGGGAACTCCACGAATATATTCAACCGCTTCTGCTGACATGACTTCCAAGGAATTCTGATACTGTTTCATACTTTCTGCCAGATCTTTTCCACTCATGGAACTCATGAATACGAATCCAATCGCTGCCGGAATCAGACACATGATTCCTAACCTCCAGTCAAAGACTGCCATTAAGATGATAAGTCCGATCGGTGTTGCCTTGGAAACTGCTTTATCTGGAAGGGTATGTGCCAGATATGTTTCTGTTGCTGCACTGGAATCTGTGACGATCTTTCGAATCTTACCAGTTCCTTCGCTTTCAATATATCCTAATGGTAATGTCATGATGTGGTTCATCATTGCTGTTCTCATCTGTGCCTGTACATGGAATGCTGCGATATGAGAGCACATGAGACCCGCCATATAGATGATCATTCCAAGAATCGCAAATCCTACCGCACGCCATCCATAAGTGCTGATTCCTGCTGCCTTTGAGAAATCAAATCTGACTCTTAACACTTCCTGCATCACTTTCCAAATATAATAAAATGGAACTAACGCAACAAATGCACTGATCGCTGCAAGAATGGTTGAGAGAATGCTTAAATATTTGTAACTGCCTGCGAAATGGTATAACTGCTTTGTCAGGCTTTCTTCTTTTTCTTTCTTTTCTTCCATTATATTCACCTCCGTAAATTATTTATTGTCGGACAATTCCATCTGTCTGCTGTCCTTATTTAAATTGTGCTTGCGCTTATATTCAAGCGGTGCAGCCCCGTAATAATTCTTAAATGCTTTTGCAAATCTTGATTGTGTCGCAAATCCTACTGCATCACTGATCTCTGATATTTTCATTGAATTTTTCAGAATCAATTCTGCTGCCTTTTTCATTCGGATCTCATTCAATAATTCGCTATATCCTCTTCCATATACTCCCTGGAAATAATTCTTAAGACTTGTCTCACTGATTCCAAAATGTTTCGCAAGTGTCGCTGCAGAATATCGTTTGCTTAAATCTTCTGTCAGAATATCCATGGTCTTTCTCGCAATCTGAATCTGTGAACCTGAGTAGTACACCCTGTTTGTCTCCACTGCATCCCTTTTGCTGCAAAGAACCTGAAGCCACCGGCTGACATCCACCGCAAGAAGATTCATATCTGCATCTGCTTCAATGTCATCTTGAATCACTCTCACTGCCTGTTCAATTCTTGCATCTGCTTTTGAAATAAATGGTGTCTCTCTTCCCAGAAACCGTTCTTTTAATTCAACGCTCATTTTGGTATTCCTGCCATTTAATGACAGTTCTTTGTCAAGTTCTGGACATGGATACAAGATCAACTCCATTCCATGATACTGTGCTCTTGGATAGTAAAATTCATCCGCTTCTCTTGAAGCAGTCCCATAGTCGATTGAATATTCCCCGGTATCCACATAAGTACCGCCACCATTTTTCAAAAGAACCTCACACTTGCCAAGGAAACTGAAATTCACTGTCATGACCGCTTCCCCTTCGTAGGCCTGAATCTGGACTTCTGGGATTCTTCTTGATCTGATATCAATATACAAAAGCTCCAGATATGAGCTGATCCGATAACAGACGATCTTTCCTTTCTCTCCTGAAAAATCTGATGGCAGGATTACTTCTCGTTTCTCATTCATGAAAAACTCCTTCTCTCTTCCTTTCTTTTATAATTTACGGTTATATGTTAGTATACACTAACTTTTGATTCAAGAACAAAACAGCAAAATAGCTCCTTTTAGCATCTGGTTTGTTCTTGATTTTGTCTTTTTGGTAAAAAGAATCCTGTTTTATGGAATCTCCTGCAAACAAAAAAAGGAAAGGATCATCACAAAACATGATAATCCTTTCAAATTTGTTTAAAATTTCAAATTCTAAATCTCATTATTTTCTAATAATATCAGTTGCACTAAAGACTTTATCACCTTTGCCTGCTTTCACACCCTTAGCTTCTAACAGCTCGGATACTGTACAAACTTCATATCCTTTCTTCTTAAGGATTGGTAATACTTTCTCTACTGCCGCAACTGTTGGCTTATGAATGTCATGCATTAACACGATATCTCCGTCTTTTGCATGTTTTAAGATTGTCTTTACTGTTGCGTCTGTATTCTTTGTCTTCCAGTCTAAGGTATCAACACTCCAAAGGATCAGTGGTGTATCAATTCCTTTTTTAACATTCTCATTGATCGCTCCATATGGAGGTCTTACGCTGACTGGTTTACTTCCACATGCCTTGTAGATTGCATTCGCTGTCTTGTCTTCCTGTTCTCTTACCTGTGCAGCACTTAACTTTGGAAGGTATGTATGATTCCATGTGTGGCTTGATACTTCATTACCTGACTCTAAGACTTTCTTGACTGTCTCTGGATAATAATTTGCATTCTGTCCTAACATGAAAAATGTTGCTCTTGCATCGTTCTTCTCTAATGCTGCTAATACTCTTTCTGTATTTCCTTTTAATGGACCATCATCAAATGTAAATGCGATCAGTTTCTTTGTCTTATCGATCTTTCTTGGAACGTAGAGTGATTTCTTCAATTCTTTGTCTGTTCCTTTACCGAGCAGATCATCATTTGCCTTTACCATGTATTCTCCCATGGATTTGTTCACTGATGCATAACTTGTTCTTCCAAATCTTGTCGTTACAAAAAATATTCCTGCTGCAATCACCAGGATAATGATCAATAGTGCTGCAACTCTTCCTTTGTTGATGCGTCTTCTTTTTCTTCGTCTTGCCATTGTACCCTTCTTCTTTCCTTATGATTTTAATAATTGAAATGTGTCTACATCCACAAGTCCAAGGTCTGTCAGTCTTAATGATGGAATCACTGGAAGTGCCATAAATGATAATGTGATAAATGGATCAATATCTCTGGATATTCCTAGTTTCCATGCTTTTTGTAACAGCTCATCGATACCTTTCTGGATGTCTTTCGCCGGTTTCTGGCTTAAAAGCCCCGCAACCGTCAGCGGTAAAGTACCTAAAACTTTGCCTTCAGATACCAGTGCGTATCCTCCCTGAATCTCCTCTATCGTCTGTACAGCTTTGATGATATCTTCGTCATTATCTCCTGCCGCAATGATGTTATGTGAATCATGTGCTACAGATGTTGCGATCGCACCGTTGGTTATCCCATATCCCTTGATCGGTGCCGCAGCTGCATTGCCTGTTCCGCGGTGACGTTCAAATACACATAGTTTAGAATATTCACTATCTGGAGTAAATAACCCCTCCTTTGATGGAACCTCTTCCTGTAAAAACTTCGTGACGATCTGCCCTGGGATCATTCCGATCACAGGGATCTTTCCTTCTGCTTTTACCTGAATCTTATCTTTGGAGATATTCTTTAATACAACGGTATGAAGCATGGATTCATTCACTGGTTTTGCTTCTTTTGTAAAGAATTCTGTGTTCACAATTCTTCCTTGTTTGTATACAGAATGTACTTCGACACTCTCTAAAGAATCAAGGATCACGATGTCCGCATCTTTTCCCTCTTCTAATACTCCGATATCATTTAAACCATATGTCTTTGCAGCATTATATGTTGCCATCTTTACCGCTGATATTGGATTCATTCCAAGCTGGATACTCTTCTTTATATTGTAACTAATATGTCCTTCATTTTCAATAGTATCAAGATGTTTATCATCGGTACAGAACATAAAATGTGCAATAAATTCTGGTTCTTTGACAAGTCCCGGAACTATATTGTCTACATTCCTTGCTGCACTTCCTTCACGAACTAAGATTTTCATGCCTGCAAGACATTTTTCTTTGGCTTCTTCAAAAGATGTACATTCATGATCTGTCATAACTCCTGCTTCCACATATGCCTTTAAGTCTTCTCCGCTAAGTCCCGGTGCATGTCCGTCAATGACCATTCCTTTACACAGCTCTAATTTCTTCATGATCTGCTCTTCTTTGCTTAGAACCGCTGGATAACACATCACTTCTCCAAGTCCTAAGACAAGCGGATGTTCCTTCCACTGCTTCATATCTTCCGCCGTAAAATCTGCCCCATTTGTCTCAAATGGTGTCGCTGGAATGGATGAAGGCATCATGACATAGATTCCAAGTGGGGCATCGCCTGCTGCATCCAGAATGTATTCCATCGCTTCATTTCCTTTGACATTGACAAGTTCATGGGGATCTGCGATAACCGTCGTTGTACCATGCGGCATAACTGCTTTGGAAAATTCCATTGGTGTCGCCATACTAGATTCAATATGTACATGTGCATCAATGAATCCAGGTGTGATATATTTTCCTGTACAATCTATTACATTCTCCCCTGAAAAATGACCAATTCCTGCGATTTTTCCATCTTTCACTGCAATATCTGCCTGAAGGATCTGTTCATTTTTCACATCAACGACATTTCCATTTTTAAAGATCACATCATACATCATTCTTCCTCCTTAAATTTTACGATTCCCACATAATATTTCTTATCTGTATCAAATAGCATATTCCAGTCGATTTCTTCGCACTCTCCACAATTCGACCAGATCAATTTCTCTTCTTCCTCATCAAATCCTGTGATCGTCACCCAGTGCCAGTTATCTTCTCTTAATTCATGCGCCGGATGTCTTAAGATCAGAAATGCAACTGGATGGTCTTCCTTTAATGCTGGCAAGATAAAATCCAATGCCTGTTCTTTACTTTTGGGTAAAAATAGCTGTTCTGAACTTAATGTGATTCCATGATCTTTTGCATATCTTTTGAAATCTTTCGCAAATCTCCCAATCAGTGGATATCCCATAAATCCAGGTTTCATATAGCGATACATCGTCTGCATCAAATTTAAATATTGTTCATAGTCTGCTGCTTTCTGACTATCTTTTATCGGATATAAATCTTTAAAATCTTCCCGACTGAGTGCATAAATAGCTGCAATATTGCTGCCTGTCACACTTCCACATCCTGCCAGGCGCTGAAAATCTCCTGGAAACCATTCCTGATCGCCGCCATATCCTATGGTTTTACCGTCCTTTATGATCTGTGGACAGTGAAGTTCTTTCCTCATAGTCTGTCCTTCCTGTTATACTCTTAAATTCATTGAATTCTTTTATTTCTTTATGTTAAGATTGTTATCATTAGCAGATATGATCATTTACAATTTACAGAAAGGATGAGAACATCTATGAAAAATATCCTGATATCCTTATGTCTTGCACTATTTATCATCAGTGCATCCGTAACGATAACATTAAACTTCCGACCTTTATATTATCATGATATTTCCTCTTTGCAAATAGAAGAAACTTCCGGTTTTTCCAAAAAAGTGATTCGTGAAAATTATGATGCTTTGATTGATTATAATCAGTTCTTTTATTCTGGCAAATTAAAACTGACCTTACCTATGTCAAGAGAGGGCAAGATTCATTTTGAAGAAGTAAAACGAATCTTTGTTGGTATCGAATATCTTTGCGTGATCACACTGATCTTATCTTGTTTCCTCATAAAGAGAAAAATAAGGTCACGAAATATTGATTTTTTAAGATCAGCTTCTATTATAACTGTTTTATTACCCGTAATTGTTGGTATTTTATGTGCGTTCAACTGGGATGCCGCTTTTACTTTGTTTCATGAGATCATGTTTCGAAATGATTATTGGATTTTTGATGAAGCTACTGACCCTGTGATCATGATCCTTCCAGATGCATTTTTCTTTCACTGCGCCGTTATGATCATCTTACTGATCTTAATTGGCAGCTTACTTTGTATGGGATTTCGTTCTTTTTTTCGACACAGGTTTATGCTATAATGGATAGATATTAATTATTTGTTTCGAATGTTACATTTTTATTAAGCTAGGAGTTTAGCAATGAGACTTTCAAAAATAAAAACAAAGGAAATCCGATATGTAGTCTGGAAATACCGATTAAAACGATTTCTTCCACATATCTTAACACTTTGCCTTGCTGTTATTGTTGCTGGCGGAGCTTTTAGTGCTTATTCGGTATATCATAAAAAGCATCAAAAGCAACTGGCAAAACAATCTGAGGTCCAGCGTGAAAAAGATGTTAACACTGCTCGTAAAAAGGCACAAAAAGAAAAAACAACACTGAAACCTTGGTATACTTACCACAGCATTGCCCATGCAATGGGCGGGCTTGATGGCAAAGATTATTTGAATTCCATCGATGGCTTTTACCCTGCTTATCAGAAGGGTTATCGTGTCTTTGAAATGGACATCCTTCTTACTAAGGACAACGTTGCGATTGGTAAGCACCAATGGGGTCGGAAACTTTCTGATCCAACCAGTAAAAAAGGCGACCCAGTCAGTTACCGTAAATTCAAAAATACTAAGATCTATGGGAAATATACACCAACTTCTTTCCTTGATGTATTGAATCTCATGGAAAAATATCCTGATTTCTATCTGATGACAGACTCAAAAAGCACAGAGCCTGCAGATGCAAAAAAGGAATTTAATGTTCTTGTACAGACAGCTAAAAAAGTCGGTAAAGAAGACCTCTTAGACCGTGTGATCGTTCAGGTCTACAATCAGAGAATGTACTGGGCTGTAAAAAGCATGCATCCATTCAAGCATTTTGTATACACCACTTACAAACAGCCAGATGCAGCATTTTATAAAGTCGTAAAGTTCTGTAAACAAAATGGTATTGAAGCGATCACTTCTCCTAAGAATGATATCAATGATTATCGTATGGAACTGCTTGCAAAACAAGGAATTTATTCATATACACATTCCGTGAATAATGCTTATTTTGCGAAAGAGTTTATGAAACTTGGGGTTTATGGAGTATATTCTGATTTTCTTAGCCCAGCACAGGTGAATAATAGTTATATTAGGGCGAATTGTCCGAAGTTTGCTTCACGGTATGTGAAGACGATATTGCCAGGGATTAATCAGTAAATCCTGTAGGTAGTCTTTAGTATATGTGACAGAAATAAGAACACTATTCAAATCACTACACAGTGTGTATGTTATATGATATTGGTTAATAATTTTTGTATTTATCAACTACTTCGTAGATCTGACCTTGAATTAATTTCTATGAATTATCAATCACATACTCATCAAATAATGGTAATGTAAAGTATACATATCCTCTCATTTCACCTGACAAGATTCCCTTTTTTATCAAACGTTTTCGATATGGATTAAATTCATTCGTCTCCATTCCTAAACGTTCCCGGATATCTTTGATCTTCCCACCATCAACCTCTGCAATTCCTCTTGCTACTATCCTATCTTTCTGTGATAATTCTGACCAGATCTTATCATAAACAAATTCACTCAAATACTGTTCATATTCATCAATGACTGCTTCGTAATCACCCTCATGATTCCATGTTAAATATCCAAGAACCTGAAATGCAAATGGATAACCTTTTGTAAGTTCTGCCATCTTCGCAGCATGTTCTGATTCAATTTTAAAAATTGTTTTATATTTATTCATGATTGCCCGATTATTTAACGGTTTTAATTGTATCTTTGGTGCTCTATATAAGAATGTAAGATTCTTTTCATTCTGTAACTCATCGATGTTCTCATATAAACCCGTTGC
>ENA-OPUE01002070-OPUE01002070.1-human-gut-metagenome-genome-assembly--contig:-NODE-2070-length-10500-cov-3.114122_pt1 | contig 10500 bp, 7 predicted proteins | sample MGYA00241466_ERZ501924 | MGnify/ENA primary metagenome ERZ501924 (study PRJEB25962, sample SAMEA2042223) | human gut metagenome | biome: human gut; feature: human-associated habitat; material: faeces...
CGCCAACCAGCTCAACGGAAAAGGGTACACAGTGACCGTCTTCGACAAGAATGAGGCTCCCGGCGGCCTGCTACGTTACGGCATCCCCAACTTCAAGCTGCACAAGCCCATCATCGACCGCCGTATCCGGGTGATGGAAGAAGAAGGCATCCACTTCAAAATGAACAACGATGTGGATGTGCGGCAACTCCCCGAAGGTTTTGACGCCTACTGCATCTGCACCGGAGCTCCGACCGCCCGTGACCTCCCTGTCCCCGGACGCGAACTGAAAGGCATCCACCCGGCACTGGACATGCTGGCGCAACAAAACCGTATCCTTGCCGGCATGACGTTCCCGAAAGAACAACTGGTTACTGCCAAAGGGAAAAAAGTACTGGTCATCGGCGGAGGGGATACCGGCAGCGACTGCATAGGGACCAGCAACCGGCAAGGTGCCCTAAGCGTCACCCAAATAGAAATCATGCCCCAGCCGCCCGTAGGACAGAATCCTGCCACTCCATGGCCCCAATTCCCCGTCGTACTGAAAACCACCTCTTCTCACGAAGAAGGGTGCAGCCGCCTATGGTCTCTCGCCACTCATAAGTTTCTCGGCAAAAACGGTAAAGTCTGCGGTGTGGAAGTGGAACAGGTGGAATGGATTCCCAATCCTGATGGCGACCGCCCTACCATGAAATCCACAGGAAAGATAGAAGTGATTGAAACCGACCTGGTTCTTCTGGCAATGGGATTCCTAAAGCCCGAACATCCCCAATTTGCCGAAAACGTATTCGTAGCCGGCGATGCGGCAAGCGGAGCCAGCCTGGTGGTACGCGCCATTGCCAGCGGACGGAAAGCGGCAACGGACATAGACAGTTATCTCAATAAATAAATCAACAAATACAATTATGTGTGGAATCGTAGGAATATTCAAGATAAAGCAACAAACGCAAGAGTTGCGTCAGAAGGCATTGAAAATGTCACAAAAGCTCCGCCACCGCGGGCCGGACTGGAGCGGCATCTACGTAGGCGACTCTGCCATCCTGGCCCATGAACGCCTCTCCATCGTAGACCCTCAAAGCGGAGGGCAACCTCTATATAGTCCCGACCGGAAACAAATCCTCGCCGTGAACGGAGAAATCTACAACCATCGGGATGTTCGTGCAAAGTACGCCGGAAAATATGATTTCCAAACCGGAAGCGACTGCGAAGTCATCCTTGCCCTTTACCGTGACAAAGGTATTCACTTCCTCGAAGACCTGAACGGCATCTTTGCCTTCGCCCTTTATGATGAGGAGAAAGACGATTTCCTCATTGCCCGCGACCCCATCGGAGTCATACCTTTATATATAGGTAAGGATAAGGACGGCAAAATATACTGCGCCAGCGAGTTGAAAGCCCTCGAAGGGTTCTGTGATGAATACGAACCCTTCCTTCCCGGCCATTACTATTGGGGAAAAGAAGGCAAGATGACCCGCTGGTACGTCCGCGACTGGTTTGAATACGAAGCCGTGAAAAACAACAATGCCTATTCCCAGGACATACACGACGGACTGGAAGAGGCCGTTAAACGCCAACTGATGAGTGATGTGCCCTACGGCGTACTTCTTTCCGGCGGTCTGGACAGTTCCGTCATCTCTGCCATTGCCAAGAAATATGCAGGCAAACGGGTAGAAACCGACAATAAAAAAGATGCCTGGTGGCCTCAGCTCCATTCCTTTGCTATCGGTCTGGAAGGTGCGCCCGACCTGATAAAAGCCCGCGAAGTGGCCCGCTTTATCGGAACCGTGCATCATGAAATCCACTATACCATCCAAGAAGGATTGGACGCTATTCGCGACGTCATTTACTACATCGAGACTTACGATGTCACCACCGTTCGCGCCTCTACCCCGATGTATTTGCTGGCACGCGTCATTAAAAGCATGGGAATCAAAATGGTGCTGAGTGGCGAAGGGGCTGATGAAGTGTTCGGCGGCTATCTCTATTTCCACAAAGCCCCTACAGCCCAAGCCTTTCATGAAGAAACCGTGCGTAAACTAGGCAAGCTCCACCTCTATGACTGCCTCCGTGCCAATAAATCCCTCGCAGCATGGGGAGTGGAAGGCCGAGTGCCTTTCCTGGACAAAGAATTTTTGGACATAGCCATGCGCCTCAATCCCGAAGCAAAGATGTGCCCCGGAAACACCATTGAAAAGAAAGTCGTTCGCAAAGCCTTTGCAGACATGTTGCCCGACAGTGTAGCATGGCGACAGAAAGAGCAGTTCAGCGACGGCGTGGGCTATAGTTGGATTGATACACTGAAAGCCCTTACCGCCGAAGCCGTCAGTGACGAGCAAATGGCGCACGCAACCGAACGGTTTCCTATCAATACGCCACAAAACAAGGAAGAATACTACTATCGCAGCATCTTCCAGGAGCACTTTCCCAGTGAAAGCGCAGCCCGCAGCGTGCCAAGCGTACCCAGTGTGGCATGTTCTACCGCCGAGGCCCTTGCATGGGACGCCGCCTTCAAGAACATGAACGAACCAAGCGGACGGGCCGTGAAGGGAGTGCACGAAGAAGCATATGATTCATAATATGGCAACGTGAGTCTGATTCCAACAATTTCATGCATATCTTTACCGCTTCTCTTACAGCATGTATTCAAAGAAGAGATGCTTTGCACCCCGAAATCTTGCGCGGCCTTGCCTTCGAAAAGAGGAAGGCTGCGCGGTGCTTTTGCCAACGTTTTCGAAATAGAGTGGAAAAAACAGCCCTTTCCATGCTGGGTATCAGAAAAAAATGGTGTAACTTTGTATAGCTATAAAAAAAAGAAGAAGAAAGATGGAAACAAAAAAGCGCCTCAAATCCCTTACGGCATCTCGAACTTTGTGCGGATGCGGACTGAAAATTATTATTATGTGGACAAGACCATGTATTTGCCCCTGATTGAAGATACAGCCAGCTATATCTTTATGATACGTCCGCGCCGTTTCGGAAAAAGCCTTTTCTTAAGCATGATGAAAGCCTACTATGACATCTTGCAAAAAGACCGTTTCGAAGAGTTATTCGGCGGACTATGGATTGGTAAGAATTCCACCGACCAGCGCAACCGTTTCCAGATGATTTATTTTGATTTCTCAAAGGCAGGGGTTTCATTGGAAAGACTGGAAAAATGTATTGAGACTTATTGCAATGTTGTCCTCGACCTGTTCATAAAGGATTACGCTTCTTATTATTATGATGATTTTGAAGAAAAGCGCTGTATCTAGCTCAAGGAACCACGTTACATAAAGTCCTGATACAGTTCAAAGGATGGGAAGTGGTGAGAAGTGAAAAAGATACACATTAAAAACACAATTAACAGATAAAATAATGAAAACACCTTTTATTCCTAAATTGATTCTCTTTTTTATCCTATTTTTTCTTTATTCTGCTGGACATGCACAACAACGGGATTCAGTAACCATATGCGGACAAGTAACAGATTATAACGGACAACCCATTGACAGTTGTTCCATCTTTTGGCAGAGCCCCTCTTTTGATGACATTAAACAAGCCATCACTGACAAAAACGGATACTACACCACCCGTATTCCTAAAGGAAAGTATCAAAGTATGGGAGCTATCAATATGTCTACCTACCCACATACCGTAAAACCCGGACTAGCGGAAAAAGACCAACGTCTCGAATTTTGGGCATGGAATTTCATTGCCGATCGTGATACCACTCTCAACATTCGCTATCATCGTATGGAAGTCTATGGACTACGCATTTTCCACATCCCTGGAGGCATGCCCACCTATCAGATATATGTTCGACCCATGAGTCTGACCCGCACCCTGCAATGGCAAAAAGAAGAAAAATCCTCACTTGTACATGCACAGGATCTTAGCAAGATTGAGCAAACAGGTTTAAGCAAACAAGCCAAAGGCGTTTTGCTGGCACCATCGGCTGACAAATTAAAAGCTATCGTTTGGATAGATGGAGAAGAAGTACCTGTTCTGATGAAACAAGAGATAAAAGAGTACTTCGATGCTACCGAATACGGCAATGCCTATCTGCTGACCGTGGATATGCCCAAACACCAGAAAAATATTCTCCCCTACCGAATATTTAAAGTAGAGTTAACTGATTTAGAGAATGGTGACCGTGGAGAAGGGCTTTATTATATGGAAAAAGAGAACTATATAAAATAAAAAGAAGCGGTATTCTACCGCTTCTTGAGCCGAAACCGGGACTCGAACCCGGGACCTATTCATTACGAATGAATTGCTCTACCAACTGAGCCATTTCGGCAACTGTTTTTTCTGCAATATCGGGTGCTTTTCTGAAAAAGCGTTGCAAATATATATCTTTCTTTCGAAATAAAGAAACTAAAAGCGGATAATTTTTCAGTTATCCGATTTTGTTATGTCAATTGATGCCGGATTTATTGGTAGGCTTCTTCATGTATCCCTTTCATGGCCCATCCGCTTGGTTCGTTTATGTTCTTGAAAGCGGTATCCCACGTAAGAGCTTCAACGGTAGAATTGTTTTCTTTTATGTAAAGATTATAACATCAAGGCGTAAAAACTATTTTACACTAATTGCTCTCCTCATCAAATACCCGTGATATACTGAAATTTACCCACTCCATACCCAAACAATTCAATATCCGTCAAAGTTTGATGGTCTTTACCTTACCCGGAATGATGGTCAGATGCACCGTTCCATCCTTTTCTATCTCCACCTTCTGATATCTGGCCTCCACCACCACTTTTCCATCCAGCGCCATCACCCCCCACTGGCAGGCATTCCCTTCAAAAGCACAATAACCGCCTACAGGAATACAGATATTCCGGTAACAAGGAGGCACTACGATACGATCTCCCCATTTCAGCCCCCACTTCATCCCCATCCGGAAAGGAAGGACATCTTTTATTTCCTCCAGCCTCTTCCGCCTTTTCTCTTCCTCATTCTGTTGCCGTTCCCGCTGTACGCTCTCCGCACGCCGCCCGGCTTCCTTCCTCAGACCTTCCACCACGGAGGCAAAATCCGCCTCGCCCGCCTTAGGAGCATTACAAGCTATATACCGCTTCCCCTTTCCTTTCTCCACATGATAATAGTTTCCTTCCCCGTCCATCACCACGATGCTCCGATCCGCCAAACAACCACAACACCAGTACACCTCTTCATCATCCCCTTCCAGCACGCAGGCGAAGACATCAAATATAGTAGACCACACAGGATCAACTAGCCGGCAAGACTTCGGAACACGGTAATCCGGTATCTTCAAGTAGAAACCATAAAAACAAAGACTGTCTTTGTGCAAACCATGCATAGAGGTATACGCCTTCCGCGTGCGGCTATGGAAAGTCTCCCCCACCCGCAGCAACTCTATGCCGCCGTATGAAAAAACCACCGGCCTCTCCTGATAAGTTCTGTTTGTCTTCAAATCGGTATAACAGTCACTCCCATCCTCTTTGGTGACAGAAAGAAGTTCTCCCTTCAGGAATCTCAATCTCCGGCAACAGCCTGTCACCACCATGAGGACTCCGGACTTATCCACCACTCCTGTCCGGCCATCTTTAAAACGGACAGCAGCCCGGTTTGCACAAATATCAAATACTTCCCGGTATTGAGGAATCACTGTGATTTTGTTCCCGCACCTCAAGCCCCACAAACCACTCTGCCGGTCATGACAGGCTTTCAAAGCAGTCCGTTGCTCCCCACCGACCGGACCACCTCCTCCCAAACAAATCAAATCCCCTTTCCGAATAGCATCCAGCAGACAGTTGTGTGTCATCACAATTTCCAGTCCTTCATTCCGTTTGCTATCTTCCGATAGCGAACAAGACACAGACAGCCCGTTGTTCTCCATCCGTGTCCGGGGCTGAGCATTTCCCGCCATCCGTCCTTCGAACATCGCCTCCCAGTCACGGTCACGGACAGGCAGACCGAATATCCGGTGCAAGCCCACATTATCTATCAGCATACATGATTCCTTATTATCCGACTTCCGCAGCCCCCGTCCCACCTGTTGCAGGTATTTCGCCAACGAAAGCGTGGGACGTGCCAGCTGCACGAACTCCACATCGGGACAGTCAAAACCTTCGGAAAAAATATCCACATTGACCAACACGCTGATCTTTCCCCGCCTGAAATCCTCTACCAGTTCCTTGCGTTCCAGAGCGGGGGTCCTGCTGTCGATAGCAACAGACTCCACGCCATGCAGGCTGTAATAAGCCGCAATCTGTCGGGCGTGTGCGATGCTCACGGCATAGACTATCCCTTTCTTCCCAGCGGCATATCGACGGACGCTCTCATACAATTGGCGGATACCGGTCTCCCGGTTCAGCACCGCATTCATTTCCTTCACCTGGTAATCCCCGTCCGCACCCCGCTTCTTCAACGAGTCAACCAGCCGCTGTTCCCTGCTGTTCGCACGGATGGACACATAGTCAAAGGACGACAACCAGCCCCTCCCGATAAATTCCGCAATACTCCATGAGGTAATCAGGGTATCAAACAAATCCGTGAATCCCTTGCGGTTCAGCCGCCCGGGGGTAGCGGTCATACCCAATTTCCTCGCCTCCGGATAACTCTTCCAAAGCTCCCGATAAGTTTCTGCCAGGGCATGATGTGCCTCGTCAATAACAATCAAATCCGGCTGTCCGTTCACAATCTTCCGGTTTCGTGACAACCACTGGATGGACATCACCCTCACCCTTCCGTCCTCTTTGCTCATCCCGTGCCGGGACACGGTTTCCTCTATCTGATCCACCAGCTCCCGGCGGTGCGCCACAATCCATACCCGGCTGCCGGAACCACGCAGGAATTCCCTCACTATGGCGGCCAGCAGATGCGTCTTTCCCGTACCGGTGGGCATCTGCACCATCACATTCCGATGAAACTCCCACTCCTCAAAGAGGCGGAGCTTCATCTCCTGCTGGTAATCACGAAGAGTGTCGTTTGGGTAATACATAAGCGGATGCCGGCCACCACCGGCAATAAAACCCCCATGGGGCGATGAACTACGTACAAACGGTCTATGATTCCCACAGCAACAGTGCGGATAATAAGAAAAATCATCCCGGCAAAGGCGTGGAACGTTCCGGCAAGGAGCCGGTACGAGCTTGTTTCCTCTCGTAGGACGAGGAAACGTTGATACGGAGGGAGATTAAAAATTGAGAATTTAAAGATGGCAGTTCACATCGGCTCTCCCAAGCAGGGACAGTGGGGACAGCAGGGACAGACTCCAAATTTCTCACACACGCACGCGCGATATAATTAGGTGGGAAAATCATCTTTCCCCTGCCTTCCCACAGGATTATGTCCGGCCGGAACTTCTGAAAAAAACGCACGACAGGGAGGATAACCGAAAGCACCGTCCTCATCAGGCTCAAACGTTTCACCAAATAAGAGGTACCGGTAAGTGTGGACGGCAAGGGAATATATCACCCCACTTATCCTCCCTTTATAGGTACACGCATACGTGTGTGAAGAAAAAAGGGGGTGTCCCCACTGTCCCCGTGTCCCCGTAAACTCCCTGCAATCCGCCAAGGGGTCAGAAGAGATCACGCCGCACGGACGTGAAGTTATCTTTGCAATGTTCAAAGGAACTAGCCGTCACCCGTCACAAGATTACAAAAACTTTGGTACAAGATTCCGCGGATCTTGTACCAAGTTTCACCGGATATTGCAGCAGTGTGCACCTCTTTTCTTCGGACTCTGTTTCCTTTCTACATTTCATTCTTCTACTATCCACTTTTCGATATTGCGGGTTTCAGCACTGAAGTTCACCCCTATTTTAAAGAGCTTCCGTCTGTCCGAAGCAAAAGGAAGCGCGTAATGCTTGTCATGAATCTGTTGCAAAGCCTCCTCGGCCGTGCCGTCCAGCTTGAATTCTATCACATAGATAAACTTGTCAGTTTGCAGGACAAGGTCAATGCGTCCTTTGCTCGTATGATATTCCACTTGGGTATAGAAGCCGACAAGCTTGAATACGATGAAAAGCACATTCTCGTAATGTAGTTCCTGCTCGCGGATCACTTCGTAGGTAGTATCCGCAAAGAAACTTTGCAGACGGCGGAAGAAGGAGTCATAATCACCGGAACGCACCTCACGGACAAATTTCTGAATCTCAAAGGGAGATTCCACCTTATTTACGTTCGCGTAAAAAGGGAGCAGGAAACGTACAAACCCCTCTTCCACTTCCCGGTTCGGAAAACCTAAACGGTACATTCCAAATTCTTCATCATATCCCTTTATAGTGAGGTATCCGCTCTGATAGATCACCGGAATGGGATTGGTGGATTCCGAATCTATACTGTTTAGCACCTGGGAGTCCGTTTCCTCGTGGGCCATCCGTTCCAAGTCGTAATGATGTTTCTTCAGCAGTTTCACCAGATAAGTAGGAGTACCCGTCTCGAACCAATAACTGCCGAATTCCTTATATTTGAACGCATTGAGCAAACTAAACGGATTGTACATGCCGATAGAATGATGTGTAAAGTGATAGCCGTCATAATATGCTTTCAAATCGTCACAAAGCTTGTCGTATGACACTCCTCTCGCTTCAGCAAACTCATGCAGTTCGGCATCCAGATTATCATGCAGAATCTTATCCAGACTCTCCGGAGTATCATACTTCTCGATGTTCAGATCCAGATGCAGAACAGGATATCTGATCCAGTCCTTTTCCAGCTTCTCCATTGCCAGACCTTCAAACAACTCCTTCTTACCTTGAAAGTAAGCTTCCAAGGTAGAGATGAGAGGCTCTTTCCGAAACGTCGCGGACGGCTCAGGAAGTAGTAACTTCCGGTCTTTACCATCTGGTACACCAAGGCCGTTTTATCAATATAGAAATAACCGTCCTGACGGATTTTCTCGAAATTCTAGATTCCGATGGGATATATTTTATTGCTCATACATTTTTCAATGGTTTATCATGATATTTGCAAAGAAACAAAATCTATTCGTAAAATCCTAGTTGGGTATCTTTTTAACCACAGAGTTCAGCCAAGAAACAGCATCCTGCAATGTCAGAGTCGGATGCTTCTCCTACTAATACCACAGACACTTCCGGAAGCTATAGATATCACTTCACCATTCATTATCATTTTTTTTGCTGTAGCGTTCTGAATAAGTCTTTTTTCCGAATGAGCACTGCTTTATAAAGAAATTCGTGCACGCCGTTACAGCTTATCAATTTCTTCCGGCGAGAGTCCGGCAATCCGGACAATATCCGCTATGGAAAAGTCGTTGTCTTTCAGTTTACGGGCGATCTCCAAACGTCCCTTCAAACGTCCTTCCGCCTCTCCTTCCGCTTTTCCTATTACTTTTCTTTCCGCGACAGCCTGTTCACGGATATCATTTTCCACAATACGGCTCACGTTATAACGGTCCACCGCCTTATCATAAGCGATACGGTCATCCTCAGACAGGTGAGCCTTGGCGGCAAGGCGGTCAAGATGGCTGAAAACCTGTTCTTTCAGCGCATCGGGCATTCTGTTCCAGTTGTTCATATTCTTCAGTGCATACATTAGTTTATCGGATAAAGTAGAACATTCGTCCAGTTCCTTCGTAAAATAAGGAAACTGGAGATAAATCTGACGGAAATTCCGGTTCACCACACGACCGCTGTCCCGGTCGGAAACCACCGTGTCGGTACGGAACTTGCTTTCCAGACCATCCTCCTTGAAATTCATCAGGAAAATGCCGTACACGGCAGGAAGCCTGTAACGGAGACCGTAAGAAGCCTCTTCTTCCCTGAGCAGACCGCAATCCCCCTCCAACGGAGTGTCGGGAACACATACCTCTTTAGAGGACGGATTCTCCATCTGGCGGCTCACCGCACGGCACACATAATAAAGCGTACGGTCCAGGAAATGGCTATGCCAACGATTCTGCATCTCCACAATGATGTACTCGCTCGTAGAGGTACGGCAGTAAAGGTCATAGATGATACCCTTGTCGTGAATATTCTCCGAACGGTCCTCCTTGTCCAGAAACGTCAGGTCTTCAATGTGATGCTCACCGGACAGCAGTTCGTTAAGCAGGATTATCAGCAGATCCTTGCTGGCAGGCTGGCCGAAGATTATCTTGAAGCCGAGATCCGTGAAAGGGTTTACAAAGCGGGATGACATAATAAAGATGATTTTATGGTTTCTGACCGCAAAGAAACGAATTCTATCTGGAAATTCCTATGAATGAGCGCTTTTTATTATTTTAAATGGATTTTGAAAACTAAGCCACCGGAAAAGTACTTGCAACGGTTCAGTTCTACTACGGCGTTGATGTAGTCTTTCCAGAAGCTGTACTCCATACCAAGATTTACCTGATACTTCGCCCCGTCAGGGTCAAAAGTCAAATCCTCCTTCACATCCGTATAACCGGGAACCACTTCTGCCATTAAATTAACACCATTAATGGCTTTATGCACCCAAGAATCACTGTCCTTCAAATGAAACCGGAAATTCGCACCCATAGCCGGATTATTCAACTTGTTATCAAAACGGTTGCTGTATATCCATGACAGGTGTGCACCTAATATACCC
>ENA-OPUE01002071-OPUE01002071.1-human-gut-metagenome-genome-assembly--contig:-NODE-2071-length-10496-cov-2.694091_pt1 | contig 10496 bp, 8 predicted proteins | sample MGYA00241466_ERZ501924 | MGnify/ENA primary metagenome ERZ501924 (study PRJEB25962, sample SAMEA2042223) | human gut metagenome | biome: human gut; feature: human-associated habitat; material: faeces...
ATCACCCCACGCTGCCGCAAAATAGCCTTTTTCCATCAAGGATCCTTTCGTTGTTAGTCATCCGAAGCGCTTCGAGCGCTCAAGAATATCTTCAATGGTTACCCTATATGCAAAAACAGGCATTAGCAATCAAACGCCAAAGGCGTTTCCGAGCTGCAATATAGAAACAGCCTCAAACATCAGCAAACAGCTAGCATCATCGCATAAAAAAAGTGCCCAGCATAAGCTGGGCACTTTGAAGAAGATACTCGAAAAATGAGTTACTTCAGGGTTACAGCAGCGCCTGCCTCTTCGAGCTTAGCCTTGATTTCCTCAGCCTTGTCCTTAGCAACGCCTTCCTGTACAGGAGCGGGAGCAGACTCTACTACTTCCTTAGCTTCCTTCAGGCCGAGACCGGTGATCTCACGTACAGCCTTGATAACAGCGATCTTGTTGTCGCCGAAGCCTTCGAGTACAACGTCGAACTCGGACTTCTCAGCAGCAGCTTCGCCGCCAGCAGCAGGAGCAGCAGCAACAGCAACGGGAGCAGCAGCGGATACGCCGAAGGTCTCCTCGATGTCCTTTACCAGTTCAGAAGCCTCGAGCAGGGACATTTCCTTCAGAGCTTCGATGATCTCTTCGCGAGAAACAGCCATGTTAGTTTCCTTTCGTTGGGCTGCAACCCCTTATGATTCCAGCCGATATTTCAAAATACTTGTTATGCAGCGAATTTCACGCTGCAAGGAATCCGCTTACGCAGCTTCCTTCTGGTCGGCAACGGCCTTGGTGACCTGAGCCAAACCACGGGGTACACCGTTGATAGCGGTAGCAAGACCCTGAGCAACACCGTTGATAGCAGCAGCGATGTGTGCGTAGAGTTCTTCGCGAGAAGGCAGAGAAGCAATAGCTTCAACCTCAGCAGCGCTTACAGCAGCGCCTTCCATCAAACCACCCTTGATTTCCAGGGTCTCATTGGTCTTGGAGAACTCCTTAACTGCCTTAGCGGCAGCAGCAACATCATCACCGGCGAATACGAATGCGCTAGGACCATGCAGCATGTCGTCGAGCGTGGGCAGCTCAGCGTCAGCGAGCGCGATGTGCATGAGGGTGTTCTTGTAAACCTTCATGGAAGCGCCTGCTTCGCGAACAGCCTGGCGAAGAGCCTGAGTCTCCTTTACGGTAAGACCACAAGCATCAACAACCCATACTGCACCAGCACCTTCGAGATCTTCCTTGATCTGTGCGAGCTTGGTTTCGTTCTTTACACTTGGCATATGTACACCTCCTTTATCTCAAACTCGGGTTCCGCCCCGAATGGGTGGAGTCGTGCTTGAGAAAAGAAACGACCCCTTCCGTCCTAAGACGCAGGGGCCGTAAAGCGCGATACTTATCGACCACCTCGGCGGGCCGCATATTGCGATTAAACCTTTCGGTACCTGCTGTCTTGAGCAGCGGAACTATGTAAACAAAAGACTGTTTTTAACAGCCCTTGTATTTTACTAAGAAGCACATCATCGTCAAGCATTTTTTCCGCAATTTTCAGAAACATCCTTTTTATGCTCAAAGCCCCCTCTTTGCCACCGTTCACTGACCATGTTCCAGCGCCTACGGCCGCGTTCTTGCCAATCGATGGGTAAAGCTTGAACATTAATTTGTTTATCGAGAAAGGACCCCAATGAAAGTCGCGTTCTTCCCAGGGTGCATGGTCGACATGCTTTATCCAGAAGTGGGAATCGCTGCCGTCAACGTACTTGAGAAACTTGGATGCGAAGTAGAGCTCCCCGATGACCAAGTATGCTGCGGCCAGCCCTTTTCAAATTCGGGCTACATCGAAGAAGCCAAGCCTATGATGAAAAAGGTTATCGATGCCTACAGCGGGTACGACACTATTGTTTCGCTCACTGGCTCTTGTGCTTGGGCAATCAAGGCCGAGTATCCTCATTTTTTTGCAGACGATGTCGAATACAGCAATAAAATTGCTGATCTTGCTCCGCGCATTTATGAATTCACTCAGTTCATCGTTGATGTTTTAGGCGTCACCAACGTTGGCGCCCACCTCGATGGCACGGTCACCTACCACAAAAGCTGCCACCTCACTCGCATGCTCGGCGTAGAAGATCAGCCCCTTACCCTTTTGAAGAATGTAGAGGGGCTCAGCTACATTGAAATGCCCGAAGCTGACCGCTGCTGTGGGTTCGGCGGCACATTCAGCGTTAAAGAGCCTGAGGTTTCTGGACATATGGTCCAGGAAAAAGTTGCATTCGCACTTGCCACCGGAGCCGACTATCTCTGCGGTGCAGACCAGGCATGCCTCATGAACATCAAGGGCGCTCTCGATCGCCTCATCGAGCAAGGTGTTGTTTCCAGCAATATGAAGGTTATGCATATTGCGCAAATCCTCGACTCTCGATTGGAGGCATAGGAAATGTCGATCATCTACGACGATGCACCCCTCGAGGACCGCATCCACCGTGCGCTTTCCGACACGTTCAAGCATCGAGCCATCGAAACCGCTCAGGACGTTATTACCGGCAAGCGCGACGCTCTTGTTGCCGAAGTAGACAACTGGGAGGATTTCCGCACGCATGCCGCAGCCATTCGCGACCATGTGCTCGAGAACCTTGACTACTACGTTCGCCAATTTGCGACAAATGCTCAGAAAAACGGTGCACAGGTGCATTTTGCCCCTACCGACAATGACGCGCTCGATTGTATTCTTGATATCTTTGAAGCAGAAGGCGCTAAAAGCTGCGTAAAGTCCAAGAGTATGATGACCGAAGAAATCGGGCTCAACACGTTCCTGGAATCGCACGGGATCAAACCGGTCGAGACCGACTGCGCCGAGCACATCATCCAAACTGCAGGCAATGCACCTTCGCACATCGTTGTGCCGGCGCTGCACTTTGACCGCACTTCCATTCGCAATCTTTACCATGAACAAAAGGGCTACGAGGGCACTAATGACCCCGAGGAAATCACCCGTTTCCTACGCAAAACGCTACGCCCCGAATTCATGAATGCCCCCATTGGCGTAACCGGCTGCAACTTCGGCGTTGCGGAAACCGGCTCTTGCACTCTCGTTTCCAACGAGGGCAACGCACGTATGGCTTCGAGCATCCCCGAAACGCAAATTGTCGTCATGGGCACTGAGCGCATCGTACCCGACCTGCGCTCCCTCGACGTAATGATGAAACTCTTGGTGCGCAGCGCTGTCGGTGCCAAGATCTCTGGTTCGTTCTCTATTAATACGGGATGCCGTCGAGAGGGCGAAGCTGACGGCCCAAAAAATGTGCATATCGTAATCGTGAACAACGGACGCACCGATATTCTGGCTCATGAATTCCGTCCCATGCTTCGCTGCATCCGCTGCGGCGCGTGCATGAATTCTTGCCCAGTATACCGTCACATTACCGGTCATGGATATGGCTCAATCTACCCAGGTCCCATGGGCGTTGTTTTGACTCCCCTCCTTGTTGGATACGAGAAAACAGCGAAGCTGCCCTACGCATGCTCTTTATGCGGACAATGCGCGGAGGTGTGCCCTGTGAAGGTGCCGCTTCCGAATCTTATTTCCCAGCATCGACGTAACGTAGTAAGCCAGGGCTACGTATCTCCTGTCGAAAAGGCCATCTTCACTGCAGCAGCCGCAACTTTCTCGAATCGCGTTACCTACGGAGCTCTTACGGCAGCGGCGGCACCTGCAATGAAGCTCATGACCGGCAAAACAAATCAGCTTGATCGCGGCAGCACTTGGATCCCTGTCCTGAACGGCTGGTTAGCATCGCGCAATCTTGACACGATGAGCAGCAAGAAGTTCCGTTCGTGGTTTGCGGAGCATAAAAAACAAGAAGAGGAGCAAAAGCGCGCTGAAACTGCCCAAGCTCTTACCGATGCCTGTCGCAACAACGCCAACCGAGAGGAGAACTAATGAGCACAGTAAGCCTCGAGGAGTTCCTGAAACCCATATCTCAGGCGCTTGGCCGCACTGAACCCCCCGCATCCATTGAACCCTGCGAAGCAACCAAGGCACCGTTGCCTGGAGATTATCGTGATTACTCCACCGAGGAGCTCGCTCAATGGTTCACAGAAGAAGCAACCAAGATGGGCACCATCGTTCGCGAAGCAAAGCCGGAAGAAGTATCCCAGGTTGTGCTTGATTTGGTTAACGAGATCGGTCAAGGCGGACACATCGTTTATTCCGACGTTCCCGAGATCGATGGCTTTGGCATTCCCGAAGTTCTGAATAACGCTTCCTTCGAAGCCGTTCGCTGGAACCCCACCAGCCGAGAAAAGAGCATGGGGCGCGCTGAGAGTGCCGATATTGGCATCACCTTTGCTTCCGCAGGCATCGCAGAAACCGCCACCATCATGCAGCGTTGCACGGAAAAGTCTGGACGGGCAGTATGCCTTCTGCCTATCGGCCACATTGCCCTGTTGCGCAAGAGCACCATCTTCCCTTATATGACACAACTCATGGATGATTGGGAAAAACGCATCGCTGGAGGCGAGGAAATGCCTTCTAACGTGACTTTCATCAGCGGCCCTTCAAACACCGCTGACATCGAGCTGGTTCGTGTCGTGGGCGTTCATGGACCCGTTTACGCAAGCGTAGTCCTCATCGACGACTAAGGCTCTCCGAATAACCACTCGACGAAAATAACGCTCCTCTATGTGAGCCAAACCTCTAATGAAGCACCTGGAATGAAGATTTATTCCAGGTGCTTTTTCGTTATGCATCCAAGCCATTATTGCGGAGCATTACTTTTCCGCAGCCTGCACTCATAAAAAAAGGGGCCCTGTTCAAACAGGGTCCCTAGATTCACTTAGCGATACGCTATTTCGCTACGCAGAAGCATTAGAGCTGCCAGCATCATTTGCCTGAGATACAGCAGAGACAGTAGCAACATCACCATTGTCACCGCTTACCGTCAGGGTCACGCTATCGCCTTCCTTGAAGCGAACGATATCGACTACGTTGGCTACAGGACAGTCATAGAGCGTGCCGTCTCCATTGAGCATGACGTAGTAATGAGAATTACCGTCAAGAACCACAGGCGAAATCAGCGAAATAGTACCAGTTGCTGTTCCGTTCGTCTTAGTTGCTTTGCCGGAATCATCGTCGGCAGAGACGCCGTTTGCGCGAAGCAGTTTTTTATACGACTTCTCGGTTTCCTCGAGTGTGTCACCTACGGCTACATTCTGGTAGCGCTGGATGTCGATCATCGCATACTTCTTAACCAGGCCCGCGTTGTCCTTCAAAGCCATAAAGTAGGTCGGCTGATTGTCAACATTGATCAACAGCGGGAAGGTTGCTTCATACTTAAGATTTTGAACCTGGCCCTCTGCTGAGCTCATTGCAGATTCTTCGGTTGCACCAGCAACTGGATAGAACTTGGATTCGGCGGTACGCTGATTAATTAGAACAAAGCCAATGATGGAATTATCCGCAGTTGCCGAAGTTACGCCGGAATATACCCAAACGTCGTCATCCTTGGCAATGTAGTTGTAGCCAAGCTGGCCATCGGATCCAGGAGTGGTTTGTTTAACGCCACTCTGGCCCAACCAAGAGTTAATCCAGCCGCCGGAAAGTGCGCCGCTCCAGTTGTACTGCTGGATGAGCAAGTCGGCAGGATACGCTCGGTCAACCCACTGGGGCACTTCGTCAATGGCAAGATCCTGGCACTCGCCCGTGCTTGCATCGCAAAGAACAACACGCGAAACGGTTTCACCACCGAACAGACCAACCGTGTAGTCGATTACCGGATAGATCCAATACGGTTTGCCATTGTCGTCGATCTCAAACGACTTTTCACCAAAGATATAGAACGGATGGCTCAGCTGCACATGACGGTCAACGTTGTTGAAGAAAGGATCGGAATCAGAATAGTAGATCGGATCTTCAAGACGAACAATCTGGGTATCCTGGGTGCTCATATTGACAATTACGTATGCAGGAATACCCGTATTGTGGTTGGACCACCATTTGAACACGTCAGCATAATTCAGGGGGCTAACACGAACCGGTGCGTCCTGATAATTGATCTGAGAATACAGGTCGGAAATCTCGAACTGGCTAACGTAGTCTGCCATAGTGCCCATGGTGCGGTTGCCCAAAAGGACAGCGGAGTCGCGATCGATAAACGGAATGGTAGAGTAATCCGCCTGTTCGATGTCGGTAGCAAAGTCTCCATCCTCTGTGTTGAGAATGGTGGAATACTTTTCCGCATTACCAGGGAACAAAGTCAAAGAGGCAACAGCGCCCAAAACACCAACGAGCGCAATGATTACGGGAACAACCATCAGACCCTTGAACCGCTTAGACTTCTTTTCGTTCTTCTCGCGCTTGCCCATTCCGCGCTCATAAATTTGGTGGAAGATGAAGAACACCAAAAAAGACGGGAACAGCACAAAGATAGCAAGGAACATCCAAAGATCGACGCTATGGATGTTGATCGGCGGATGGAACCACCAGTAACAAAATGCTGCGACGATAAGAATTACGACAGCTAAAACAACAAATGCTTTCTTGCTCATTTGAGCAAAACGGGTTCGCAGCATATCAAATTCGCTGCCCCCGCGATGACCGCCGGCACTGGGTCCTTGCGAACCGCCTGCACCGCCAGCACCACCGCCAAATTGATTCAGCAAGTCGGCCCAACTCATGGGTCCTTGTTGATTAGGATCTGGCATAGGTCTCCTCCCTCGGTTTGTGTATAACAAACAATTGTATAGGAAGCGGCTTTATATACGAAACAAAAAAGCGGGACCCGAGGTTAAACTTACCCAGATCCCGCTTCCGTAGACTTCCGTAAACTATTTAGGAAAGCTGACGTAACACATACTGCAAAATGCCACCGTTGTAATAATAGCTTCCTTCAGTTGGCGTATCGATTCTTACGACAGCTGTGAAATCAATGCTGCTACCGTCTGGTTTTTCCGCAGTGACGACAACATGGCTTGGATTTGGCAAACCCTCAGAGAAATCTATTTCACCAACGGTAATGCGCTCGGTTCCATCAAGACCCAGGCTTTCGGCGTTCTGCCCTTCCTCAAACTGCAAAGGAAGGATACCCATACCAATAAGATTGGAACGATGGATTCGCTCGAAGCTTTCAGCGAATGCGGCACGAATGCCCTGGAGCATTGGGCCCTTCGCCGCCCAGTCGCGCGACGATCCGCTTCCGTACATCTTTCCCGCCAGAACAACCAAGTCGGAGTCTTCCTCTTGGTAATGCTCGGCAGCATCGTAAACTGCCTTGATTTCATCATCGATGAAATCGCGCGTCCAGCCACCACGCTTCCCTTCGGCGAGCTTATTCTGCAGCTTCACATTGGCGAAGGTACCACGCATCATCACCTCATGATTACCCCGTCGAGCCCCATACGTATTGAAGTCTTCCTTTCTAACGCCGTGAACCTCAAGGTAGCGAGCTGCGGGAGAATCGTCTGCGATAGAGCCTGCGGGAGAAATGTGGTCGGTGGTGATGAAGTCCCCCAAATTGAGCAATACGCGAGCATTCTTTACGCTCTTTGGCGCTACAGGATCCTTCCCCATGCCATCAAAGTAGGGTGCGCGACGAACGTATGTGGAGCCGGGGTCCCACGCAAACACATCGCTCGCTTCCTTACCAAGCGACTGCCATCTTTCGTCACCATCGAACAGACCCACTGCAGCACGGTCGAACACTTCCTTGGTTCGACTCTTCTCAAGAAGAAGGGCAACTTCTTCGTCATCAGGCCAGATATCTTTGAGGTAAATATTATTACCTTCCGCATCGATGCCGAGCGCTTCGGTTTCAAAATCAAAATCGATCGTACCTGCAAGCGAATACGCAATAACCAGCGCAGGCGCACAGAGATAGTTCTGGGACACATCGGGCGAAATGCGGCCTTCGAAATTACGGTTGCCCGAAAGCACACTGGCCAGCTCGACCTCATTGGCGATATCGTGCATTCCCGGCAAAACCGGGCCCGAATTGCCAATACAACTCATGCAGCCAAAGCCACACGTATAAAAACCAAGATCACGAAGCGCAGGCATAAGACCCGCAGCGTCTAGAATGTCCTCTGTCGCGCGGCTTCCAGGCGCCAGGATAGTCTTAACCCATGGCTTCGGATGGAGACCGGCTTTGCTGGCATTTCGCGCCAGTACGCCAGCAGAGATCATCATGCTAGCATCCGTTGCCGTCGTGCAGCTAGTGACAGCTGCAATGGCCAATGCGCCATGAGTGACTTCGTAATTATGGCCCAATACATCAACCGAAACCTTCTTGCTGCAATCGAGAGAACGATCGTTGCACAGCTGGCTAAAGCGATTCTTAACATCGGCCAAATCAATACGGTCGTGCGGACGAGACGGACCTGCAACGCTACGCTGGACCTTCGAAAGATCAAGCTCGAGCACCTTGGAATAGATTCGCGGTTCACTTTGCGGATCGCTCCAGAAGCCCTGAGCCTTTGCATAAGACTCCACCAAAGCAATTTGCTCCGCGCTGCGACCAGTAAGCTCGAGATAATCAAGCGTTTTCTGGTCTACGGGAAACAGGGTGCAAGTTGCGCCATATTCGGGCGTCATGTTTGAGATGCATGCACGCTGCGTAGCGTTCAAGCTTTCGAGGCCTTCACCGAAGCATTCAACGAAGCAGCCAACAACCCCTTCTGCACGTAGCATCTGAGCAAACGTAAGGGATACGTCCATTGCGCTCACCCCTGGCTGGAGAGAGCCTGTAAGCTTAATGCCAATTACGCGAGGCACCAGCGTAGTGATCGGCTGACCGAGAGCTGCAGCTTCCGCTTCAATGCCGCCTACGCCCCAACCGAGCACGCCGATGCCGTTAGCGGTAGGTGTATGAGAATCGGTACCAACGAGCGTATCGAAATACGCAAGGGGGCCTTCCCCACCGTCTTTCGTCATAGCCACCGAAGCAAAGCGCTCAATGTTCAGCTGATGGCAAATACCAGCTCCAGGAGGAACAATACGCACATTCTCAAATGATTCCTGGGCCCATTTGAGGAACTCATAACGCTCTTTATTGCGATCGAATTCTAGTTCCATGTTCTTCTGCAATGCGCCCGCACAACCCGCTTCGTCGGCAATAACCGAGTGGTCAATAACCAGATCGCACTGTACTTGAGGATTAATGGTTTTGGGGTCCCCGCCGAGAGCCATGCATGCCTCTCGCATTACCGCAAAATCAACGAAGACAGGTACACCAGTGAAATCCTGGAAAAGAACGCGCGCAGGGCTGAACTCGATTTCGCTTCCGACTTCACCAGAAAGCCCCGCTTCAACCAAGCGTTGAGCCAATTCGCTCGCACGCTCGTCAGACTCAGCATTTCGGAGAATATTCTCGAGCAGGACCGTTAGAGAAAACGGGAGCTTCTCGTGACCAGCAACGCGATTAACTGGGTAATACGTATAGGTTACGTTTCCGACCTTCAGGACATCGGAACGACTTGACATAATTACTCCTTTTTCAACTACGGCAAATCAGACAATCAATTCGTTGGCTTAAAGCCGCAAAACTAAACAACAAACAAAAGACAAGCTTTAAGCAAGACGGGTGAGCGCTGAGATCAGTTCGTCGGTAAATTGAGAGCAAGAAGCTGCTGGTTTATCTGAACCTGTTGCTTTACGGATATCGGCGGTCAGCACCTCGCCCACCGGGGTAATCACCTGATCCTGCTTGTTCCAAATCGCATACCGTTTCATGCTCTATTCCTCCTTTTTTTAGTCCGCAACGTAAATATCTACTGCGTCCGTTGTCTTGTAACCTGAATAGACCGTAAGACCGCCAGCAAACAGCGCGAAATTCCCAACTGTTGCCGCTGCTGCTTTTCTACGCGCCACTGACAGACCGCTCATGTCCAATTTGGTCAACGACATGTCATACACGTCAACCGCATCAGTATACGTCGAACTGCCCGTTTCGCCACCCGCAAATATAATCCATTCTCCAACCGTAGTACAAGTAAGGTAATATCTGGACACGCTGAGTGAGGGGGCAGTTGACTTGGTGAGCGACGCGTCATATGTCTCCACGCTACTCAGGCTTGAACCATTATATCCTCCAGCATACAATGCGTACCCACCAATCGTTCCCGCCGCATGCCGAGATCTTCCCGTTGTAAGGCTGGTTGCCGTTGACCGTACAAGTGATGCATTATAGGTAACCGCCATTGCCAGACATGTATTAGGCATGTTGTAACTGCCACCAGCGAATAGCGCGTAGTTGCCTATTTTCGTTCCCTTAACACTATCAGCCTTATGCGGTAGAGCGCTCGCCGTAGACTTTGTGAGCGATTCTGAATATGCGTCCACGTTATTGTAGAATGTAGCTGTATTGCTTGTTGTCTTATAACCGCCCGCAAATAGCGCATATCCTCCCACAGACGCGCCACCTATATCCGCTCTTGCAGTAGACAGACTTGTCGCGGTTGTAATCGTGAGCGATTGATCGAACGCATCCACATGTGACTTGTATCCTGTCGAGCTTCCGTCATATCCATTACCTCCA
>ENA-OPUE01002080-OPUE01002080.1-human-gut-metagenome-genome-assembly--contig:-NODE-2080-length-10443-cov-2.452830_pt1 | contig 10443 bp, 8 predicted proteins | sample MGYA00241466_ERZ501924 | MGnify/ENA primary metagenome ERZ501924 (study PRJEB25962, sample SAMEA2042223) | human gut metagenome | biome: human gut; feature: human-associated habitat; material: faeces...
CACGAAGGGAATCCGGCTGGAGCGTGATGAAGGCTCCTCACAGGGAGGGGAGCAGGTGGCAGTACAGACGGAGCTGCCGGCGGAAACGGAGACTACGCCGACCGAAGTGCCGCAGGATGAGACAGTAGATGATCTGGCGGAACAGGTGCCGGAGGATCCGAATCTGACGACGCTCTATGTGTATGATGAGGCGGCAGAGTCGTTCGGACTGCAGGACATGGGCTGGTTTGCGGATATCATGGCAAAGCGGTTCGGTGTGAGATTATATATGCTCAAGCATGTCGCGGCGACAAGGCTGGGCGATGATGTGTACCGAAAAATGGACATAGCGATCTGGGATACAGAGTCATCGTCCTATTATGTACAGGCGAAAGCGGAGGGGCGTCTGGAGAATATTCAGGTGTCGCATATGAAGAACGGAAAGGTAATCTCGATCGGTGTGCGGTCTGTGAATAAGAAGCTGTGCCGTAAGATCGTGAAATATATGAATTCTTCGGAGGCACAGATGGAGGCAACCTACGGTCCGAAGAAGATCTGCTGGTATTACCGGAAAGGAAAGGCGTATCTGACCGAGACGGGTGCGAGATGTATCGTCGATGCAGGCTGTAAGCTGGATGCCGGTCTGTCGGGACGCCGCAGCTTTTCGGAGGGACATTGCCCGATGTCATACCGTCTTGGTGAGATGTCGGACATTGATCCGAAGACCGGGGAGAGCTATGACGTTCTGGAAAAGACACGCCGCGTGGAGACGAAGGCGAAAAAGGGAGACCGGAATGCCGGTAAGGCTACGGCAGCTCCGAACCTTGCCGGGACTGCCAGAAATGACAAAAAGATCGGCAAGGATGTGTCCCAAATATTGGTCACATATAATATGAGAGGTTATCGTGCACTGGGAACGCGGACACTGGATGCATCACAGTTAAAGCAGGTGACCGAGTGGTTTGATGAGCTTAAGCTGACCAAACGTAAGAAGCCGGCGGAGGGGGATTCAGACTACACATCATGGCAGGATACGAAGGATAATTTCATTCACTACCGGTTAAAGGGTGGCAAATATAAGAATGTAATCTATTATCCGCAGACAGAGGTTGTACAGATTGATAAAAAGTGGTATAACAATTCTGTTTCCGTGGAACGGACACCGGCAGACACTTTCGCTAAGGGTGCCGGCAGTGATGGAACTTCATTCTATATTTATGGAAAGAAGTACGATCTGCGGGAGCAGGATGCGAATGTAAAGGCAATCCTGTACTGCGAGGATGTGGGAGCCGATGTTGCAGTGATCTGCCGTTTGAAAAAGGGCGGCGATGCCGCATTTATCTATGACCGCGTGTATCGAAAGTTTATCGCCGAGCGGAAGGGCACACACTTTGCGCTGAGCAGCCGCGAGGATGGCAATACGCTTGAGGACGGCATTTATGTGGATCCGAAGGGTGCTGTCAGAGATTACACCGGCGCACTGTACGGAAAAAAGATTGAACTCAAAAAGGGAGAGAAGATCTGCAGTCTGTATCAGCCGGATGGCAAGACGGAGTGGTGGACGATGATCGCAGATATCAGAGCCAATGATGTCCGCAATATCGAGATCGAGAAAGTGTCCGCTCAAAAGACAACGCCCAAAAAGCAGTGACAGAATGACCAAACAGAACGACAAAATGAAATGAGAAAAAGAGGTAAGGAAAGTGCATACATTAAAAAAGTTTATTCCATATTATTCTCCATACAAAGCAGTGTTTTTCCTGGATCTGATCTGTGCGGCAATGATCAGCCTGATCGATCTGGCATATCCGCAGATTCTTCGGACAATGACAAAGACGATTTTTGCGGGGGAGTCCGCTGCGATATTAAAGGCACTTGTGCCGATCGGGCTGGCGATGCTTGCCATGTACATTGTACAGATGCTTTGCAAATATTACGTCAGTTATCAGGGTCATATGATGGGTGCCAATATGGAGCGCGATATGCGGCAGCAGCTTTTTGATCATTATGAGAAGCTTTCCTTTGCTTATTATGACCAGAACAATTCCGGGCAGATGATGAGCAAGCTGGTGTCCGATCTGTTTGATATTTCCGAGATGGCACACCATGGACCGGAGAATCTTTTTATTTCACTGATTAAGATCATAGGCTCTTTTGTGTTTCTGTTTCTGATCAATGGACGGCTTGCTGTCCCACTTTTGGTACTCGTATTTTTCATGATCCTGTTTTCGTATGGACAGAACAAACGGATGCAGGCAACCTTTATGGATAACCGGCAAAAGATCGGTGATATCAACTCGAGCTTGCAGGACACATTGGCGGGAATCCGTGTTGTGCAGTCCTTTGCCAATGAAGAAATTGAGCGTGAGAAATTTTGCCACAGCAATGAAAATTTTCTGAAATCCAAGAACGCCAATTATCGCTGCATGGGGACGTTTATGAGCGGCAACCTGTTCTTTCAGGGGCTGATGTATCTGGTGACGCTTGTATTTGGCGGCTGGCTGATCGCGAAGGGTCAGATGGAGGTGGCAGATCTTGCCATGTATGCGCTCTATATCGGAATCTTTATCAGTCCGATCCAGATTCTTGTGGAGCTGACGGAAATGATGCAAAAGGGACTTTCCGGCTTCCGCCGTTTTCTGGCGGTCGTGGAGACGGAGCCGGACATTGTGGATGCACCGGATGCCACAGAGCTGACGGACGTGAAGGGCGAGGTGGAATACGACAATGTTTCCTTTCATTACAGCGATGATGACACGCTGGTGCTGGCAGATGTGTCCTTCCGTATTAAGGCTGGCAGATCGATTGCGCTGGTCGGACCGTCCGGAAGCGGTAAGACGACGATCTGTTCCCTGCTTCCGCGGTTTTATGATGTGACCGGCGGCACGATCCGAATTGATGGAAAGGATGTGCGCAGCCTGACGCTGGAGAGCCTTCGAAATCAGATCGGTCTGGTGCAGCAGGAAGTGTATCTGTTCTGCGGCACGATTCGGGAGAATATTGCGTATGGCAAGCCGGGGGCTTCGATGGAGGAGATCATTGACGCGGCAAAGAAAGCCAATATTCATGACTTCATTATGTCCCTGCCGGATGGATATGACAGTTATGTGGGAGAGCGTGGAACCCGTCTTTCGGGTGGACAGAAGCAGCGTATTTCGATTGCACGTGTTTTTCTGAAGAATCCGCCGATCCTGATCTTAGATGAGGCAACAAGTGCACTGGATAATGAAAGTGAGCGCTGGATACAGCACAGTCTGGAAGAACTTGCGAAAAACAGAACGACCATCACTATTGCTCATCGCCTGTCAACCATAAGGAATGCAGACGAGATCTTAGTGGTGGCCGATACCGGTATTGCCGAGCGTGGTACTCATGACGAGCTGCTGGCGTTAAATGGAATTTATGCACATTATAATGAAATGGCGTAATCCGAATGTCAGAAAAACATAAAGTTTTCTTAAGAAAAACGAGCGGATTTCTTAAAGCTTATCTGTTATCTTGATAATGGGAAACAAAAGACGGATGGCGGGCGCTTGCCGGAACGGATCAAAGCGCCCTGCCGCTTAGAAAGGTGCGATCATTATGAAGAGAAGAGGTAACGTAAGAAGCAGCGAGAAAAAGGGAAACGGTAAGAAAGTGGTTGTCAGCATGATCCTGCTGATCGTGGTGGCATGTGTGGCAGTGTACGGAATTGCATTATATCATGGGACGCCGCATGGCAATGATTATATAGAGATGGAGAATGGAAACGCATCATGACGAAGATATTGTTGGTAGAGGATGACCGGGAGATTGTAAAAAACTTAAGCCTTTTTCTGAAGGAGGAGGGCTTTAGCGTGCAGGCGGTCTCCGGCCAGAAGGCTGCCATGGAGCAGATCGAGGAGCATGGTCAGGAGATAGATCTGGTACTTTTGGATGTGTCTCTTGAGGATGGCAATGGATTTGCGGTGTGTGCCGCGATCAAGGCAAACACAGAGATTCCGGTGATCTTTCTGACGGCATCCGGCGATGAGTACAGCACTGTGACGGGGCTTGATATGGGGGCAGATGATTATATCAGTAAGCCGTTTCGTCCGAGGGAGCTGATCTCGCGCATGAAGGGTGTGCTGCGGCGGTGTGGCAGGACACAGTCGGTGTTAGAGCTGGGCGATGTCCGTGTGGACACGCTGGGCGGCACTGTAACGAAGAACGGACAGGAGATCATTCTGTCGGCACTGGAGTACCGGCTTTTACTGGTGTTTATCAATAATAAGGGAATCGTTCTGACACGGAATAAACTGTTGGAGGAAATCTGGGATGCCGCGGGGGAGTATGTCAACGATAATACGTTGACGGTTTATATCAAGCGGCTGCGCCAGAAGATTGAGGATGATCCGCAGGAGCCTGTGCTGATCCGCACGATCCGGGGCATGGGATACCGGGCGGACGCATAAATTAATGCGTTGGCATAGAAAGGGCACACTGGTATTATGGGATAAATTGCGACAAAATATTACGGCAGGACAGAAACGGACACGGTCGTTTGGCAGCAGTACAGAAGTGGGGATAATATATGAAGCTATTTCGAAATCCCGAGATCAAGAGGGAGATTCTTTACTATATAATTGTGTATCTGGCAGGAGCAGCGCTGGCATTCCGGCAGCTTGGCGGTAAGGGCGCAGGAATCGTCCTTCCGGCAGGCGCGGCAGCGCTGGTTCTGCATTTGTGTTTTACGGCGAAACGTTACCGGCGGATCGCACAGATGTCCGAAAAGATGGACAGTATTCTGCATGATGACGGAGAAACGCTACTGCAGGATTGTCAGGAGGGCGAGCTTGCAGTGCTTCACACGCAGCTAAGCAAGCTGGTGCTCCGAATGCGGGAGCAGGCGGGCAATCTTCAGCAGGACAAGATCTTTCTGGCAGATGCACTGGCAGATATTTCGCATCAGCTCAAGACGCCGCTGACCTCGCTGCAGCTTCTGGCAAGCTTTCTGCAGGAGGATGAAGTCAGCACTGAGCGTCGCCGTGAGATTGCGCGTGATATTGTGACATTGCTTGGCAGGATCGACTGGCTGGTGTATGCACTTCTGAAAATGTCGCGGCTGGACGCCGGAACATCCGGCATGAAGGAGGAGACGTTTTCGGTCGCAGAGCTTACGGGGCAGGCATATCAGCTTGTTGCGGTGTCCATGGATCTGCGGGATATCCGCTGGGATTGTCAGGTGGAGCCGGAGACGTCCTTTACGGGCGACATGTCCTGGAGCGTGGAAGCGGTCGGTAATATTTTGAAAAACTGTATGGAATATTCCGAACCCGGCGGGGCAATTCATGTGACGGGAACGGAGAATCCGCTGTATACGGAGCTTGTGATCCGGGACGAGGGCAAGGGGATTGCGCCGGAGGATCTGCCACACCTGTTTGAGCGCTTTTACCGTGGTAAGCAGAACAGCACAGAGAGCGTGGGAATCGGCCTGTCACTGGCACAGAAGATCATCGTGCAGCAGAACGGTACGATACAGGTGAAGAATGCGCCGGATCGGGGAGCGATATTTACGATCCGTTTCTATAAAACAGTGGTATAAGAACGAAAGTGACGAAACTGTCACAATAAAGTCACCGCCCTGTCATCTCATTCCATTATCATCTTATGATGTAAGATGCAAAGGGCAAAAGCAGATAGCAACGGAGTGATCTGTGACATCCGCTGCAATGAAAGCAGAACAGAAAGGAATGAGAAACGATGGAGATATTAAAGGTAGAACATCTGAAAAAGACATACGGAGAGGGAGAGAATGCGGTTCACGCATTGGACGATGTATCTTTTTCGGTAGAGAAGGGGGAATTTGTGGCGATCATCGGACCGTCCGGCTCCGGTAAATCAACCCTGTTGCACATTCTCGGTGCTGTCGATGTACCAACATCAGGAAAAGTATATATGGGCGGTCAGGACGTATTTGCACAGAATGAGGAGGAGCTGGCGGTGTTTCGGCGCCGTCAGGTGGGGCTGATCTATCAGTTCTATAATCTGATCCCGGTATTAAATGTACGTGAAAATATTACGCTGCCGATCCTGATGGATGGGCGCAAGGTCAATGAGAAACGTCTGCAGGACATGATTCACACGCTGCACCTCGAGGGAAGAGAAAAGCATCTTCCGAACCAGCTTTCCGGTGGTCAGCAGCAGAGAGTTTCCATTGGAAGAGCATTGATGAATGCACCGGCAGTTGTGCTTGCCGACGAACCGACCGGTAATCTGGACAGCCGCAACAGCCATGAGATCATGGGACTTTTGAAGGAGTCCAACAAGGCGTACGACCAGACGCTGATCATGATCACGCATGACGAAAGCATTGCCCTGCAGGCAGATCGTATCATTGCGATCGAGGACGGCAGGATCACAAGAGATGAGGTGATCCGGTCATGAATATATTCAATCAGTTTACACTTCGCACACTCCGCAAAAACAAGATCCGTACACTCGTAACAGTTGTCGGTATTGCACTTTCCGTGGCAATGTTTACCGCAGTGACATCATCGATCGCAAGCTTTCAGCAATATCTTCTGAATATGGAAGTTGTCAGAGAGGGTGCATGGGAAGGCAGAATGATGGCGACTGATCTGCAGAGTATTCAGAATATTACGGCAGATAAGCGGGTCAAGGACTGGACGCAGATGGATAATCTGGGCTATGCAGAATTAAAGGACTGTACCAATGATGACAAACCGTATCTGATGATCGAGGCGGTTGATAAGGATTTTACCAAATATAGTCCGATCACGCTGTTAGAGGGAAGAATGCCGAAGGATTCTTCGGAGATTGTGATCTCCAAGCATCTGGAATACAATGGCGGCGTGACATATAAGATTGGCGATACATTAAAGCTTTCGGTTGGAACAAGATACAGCAAGGCGATTTCGGGAGAAAAGTCAGAGGTACTGACGTCAAACGATCCGTACCGCCCGGGGGAAAACGTAAAAGAAAAGTCCTTAAAAACGTACACGGTGGTTGGCATCTGCGACCGCCCGGTGTCTGAGGATTATTCATCGGCAGGGTATACGGCATTTACAAGAAAGGACGACCAAAAGGCGGTTAACTATGATCTGTTTCTGACCTTCAACACGCCGGAACAGAGTTATGATATTATGACAAAATATGCTGCGACCGGTGTGTATAAAACGCATGAAGATCTGCTCTGTTTTGAGGGGAAAAGCACAAATAACAGTTTTAATGCCATTCTTTATTCGATGGGTGCGATTTTGATGGCAATCATTATGGTCGGTGCGATTTCGTTGATCTACAGTGCATTTTCAATTTCGCTCAGTGAGCGTACCAAGCAGATGGGACTTTTAAAATCCATTGGTGCCACGAAAAAGCAGATAAGGCACAGTGTGGTCTTTGAAGCATGTGTACTTTGTATGGTTGGAATTCCTCTGGGAATCGCGGCGGGACTTGGAGGGATCGGAATTACGCTTCATGGAATTTCCGGATTGTTACTTAAGCTCTGGTCGGAAGACACGCCGCTCCGGATCCATCTTGTTGTGACATGGCAGGCGATTGCGATTGCGGTTATTGTCAGCTTTATTACCGTGCTGATCTCAGCGATGATCCCGGCTGCAAAAGCGGTGCGCATTCCTGCGATTCAGGCGATCCGCCAGAGTGATGACATTAAGATCCGTGCGGGCAAGGTTAAAACCTCCGGGCTGACATATAAGCTGTTTGGCTTTTCGGGAATGCTTGCCAGCAAGAATTTCAAAAGAAACCGTAAGAAATGCATTTATCACAAGTATCGGAAGTTCGTTTATTGCAGCATTGATCAATGTTGTGTTTGGGCTGATCATCGCATGGGTACTTGTAAAATATGAATTTCCGGGGAAACGATTAATGGATGGGATGATCGAACTTCCTTTTGCACTGCCAACCGCAGTTGCTGGTATTACATTATCAAAAATGTATGCAGAAGATGGAATGATCGGACGATACTTTGCACACTTTGGGATTAAGATTTCTTATACAAGGATCGGACTTTTGATCGCACTTGTGTTTATTGGGATTCCATTCATCGTAAGAGCGGTTCAGCCAGTGCTTGAGAAAATGGATGACCAGTATGAAGAAGCAGCGTATATGTTAGGTGCAACACCGACAAGAACATTCTTTAAAGTCATTTTACCAGAATTAAGACCTGCATTATTAACAGGATTTGGACTGGCATTTGCAAGGGGAATCGGGGAATACGGAAGTGTAATCTATATCTCAGGAAACAGTGCCAAGGAACATACACAGATGATCTCTTATGTGATCATGCAGAAATTAAACTATATCGACTATAAAAGTGCAACAGCTATTGCTCTTGTCATGCTGATCATTTCCTTTGTGATGTTATTTGTGATCAATATCATACAGGTAAGACAGGCAAGAAGAGTCAATGCACAGTAAGGAGAAGATCATGAATGAACAGCAGAAGTTTGAAAAAAGAAAACAGCGAACGAAGATCATCCTGATTACGATCAGTGTTTTATTTATGATCGTCATGTTGGTCTTACCGTTATTTTCCGTTATTACAAATTCATTAAGTGAGGGATTTAAATTTTATGTGAGTTCCATATCAACGGAGTATGTAAGAAGCGCTTTATTTGTAACGATTCTGGCAACACTTGTTGCGGTAGCGATCAATACATTTTTCGGGATCATGGCGGCATTTTTATTGACCAAATTCAGTTTCAAAGGAAAACAGGTTTTGGCAACTTTGATCGATATTCCATTTTCCATTTCACCAGTTATCGTAGGCCTTGCATTCTTGATGACATTTGGAAGACTTGGATGGACGTATCCAGCGATCCGAGCGATCAACACCTTCTTTGGAACGAATATCCGGATCGCATTTGCGATTCCAGGAGTCATTTTAGCAACCATTTTCGTTACCTTTCCATTTGTGTCAAGGGAGATCATACCGATCTTAAACTCACAGGGAAAAGACGAAGAAGAGGCAGCAGCATTGATGGGAGCCAGTGGATTTACGATCTTTCGAAAGATCACACTTCCTCAGATGAAATGGGGATTGATCTATGGGATCATCTTATGTAGTGCCAGGGCATTAGGAGAATTTGGTGCAGTTAATGCACTTTCCAAAACAAGAGGTGAGACATTTACCTTACCATTGGAGATCGATGCCTTATATATGTCAGGAACAACATCATCGATCACAGCAGCATTTGCAGTATCATCTGTCTTAGTATTAATCGCAGTCATTGTACTGATCTTAAGAAATATTGCATGGTACCGCTCACAGGACAAACAACAGGGAAAGGACGGAAGATAAAATGTATGTCGAAATGAGAAATATCTATAAACAATACGGAAACTTCCGGGCATCAGATAATGTAAGTTTTGGAATTGAAAAAGGGAAACTTGCAGCGTTGCTTGGGCCAAGTGGAAGTGGAAAGACAACCCTGCTTCGAATGATCGCAGGACTTGAAAATCCAAATGCAGGAGATATCTTTATTGATGGAAAGAGAGTTAATGATATTCCGGCAGCAAAACGAGGAATTGGATTTGTATTTCAAAGTTATGCACTATTCCGATATATGACAGTCTTTGATAATATCGCATTTGGACTAGAGATTGCAAAAATGCCGAAGAAACAGATCAAAGAACGAGTTTTTGAATTGCTAGAATTAACGGGATTATCAGGACTTGAAAATAGATATCCGAACCAGTTATCTGGCGGGCAGAGACAGAGAGTTGCATTTGCAAGAGCATTGGCTCCAAATCCACAGGTATTACTTCTTGATGAACCATTTGCAGCGATCGATGCAAAAGTAAGATCAGAGCTTCGACTCTGGCTAAAAGAAATGGTATCAAAGCTTGGTATCACAAGCATTTTCGTTACACATGATCAGGATGAGGCTGTAGAGGTTGCTGATGAGATTATCATTACTAACCATGGACATATAGAACAGATGGGAACGCCGGCAGAGATTTACAAATCACCGGACACACCGTTTGTTGCACAGTTTATCGGGAGACCGTCATCAATTGAGGCATACGATACACTCAATGGCTTTGACAGGATTGAGGGAGCGAAAAAGGCTGTCGTAAGACCTGAATTTGTTAAGATATCGAAGCTTGGAAAGCTCGACAGATATATGAGTGCCGCAGAGGAAGGAATTGTTGAGGACGTAGTGTTCAGAGGCAACCGCCTTGATGTAACGGTCGACATACATGGAATTAAGATTATCGGTGAGTGGTCACTTGAGAAGGATTCGCTTGAGATAGGCGAGAAGGTAAATGTGCTCATATACAGGCTTTATGTTATGGGAGAGAGCAGGGCATACCTGTGTGAGAATAAGGAAATGCAGGAAGACGATATTTTCTATATCTGATTATAAAATCTGATTATAAAACGATGGGAGAGAGTGCCATGCAGATTAATGAAACTAAGACAATTGAAACTGACATACTTATAATCGGAGGAGGAACGGCAGG
>ENA-OPUE01002093-OPUE01002093.1-human-gut-metagenome-genome-assembly--contig:-NODE-2093-length-10394-cov-3.527904_pt1 | contig 10394 bp, 10 predicted proteins | sample MGYA00241466_ERZ501924 | MGnify/ENA primary metagenome ERZ501924 (study PRJEB25962, sample SAMEA2042223) | human gut metagenome | biome: human gut; feature: human-associated habitat; material: faeces...
TTCCAAAATAACCTCTAGCTTGTTTTAAAACTTTTCTTCTTCTGTTTTTAGAAACAGCGCCACCTTTAACTCTTGCCATATTTTACACCACCCTTTATATAACTTTTGAAAGGCCTTTTGCCATTGCCTTACCTAAAGTAGTTGTACCTCTTCTTTGACGTACTGCTTTAGAGCTATCCTTTCCTGTTTTGTGATTACCATTACCCATTTTGAAAGTAATAGTACCATTTTTCTTTTTGTTTAATACTTTGCTACTTGCCTTATGTGTTTTTTGTTTACATTTTCCCATAATTAAACTTCCTTTCTATTTTTTTGGAGCTAGCAACATATATGCTTGACGACCATCGAGTTGGGGTTTTTGTTCAACTGTAGATACCTCAGAAAGTGCCTCAGCAAAACGATTTAATACATCAATACCAAGTTCTGTATGAGCCATTTGTCTACCTTTAAAACGAATAAATGCTTTAATCTTGTGTCCTTTTTTTAAATAGTTTTCTGCATTTCTACGACGAGTTTCAAAATCACCAACATCAATTGTAACTGATAAACGATATTCTTTAATTTCTTTACTCGTTTCTCTTTGTTTTTTCTGTGCATCCTTTAATTTTTTTTGTTTTTCATAACGGAATTTATTGTAATCCATTATTTTGGTAACAGCAACACCATTACCTTGATTCATAAGTACTAAATCAAGTCCTGCATAACCCGCTAAAGTAAGTGCATCACTTAATTTTTTAATACCCATTTTTTCCCCATTTGGACCTATTACCATAACTTCATCAACCTTGATTTGGTTATTAATAGGTAACTCTTCAATCTTTGCTATATCTCTTTCCCTCCTTATAATTAAAAAGATGGATACAATTATCCACCTTAAAAGCTCATATTCTCACTCGGCCTTTAACCTACCAGTTTATTACTAGTCAGGTGGATAAAAATCTCTTTCCTTTAATTAACTAAAATTAGTTTACACCATTATTATATGCTTGTCAAGTAAAATTTTCTAGTTTTAAGTAAGTATTATTACATTTATAGTTTACTTACCTACAAAATACTTTCTTTCTCTACTATAACCATGGCCTAAATTATTTACATCTATATTACTTCCTATATAAGCACCTATAATAGCACCTATAATTCCCCCTATTGATAAAATTATCGCTAATTTAATATTAATATTTTCATTATTCTTATCTAATTTCTTATTTAAACTTTCATTATATGTATCAGTCTTTTTATTTAATGCCAAGAATTCTCTATCAATTTTTTGATTTACATTAATGAAATTAGCTCTTGTTTCATCACTAAAATCATTGATTTGGTCTTTTAAACTGTTATAATTCTTATTATTTAATTCCACTAAAGAATTGTAATGAGTATTAACAGTATTTAAAGTATTTTCACTAGCATCATTAATTGTCTTATCTAATGATTCATATTTTTCATTAATATTTTTGTTTGTGGCAGAATTTAAATCTTTTTGTGTTTTGTTCATATTAGCAAGTTCTTCAGATGTTTTTTCATCTAATGAATTAACTTTATCTGTAATTTCATTTGCTAATTTAGTTGTATTTTTCTTACTATTATCAATTTCACCGATTACTTCTGGAATACTATCATTTTCAATATTTATTACTTTATATAATGATACACCCGCTAAAGATAAAAGGATAATAGCAACTATACAAGCTATAACAATATAAACTATGTTATTCTTATTTCCTTTTTTCATTTCTTACCTCTCCTACTTAATTTTTTTATAAGCATTTTCATAAAATACTTTATAATCTTCAGCTTTTGTTGTGATATCATTATTATACTTTTCTTTAGCTTTCTTTTCTAAATAATCATTTAATTTCTTATCATCTAATGGTAATCTTTTAATGATTGAATAAGCATATTTAGTTTTTATAATATCACTTATCTCTTCTTCTTTAAGACTATCAACCGCATTGTAAACTTCTTCTAAAACACCATCTTTAGTAAAATATAGATTGTTATCACTACTAGCTTCTTCACTATATTTTTTTACTAGTTCTTCAAAGTCTACACCTGATTTAGCTTCTTTTAGAATTGCTTCTATTAAAGCCTTTTTTTGATTTACTACTGTTTCACTTAAACTTTCTAAAGTACTTGTATCAACTATTCCTAATACTATTTGATTTACTTTGTAATATTCATTATAGTAATTAGTTGTTTCTTTCTTTATTTCTTCATCTGTTAAGTAGTTTTTCTTACCACTTGTATAAAGTGTTTCAAATACTTTTTCATAAAGTTTATTTGATTTTAAGTAACTTTCATAAGCTTTTTTGTTAGTTTTATTTTCCCTTAAAAACTTATTAAATTCACCATGACTACCAAAGCTCTTAATAACACTATTAATATCACTCTTTATTTCTTCTTCATCTTCTTTAGTTAATGTTATATTATTATCACTAGCTATTTTTTTTATGGCACTGCGATATTTTAACTCTGTAACTGCTTCACTTTTTAAATATTCTGAAACAGTCATATTTACTGAAGATAATTGTTCTTCTAATGTTGCATCAGGTATTTCACTTGCATCTTTACCAAAATAATTATATTTCAAATTATATAAACTCATATTCATATCTGCCTTAGAATACTTATCATCATTAATGGAAAGTACAGTAAAATTAAGTGATATTTTTAAAAATAATAATGTGAAGATTATAATAAGAATTATTATTAGAAAAATACCAAATATAATTTTATGTTTCATAACAAAATTCCAAATATTTTTAAAGATATTTGTTTTACTTTTTGTTACTACTTCTTCTTTTTTAGATGTAACACTTTTTGAACCTTTCTTTGGTGTATTTTTTACCACCGCATTTTTTGTTGTTTTTGTAGCTTTTGTAGCCATACCAATTCCCCCTCACTATTACAAAAATTTTTCTGTAATAATGTTTTTTATTCTACCATAAATTCGACAAAAGTCAATATATTTCGACAAATTTATGTTCTAAATATTGTATTCTTTATATAATAAAAATGTCCCTATTAAAAGGACATCTTTATTATCTATTATTATTTTCAATTATATCTACTGCCACACGGCCTTTAAATATCTTACCTTGGTCGAAGTTTTGTTCAGTACCAATGCCTCGTAGTTTAAATGATAAGACATAATTTTGAGTTGTATAAGCAGGAATTTCAATGTTATAAGCAAATCTATTATTTGTTAGAGGTGCTGATGCCCAATCGGCTTTATATCCACCATTATCACCAAAAATCTTTGTCATGAAATTTCCACTTGTAAAAGTATTTTCAACATTTATCCAATCTAAGTTATAATGAAGTGCTTTAGATGTAGTATTTATAATTGTAAATTTAACATCTGGAACTGTTGTATTAACATCTGGGTCATTTTGGTCATCTGGATAAAGATTTGATACATTAATGTCAGCCCCACTTTCAAAGGCAACTATTAAGGATGCAGTATCAATGTTTACATTTCCACCACCAATAGTAGTCATTCCACCTTTATTGTCACTAACTGATGCACATAATCTATCACATTTACCATCACCATCATCATCAATGTTAATATCAGCTACACCATCACCATTTGTATCAATATTTAAATCAGGTAAACCATTATTATCAATATCAATGTTTAAATCTACTTTGCCATCACCATCTATATCAATATTTGTATCTGGCCATCCATCATTATTTGTATCACAATTTAATTTACATTTACCTTTTTCATCCATTTGGTTCATTTCATTAAATAATGTATCTTTATTTTCTACTAAAACATTAAATGTTGGTTTTCTATTACCACGATAATCAATATTTTTATCTGGTTTTCCATCATCATTTGTATCGCAGTTAATATCACATAAACCATCATCATCTAAATCAATATTTAAATCAGCAATTCCATCACCATTTAAGTCAATATTTAACTTTTCTTTAGCTAAAAATTGAACCCCAGTAAATGTTGCAAACCCAGCGATAAATAAGAACCCTAGTAAAAACAAAATAATTAAAGCTGTATTTTTCTTTTTAAAAGCAAATATTAACTTATTACCATCTTTTTTAACACATAAACTATGAGGTAAATATGTTTCATTATCCTTATTATCAAATGCAACATTTAATACTTTTTCTAAATGTTTCTTTGTTACTTCAACATTACCTTCATATATTTTATCTAAAGTATCAGTAATTAACTTATCTTGTTCTCCACTTTTTTGAAGCATAAACTCTTTAATATTAATAGTTTCTTTATTTCTTAAAAATTCCTTATTCTTATTTTCTTTGGTCATTTTTAATCCCTCACTTATTTTATTATTGATATTATTTTTTTCTTATTATTATTGTAGTTATCTAAGAAATCTTCAATAGTTTTCTTAATACCACTAGTTGCTTTATCTTTACGTTTTTTAGCTTCTTTAAATTCTTTTTCCATTAACTTTTTAAACTCTTTTTCAGTTATATTTCCTGTAAAAACAAAATCATTTACAAGTTTAGATACAATTGCAGAATTATATTCACTCTTGTTAGAAGTTTTATTTATATCTATAGCATCAGTATTTATAAAGAAGGCTAAATCATATTTAGTTTTAATATCTCCACTTTTAATAACTTCACTTCTTTTATCAATACTAGTTACTGGTTTGATATTATTCTTTTCTAGATATTCCCATAATTCTAGGGCTTTTATAAAGTTTTGTTCTTTTAGAATAACATTAGTTTTTCTAATCGGACTTCTTACTGGACTAGATTCTTTTAAGCTTTTTATAAATGTCGAACCCCTGAAAGATGAAACAATATCTTTGATATGTTCGATACGTTCTTCTAAGCTATGTCCATCTTTTGATGCATCTACTTCAGTATCTTTCTTACTTTTTAGGGTTAGATTTACTTCAACATCTTCACCTTTTTTCTTCATCATTCCTTGATATGTAACAGTACTTTCTACTTTAGCATAACTTCTTTGGTCTGATTCATTTAATTTATTATTTACAAATGTATAAAGGTTATCTACTAAAGATTTAATAAATCTATTTTCATATAAATCTACTGTTTCTTCACGATATACATTTAATAATTTAAGAGGAATAACTGTTCCATCTTCTTGTACTTCTTGTATCATACTTGTATGTTGGGCAAGATGTCTAATTGATTCTTCTGTTACAACTTTGGCTTTTTCGATTGGTACAATATTTTCTTCTTGAACAATAAATCTTCTTGGATTTCTTATGATATTATCAAGATATGGTATACATTCTTCTACCATATCTATCCATGATGTGTCACTAACACGCGCATCAATATCACGTTTAACAGTAATGTTTGATGATGTTGATGCGATAAATTTGTTAGCGTTATCTTTATTTATACTATTTAGGTATTCTACAATATCCATAAATATCACCTAAATTGTTTTCTTAAGACGAAGTAAATATGCTTTACATTCTGGAGTTTTACCTGCTCCAAATAATTTTTCTAAGTAATTAACTAGTCCATCTATTTCATCTTTAATATATGCTAGATTTAATTGTTCAAATTTTCTTAAAATCTTGTGAGCTATAAGGTAATCAATACCTGCTACTTCATCTCCACCACATGCTACAAATGCTGGAACGAAGTCTTTTAGTTGTTTAACAATTCTGTTACCAAAAGCAAGTCTAAAGTGGTCAATTACATATCTATCTAGTTGAGCAATCTTTTCTAAGTTTTCTGCTTTAACTGGATGTTCTTCACTTGATTTTTCAAATAAACTATCTAAATACTTAAAGCTTGTTTTAACTTTATCAGTTTCTGGTGCTTCAAATACTTCACATTTATCATCGATTGCAATTGGCATTGCTCTATCGTAAACCTTATCAGTAATCATGAATGTTGAGTCATCATTGTTGATTGTACCAATATACCACATATTTTCAGGAATTTTTAATTTTCCATCTTGTAACTTTTTAGGGTCGCCAGGCCAAACATTTGGAACTAATTCCACAACCCAGTCTTTTTTATTTGGAAGTTCTAGAATAGATAACATTTCGGCAAAGTAATATTCAACACGAGAAATATTCATTTCATCTAGTAAGGTAATATATACTTGATCACTATATTCAGCTTCATACATTTTTTCTAGTATTTCAGTTTCATTAAATTTCTTTGTAAATTCGTTGAAATACCCAAATATTTCTGTTGAATCTCTCCATGATGGTTGAACACTTGCTACAGTTGTTTCATTATCTACAAATGAACCAAAAGCATATGCTAGTGATGTTTTCCCAGTACCAGAAATACCTTCAAGGATAATTAATTTATTTGAGGCAAATGATGCAATAAATAAACGTATTAAATTAATATCATAATATAAATGTAATTTAGATGCTGAATAATTTCTAAATTGGTCACAGAATTCTTCTAGTGTAAATGTATTATGAATTTCTTCTGGTGTCATATTTTCATATTTAGCATCAACATTACTAAGTTTAAAGAATCTACTTTCTCCTTCTTTAAGTTCATTTTTAACAGTTCCATCTTCGTTATATTCAATTTCACCATTTTCATTAGTAAGTTCACTAATTTTAGCATTTTGTCTTTTTAACTTAAATATTTCATTATTTAAAGAGTCTATTTCTTCAATTAACATATCTTCTTTTTTAACATTTCTTCTGTATCTTACATAAACTCTAATTGATTTATAAATTAAGAATACTATTAAAGCAAATATTGCTACTAAGAAAATAATTGAAAAAATCATTATTACTAAACCAATACCTGTTAAATCACTCTTATAATCATTTATTACTGTAATATAATTTACAATATTAAACATTTGAAATAACCCTGAACCTAACCCTTTAAAAATACTTACGAAACCTTCAAATAATGGTTCCATAAATTTTGTAAAAAATTCACCATACACACTCATTTTTATTCCTCCTTAATTTTTACAACAAGTTTTATGTTCATTTTATCAAAACTCATATTATTGTCTAAATTGTTATTAATAAATTCTTTATTTACTAATAGTTCCGTATCATCTACAAAGATTGTTGGATTTACATTTTCTATATCATCATAATCATATATAAAACTCATTCCTATTTCTTTATAAGCATTTATTATACTTTGATATTTTACTTCTTCTTCATAGGGAATTAGTATTTTAACAAATTCTTTTAAATACTTATTATCAAATAATCTAATTAAACCAGCTTTTTTAAGACCTTTATCAATACGGATAACATATTTATCCATATCTTTATTACTTATTAGTTCTGTTAATACTCTACTTGCTAGTAAGTCATATGATATTTCTTTTATTTTAGTTTCATAATCTTTTAAAACACCACTTACTAAAGATTCATCAAATTCTTCTAAACCTGGTATTTCATAACTAAACTTAACTTCATAATAAGTAGGATTATTACTAATCATTTTATATTCATTACGATAGTTATCACTTTCAAGCCCTACCAAAATCTTCTTATCTTCACTAGCATTTTTCTTAACTGCTTCAAATAAATCATTTATAAAGTATTTATTATCTTTAACATTTAATAACTTTGTTTTTCTTAAATAACTTAATAAATATTTAAACTTATTTTTAGTATCTTGATAATCACCATCTACTACGTTACTTGCAAAATCTACATAACAAGCTGTACAAATTATGACAGAAAGTAAAAATGTTTCATTCTTCCATGTTCTAATTAGTCCCATTTTATCATGAAGGCGACAATATTCAATAATAGATTTTAATACAAAATTAATATTATCATTGGAATATTCTATTGGATTGTCTTTATGTTTGTTGTTTTGAAAGTAATATGTATCAGCATAAATTTCAATTATTTCTTTGGCATAAAGAGCAAATTCTTTTTTGTTTTGCCACATTTTATTATCATCAATACTTATTATTGATTCTAGTATCTTTGCGTACTCAAGTAGGTCTTTTTCTTTTTTTACTACATATTTATCGATAACACTTAAGCTCACAATTCGTCTCACCAACCTATTCTTCATAAATTATACCAAATTTAAAATTACAATGCAATAACAGTTGTCAATTTTTTCAAAAAATATTGCCATATTTAAATTTTTAAGGTAAAATAATAATAGGAAGAAGGTATATATATGAATGATAATGTTCAAGATTTAGATTATACTGTTAATAGATTGTTTAATAGTGATGGAACAAGAAAAGTAACTAGAGATGAAAACGCTTATAACTTAAGTGTTAATAGACCAATGGTAAAAAATAGAAGAAATAAAAAGAAAAAAGCGATGGGTATTAAAGAAATAGCTACAAAAACAATTATTTTAGTGGCTTTATCTGCTGGTTTAACTGTAGGTATTCATGAACTTCATGAAGCGATGGAAGTTGGAGAAAATGCTAAAGAAATTAAAAATGAATTAGCTACTGCTGTAACAGAAAACACAGAAATAACTGGTTATAATAAAAATGAACAACGCCCTTACTGGTGGTATCAAATGGATAATGTTGCTAGTGATGTACTTAATACTAATAAAGAATATGATATTGATACAAGAATTTATGGTTGCTTTAGAGCTTTAAATGAATATGAAAAAGAAAGTTATATGAATGAATTATTTTCAAAAATGTCAAGAATTATTGCTAGTAACCCAGCATCTTACAGTGAAGATGAAATAAAAAGTGCCCTACATAGTTCTTTTCAAGATTATTTAGATAGTAAAAATATTACTTTAGAAGAATATGAAGAACTTATGGATAAAGTTATTAAAGCTTATGCTAAAGAAGATAAAAGTGAAGAAGAAGTAGCTAGCTTACTTTCAAAACTAAATGATGCAGGCACTAGAGATGGAGGTTCAAGATAATGGAAGAACTAGAAATAATTACTTTAGATGATGGAAGAGATTATATTATTACAGACGAATTCTTAATTGATGGTGTAAAATACGTATACCTAACTCTTGAAGGAGATATTGGAACATTTTGTATAAGAAAAATAAATATTATAAATAATGAAGAATATCTAGTAAGTTTAAATGATAAAAATGAATTTGAAATGGCATTAGAACAATTTATGCAAAGACATAAAAACTAAAAAGGTCTCAATCGAGACCTTTTACTTTGGTTTAATTAATTCTAATTGGGTCAGATTGAGTTCCTGTTCCTGAGACATAGGTTACAGATGAATTAAGATTGAATGTTACCCTGATTGCGTAATTAAATCCACAACCACTTCGCATAACGGCACCTGTTTTATCAATGTTAAATGAAATATAATTACTACTAGAATCACGAGAAATAGTCCATTCATAAAGTCCCATATACATCCAATTTGAACTTAACGCTATCGCATTATCATATGAATTTATCATTAAAGTCCATGCTTCTGGACAGGCCGCAAAACTATAGTCACTTACATACATCAATCCTACTTTTGCATCATATGTTGTTGCATTATCATTACTATTTATAGCATTGGGATTTTTTATTTCATTTGCATACGCAACCATTGGTACTACATTTATTATATTTGTCTCTGCATTACCTCCAACTTTCCATGTTGTTGTTGCTATTTTGTTTGACCATTCTGTTCCTATATTATTAATATAATTTGTATTTAGATTTGTTTTATTTAATGAACTTGTACTCCAAGTATTTATTCCTCCGGATGTTTCAGTATAATTCCAAAAATACGCTCCTATTAATGATAGTGTTTTGTTTTCCCCTTTATAAAACTCATCATTTCCTAAATCGTCTTGCGTTGTTGCATAAGCTCCATTTTTTCCAATTTCTTTTATTGTTATATAATCATATTTTATTAATTTTACTTTTCCATCTATTACTCCAATTATTCTATATAAATTATCTGTTGGACATGGACTTTCATTTGTTCCAAAGCAAGCAAAATTATTTACACTTTCACTTGGACCTGCATATCTATAACTATTGTCCCCCGCTCCATTGGTTAACGAAGAGTCATGAATATAAATATTTGAAACATCCACTCCTTGGTCACCAAAATTTTTAACACATGTTGCTAAATCCGTTCCACTTGTACAATAATCCGCTATTGTAGGTATCCATATATCAAAATATACATAACACTTATCTGATAAGTTACCTGATACAATAACCTTTTTATTTGTATCATCCCAACTAAGCTCACTTCCATTTTCGCATCTGGATAATTCTGTATTAAACTTATATCCTTCTGTTGGCCATCCACTCTGTGTTACTGTTTTATAATCACCAGCACCTGCTGTTTGTTCTAAATTCATAGAAATACCTTTTGTTATTTTTGTTTGATTATTTTCAATGTTTTCTTTATAAATATTGTTTTGTTTTAAAGTATTAAAATATGTAAAAGTTGTTACAAGTAATATAAATATTATTACTGTAAATATAGCGTACT